>Ga0209086_10000399_pt1 | contig 37754 bp, 27 predicted proteins | sample M_130207_XF_Meta_FD_187312 | JGI IMG/M metagenome (GOLD analysis project Ga0209086, IMG submission 187312) | Freshwater microbial communities from Lake Montjoie, Canada to study carbon cycling - M_130207_XF_MetaG (SPAdes) (version 2) | ecosystem: Environmental > Aquatic > Freshwater > Lake... | reverse complement strand
TCGCGGAGGTCGCTGGCGGTGTCGATGTGCTGATGTTGATTTTCCATAACGAAGACAGGTTAGCACACTCAATCTGATTGTCAAAAATTATCTCAAATCGGTGCAAATAAAGTGCAAATAAAGGTCTTGACACGGCTTGCCGCTTATGCTCTCCGCATAGTTTTTGGATCTGGGGAGCCCAAACTCGGAAACTATGAAACCCGCCCGAAGGCGGGTTCTTAATTAATCAAAAGTGATCGTTCGCGCAATCTTCCTCCGCTTCCTTGCTCCACCTGTCGTAGCTTGCGAATATCTCCTTTTCGATCTCCTTGATCTCCTCTGGAGTGAATCCTGCTGAATCCCAGATAGTTTCAAAAGGCTCAAGGTACTTGATCCCTGCATCGTATCCCGTGCGTCCCCAGTACTCATAAGCGCCGATTCCAGTGCTTTGCCATTCAAAGCCAATCGTGACTTCAATTTCAATCTCATCGTTGCGCGACTCAAGGAAGACTTCCAAGGTGAAGGTCTTTTCAACGTTGCAAGAGGTTTTTAATTTCATCATCCCTACGGTATCAGATTGACAGCAGTTGTCAAAAAAATATCCAAATAAAAGCCAAATAAAAGATCTTGACAAGGGCTTCCGCCTATGCTCCACCATAGTTTTCGCATCTGGGGTGCCCAAATCGGCAAACTATCGATTAGGTATCAAAATTGGTTAAAAATAAAATTCGACAGGTTGCGTGGGTGTGCTAAAGTTCACTGTCGGGTAGTTCTCATTTATAAACACAACATGAGTATCAATACAGAAACCACAATTAAGTTTAGTGATTTAGAGGAAGTGATTATCACTAACTCTGGAACCGCCAATGCATATGTCGATTCCGCTTTTCATAAACAATTGAATCGCGATTTAACAGAAGCTGAGTGTGATAGTATCACTGATTTATACTTTCAGGAATTGTACGAATTGCATCTCAGCCGCTTCTAATATGAAAATCATAGACGGCTCTCTTAAAAATACCTTCACCAATGTCTGCAATTTCAAAGTTAATGTGTTTGGCTCTGATATTGCTGTTGAAGTGATATTCGATTATGATATTGAGAATGGTCAGCAGTATGTTGTTCTGGTCGCTTATGACAAATCAGTCTTCGACGCTGACTCTATTGCTGAGATTGACGATTACATCAACACCAACGCTATAAAAGAATGGGACATATATATCAATGAACCATAAGTAATACAATCCCGCTGTAGCAATACGGCGGGTTTTTTTGTGCCAAATATTACGCAAATAAGAGCCAAATAATAACATTATTTATTAGTGATTTATCACTATTTTTCATAGTTTTTGCTTTTGGGGTGCCCGAATCGAGAAACTATGGTGAAGCAAGGACCATGCCAAAGTCCTTTGTTAAATTCAGGTGACGAATCACTTTCTCCCTTGCTTTCCCTTGTGTGCGTGTTATTGTGTGGACGATGAAAGCAACAATGCAGTCCTTGATTGAAAAGATCGAAGCCCACCCTGACTTCAGTGTGCCGCAAGGCGCGTGGGTCAGCGTGTATCGCCGCAGTCAGAACTACGGTGGTCCAGAAGAAGGCGGCTGGTGGTACAACCGCAACACGTTGGCGGGCTCTGTCTATTTCCCCGCAATGGAAACCGCCGAGGCTTGGCTTGAAAAGGCCAAGGCGGAAGTAGAGTGTGAAAACCGCGAGGAAGCCCCGGCGCGGCATCGCGCAATGGCATCCCTTCCGGGCGAGGAATGTGACACAGCCTATCATGACGAAGGTTACATCCCTACGGGGTGGAGCGACGGGGGCGAGCTATGGGTCACAATTGAGAAGGTCAGGGGCGAGTGTGACAATAGCGCGGAAGGTCGTCCGCGTTATGAGTAAACACTAAACAAATACAATAACCCTGCTGTGACAAACAGTGGGGTTTTTTTATATCGAATATTAATCAAATGTTCTGCAAATAACAATCAAATATGAATAACGAATAGTGATTTATCACTAATTTCATAGTTTTTACTTTTGGGGAGCCCAAAACGGGAAACTATGGATTAAGTATGTAAATTGATCAAAAATAAATTTTGACATCCTGTGTGGTTATGTTAAGGTCTTATCGTAAGTTAATACTTATTTATAAACAATATGATCGAAACTATCGAAAACGAAACAGAAACCCAAGTCGAGTACCTTGATTGGGACGAGAGCTTCGGCTTGTTTTGCGCCATTAACAAGGACATCGAATTCATGACTGGCCGAGTCAATTACTATAGCGCCGTCGCTACTTTTAATCGTGAAAGCTTAGAGTTTTGGAACGAACGCTTAACTCGTTTGGTTAGTGTCAAAAACAGGCTACGAAAGGGTGTTCAAGTAAATACTTCAACGATTAAGTACTTTTCGTGAAATAGTAATACAACAGCCCTATTGTAATACAATAGGGTTTTTCATAGTTTTTGCTTTTGGGCTGCCCAAACCCGGAAACTATGGGGAAGCAAGGACCGTGCCAAGTGTCTTTGTTACTTTTGTGTGACGAATCACGTTTTCCCTTGCAATCAGAGATAAAATGAGTCATCTTATGCGCGTAGTTAACAACGAAACGAAAACCACTATGTGCGAAGATTATCCTTGTTGCGGTCACGAAAGCGGCGGTTGCCCTGTCGTCAGTGAAGACGGCACGGAGCGCTTCCGTTGCGCTTGCTGCTCCGTCCTGATGGCTCCAAAGGCACGGAGCGCCGTTTGCGAGCCTTGCCACAAGCGGCGGCGGGCTTCAGACGAAGACTTTGAACCGTACTATGACAACGAAGATTGATAGATAGTAATAAATACAAACCCCGTTGCAGTAATGCATCGGGGATTTTTTGTGTCAAACATTACGCAAATAATAGTCAAATAACAGTCAACTATTGTATTACTAGTGATTAATCACTGATTTCATAGTTTATAGATTTGGGCTCCCCAAAACAGAAAACTATCGTCGCCCGATAGTTGGCATGGTTCGTGCTACGCTCGCAGCATAAGCCGTGCCAAGTGCCCGTTAACGTAGAAAATTAAAGTAGATTCATTTCTTGTATATATATATCAGTATGTTAAATTGTCATAGTCAGTTTGGCTCTTATATAAAACAACTATATGATCAACATAGAACAAGTCCAAGCGGGTAGTATTGCTACTATTCTAATGCAAGGTGAATACAAAATGAATAAGGGAGGCAGTAGTGGCATCCCTCTCAATCAGTATAGCGGTCGTGTGACAAGAGCCTATAGGTTTGCTATCACACTAGCTGGAGAAGAGACGTACTTTAACAAGTACCCAGACGCTATTGGTAAACCAATGTGGTTTGAATTTGTTAAAGATGGCCTAGTGAAACACAAGAAGACTGGTCAATTATATTTAGCTGGTCTTCCTACTAAAAGCAAACGCAATAAGTTCGATTTGTTAGTAGACGGTCGGCCTATTACTACACAAGAGCGTAAAGATATTGAGCAATATAGGACCGACAAAGAGGAAGCCAAGTTCCTCACTATAGCAATTGACAATTGCATTAATGTAGAGTCGTTTGAGATGTACGGAGTAGAGTGATATGATAATACTACTTCTTGTTGTCGTGTTAATAGGCATGACTAGATAAGCCTTAGTGACAAACCCTCTGTAGCAATACAGGGGGTTTTTTGTGTTAAATATTATCTAAATATTACGCAAATAATAGTCAAATAACAGTCAACTATTGTATTACTAGTGATTTATCACTAATTTGATAGTTTTCGGAATTGGGGACCCCAAAATGAAAAACTATGCTTTTCACAGGCTTGGCATAGAACCTGCTGGGAGCAAAGAGTGTGCCAAGTGTGACTTGGCATGAAACGTGCTACCCTTTGGATTGAGTACTCAAAGATTCTTTGAGATTCTTTGAGATTCTTGGTGACTCTCATTCAAAACTAGACTAGCCTTTCCTTGTGATCGATCTAAACAAAATCCGAGCGGGCAGCATTTGCACCATCCTCCTCAAAGGGGAGCATTCGATGAAGACAGGCGGGCGCTCTGGCGTTCCCTTGAATCCATTGTTGGGCCGTGTGATGAAGAATCACCGATTCGTTGTCACGCTTGCGGGGCCCGATAGCTACGGCAACCGCCATGAAGACGCACCCGGTGACAAACCGTGGTTTGTGTGGGTTAAGCCCGGACTGGTCAAACACCCGGTCACTGGCCGTGAATACGTCGCAGCGCTCCCGTCTTCCGCCATGAAGTCACTGGGATATGTGGTCGATGGCCGTCCGGCCACCGCCGAAGAAATGGCGACAATTGAGCTTTATAGGAAGGCAAAAACTCCGCCAAAATTCCTCACGTTCCCCGTCGAAGACGTTGTCAATCTGGTCCATTAAACGAATCGAAAGTCAAATCAAATCCCTTCGAAAGAGGGGATTTTTTTTGTTCAGATTGCGCCTTGACAATCCCCCCATTTTTCGAAATAATGCCCGACGTTTCTCAAATACGGGGGCGGGGGGGTCTAAAAATCATTCTGCCCTTAATCTATAAAACCTTCTTTTATTAATATGTCAATTAAAAGAATCTATTATTCTATCCCTTAGTAAAAGTAAATCTCTATTAAGTATCATATAGTAAATAAAGGTAAGACCCCCTATTTCTCAAAAAAACAAGCCAAACGGGGAACCCAGAAACTTTGCAGGGTCAAAAAATCCCCGGACCCCCCTGTGAAAAATACCTTTTTTAGATATAGCTTGTGTAGATATATCTAATGTTAATCAAATGTTCTGTCTGTAACATTGAAAAAGAAGATATAGAATTTAACAGAGTAAAAGGTAAGTGCAATCCTTGTTGCCACTCCCAAGAATACAATAGAATTAAAGAAATGATGGGCCATCCTGAGACTGGCGAGATAGTCTATCTCAAAAAAGTCATCTTAAGCAAAGCAAAAAAGCGTTCAAAAAAGAAAAATCTAGAATTCAACCTCACGTTGGCCGATTTAATAAGTCTTAAAAATAATACCTGCCCCATCTTGGGCTACGAAATCCTATATAAGTCAGGAATAGACCATAAGAGGTCAGCTTCCCTAGACAGGATAGACCCAACTAAAGGATACATAATTAGTAACGTTAAGATAGTATCTCATGAAGGCAACTCCCTAAAAAATAGAAACAATTTCCATTCCGCCGTTAAGATGCTAGAATATATAATAACTAATTCGCCGCCAGAGGATATGGCTCCCGAAAAGAGAGAGCAATTACTTAACCTGCTTAAAGACTTTTAACAACTCCTCCTCAAATAACTTGTCTTCACTATACTCGATATTTATTTGTTTTGTATTTTCCTCGCCCTTAATTATAATACTAATATATGGCAAATCATATTTCGCACAAGTCATCGAAGCGAGAGTTACTAGACAACAATCGCAAATCTTTATTTGCTTCCCATCTTCTGCAATCATATTAAAATAAACAAGTTTCCGCGCCTTAAAGAATAATAAATAATCTTCCTTATTGTATGACAGTTCACAACCCTCACAACATATTCTCTTCCTGCAAGTTTTGGGGTTTACAACTGTAACATTTAATTTGTTCTTCATCTTATATAATACATGTAATTAAAATAATAAAGCCAATGAAAATGTCAAAAAAAGATACCTCCCAACACGTTGCGCAAAAAGACAAAGTCAAAGACGACTTTGAAATTCGCAAACTGAAATGGACCCCAAAACAAGAACAAATCATTCAAGCGGCTTTAGACAAGACTACCAATATAGTTATCCTAGATGGCCTTCCCGGCACAGCGAAGACTTTATTGAGTGTCTATTGCTCCCTAGAACTATTAAAAGCCAAAAAGATCTCTGACATTGTATACATCAGATCCCTAATTCAAAGCACAGATGGTCAAACTGGCTTCTTGACTGGTGACTTAGACGAGAAGACCTTCTTCTATAATGTACCCTTATTTGATAAGCTAGAAGAATTACTAAATAAGTCCAGCATCGAATCGCTATATAAGCAAGAAAGGATCAAAACTTATCCTGTCTCTTTGCTTCGCGGGTACACCTTTAACGTTAACTCCGTTATTTTGGACGAGGGTCAGAACATGATGTTTGACTCTCTTGTAACGGCGGCAACCCGTATGGGCAAATTTAGTAAGCTATTTATTTGCGGCGATAGCATTATGCAAAACGACTTGGGCAAGAGGTCTGGTTTTAAAGAGTTCTGTGAGATCTTTCAAGATCAAGATAGTCGAGATAATGGTATTCAATACTTTAAGCTTGGGCCAGAAGACATTATGAGAAGTGGTATTGTCCGCTTTATTGTTGACAAGATCACTAAATACAAAGAAATTATTCATTAAACTTTTGTTTCATCCTTTGGTGGATAAGTCTTGATAAAGTATTCGCGCATTTAGTCACTTTTGTTTCTGATTCGTGCCAGAAGAATGCGTGTAATACTTCATGTATTAGAATGTTGATCGTCTTTTGTTTTGTTAATTTGGGATCAATTATAATCTTTGGATCGTCCATTTCTGGAGAATCGCATATGCCATAGCACCCTCTGGGGGGTTTGGCCCAATTGATGACGTATTCAACCTTTTCGTTATTTTTAAACGAATACTTCATTCTACTACAATTACACTTGCTTATTTACTGTTATCAAACTATAATAAATAAATGAATTATGCAAAAAATTTACTGCTCTAAATGTGGAGGACCTAATTTATATACACAAGCAAAACCAAAATTTTGCTCTACATGTGGCACTCCGTTCTATGGTGTTATCGTAGAAAAGCCGGAAGATAAGAAGCTAAGAGAAAATAAGGCTCGCGCTCAAGAAGAAATGGATACTGAAGATGATGATGAGGAAGATAGTTCTGAATTATCTAGCGGAATTCCTGAATTAAAAGGTGGTCTAGATGTTGATATCCAATTTGATGCGCCAAGGAGAGAGTCTCTTTCTAAAATTGCTGGCACTGTACCAGATCAACTCTTACAAGGTCAACAAAGATTTGTAGAGAAGGTCTCTGCCAGAGAGATGATGAAAATATTTAAACAAGAAGCTGGTACACTAAGGCAAAAATAAAAATGTCTCCTCCCGTCCAAAAACAATCCTTTGAAAATAGCATAGCTATAGTAGACGAAGAAATTCGCAAGCGCAAGAGCAAGTGGACCCTTGCGGCATTGTCTTGGATTGATTTCGAGGACGTTGAGCAAATATTGAGGATTCACATTTACAAAAAATGGAGCCTATATGATCCACAAAAACCTCTTGCCCCTTGGTTAAACATTATTATCTCTAATCAGATAAAAAACATTATAAGAAACAACTATGGTAATTATGCTAGACCTTGTTTGAAGTGCGCGGCGGCAGAGTGGGATGATTCTTGTTCAATATATGGAGAGCAGTGCAAGAAGTGCCCAATGTATTCTCATTGGGAGAGTAATAAAAAAGATGCTTTCAATACAAAAATAACTCTTCCTCTTGAAAATCACATTAAAGAAGTTCACGACATGACCAACGAAGGCTTTGACCTTCTAAGAAGTACCCATAGCTTATCTTCGGCATTAAAGAAAGTACTAAAGCCAGCAGAGTGGATGGTATACGAGATGCTTTGTTTAAAGAATCAAAAAGAAGAAGAGGTAGCAAAACTATTAGGCTTTAAGACTACTGAAAAGAACCGATCTCCCGGATATAAACAGATAAAAAACTTAAAGCGATCTATCCTTATAAAAGCTAAGAAGTGCATTACGAATGGAGAAGTGGAAATTTATGGCTGAAAATGAACCTCAAGAACTTAACGATCAACAGAGACTGGCAATTTTAAATGAGTGGAACAACCGCGCTACTAATCCTCCTTCTCTGCTTGAACTTGTTAGGGTTGCTTTTCCTGACGCTGAAGGCGCAGACGGTAGAAGTTGGCACGGCAAGAAGGTCAAAGAGTTCTTATCAACAAGACAAATTAAAGCAAGGGCTTCGTATGAGTACTTGGCAAAAGATAAGATTGAATTGTCTCCAGAACAAAAAGAATTTGCTGCTAATAACGCCGGTTCAATGGGCGCACTTGAGATTACTAAAAGTGTTTTTAATAATCAAAATCTTACTAGCCTCAGTCAAGAGACTCGTACAATAATTGAGTTCATTAAGACCCTTGATCAAAAAGTAATTCAAGCAGGTCCAGTATCTCAAAGAGATACAGAGAGCATTGCAGATTCTCAATACATGCCGCCAAAGACTTTTGAGCGGATGCTCTTTCGCATCAATAGATACGTCCATGAAGGCATTGACAAAGACAAAGTCACTTCGCGCCAGAAGGCCGCTATTAATGCTATCATTGGATACATGCATACTTATCGGTTTCTCCATCAAATAAACAGTTACTCCTCTAATATTGATCGTGAGTTATTTGAAAGCTCTTTTGTTCGTTATACATTTGATAAGCCAGACCTTACTCAAGAAGAAGTTGACCAATATATTGTCCTAGCTACTGAAGTAGTCATATCTGCCAACATCCAAGAGACCATTCAGACCCTCCAAAATCAGATTGATATGGAAGTAGATGGGGGTGGCAAAATTCCTATGGCTCTTATTGAGGCCATTAGCGGCGCAAGAAACGAATATAATCAATCAACTATCCGTCAGCAAAAACTTCTTAATGATCTTAAAGTAAAACGAAGTGATCGCCTTAGCAAGCAAATAAAAGAGAACGCCAGTATTCTCAATTTAGTTCAGATGTGGAAAGAAGAAGATTCTCGCACCCGGTTATTGAAACTTGCTGAAAGGAGAAAGGCGATGGTCAAAAACGAAATAGACCGCTTGTCTACAATGGATGAAATCAAGTGTCGTATCTTAGGAATTTCAGAAGATGAGGTGTTAAATGGCTGAAACATGTAAAATATGTCAGAAAGTTTATGAAGCAGATGCAGATTTTAATCGCCATCTCAAGGCTCATAAGATTAGAGTAATAGAATACTATCAACAACAGCACCCTCGCTATGATGCTTTTGATAATTCAATAATCATCTATAAAAATAAAGAACAGTATTTCAATACTGACTTTAATAATAAAAATAATCTTAAGAACTGGCTCAAGGCTCAGTCATTAGAGAAGCAAAGAGAATATTGCAAAGACTTCCTTATTAAGAGGAAAGAGAAGAAAGGTTTGCAGTATACTCCCTCTCAAGTTGAGCTTCGTAGTGTATTGAGCCCAAGTGTTATTTACTTGCAAGAAATTTTTGATGACTACTACAAGCTCGCTGAAGATCTTGGGTTTAAAAATAAGTATGTATATCCAAATAATTTGAATAATCTAGCTCAATTGCAAACCAAAGATTCAATTATTTATATTGATACCCGAGAACAGAAGCCATTCATCTTCAATATGGCATCTGAAGTTCGCACCCTTAAGTTTGGAGACTATGGATTTAGTCATCCAAGCTATGATGGCAAACTTTATTTTGAGAGGAAGTCTATTTCTGATTTTATTGGCACACTAAGTGCAGGTTACGAAAGATTTTGTCGAGAGATTGAGAAGGCAAGTGAAGCTAAAGCTAACATGGTCATCATTGTAGAAGAGAGCTTAAGCAATACTCTGTCATTTAATTATCTTCCTCATGTATACAAGAAAGCTACAAAGGTAAACCCTGAATTTATATTCCATAACGTCAGAGAGCTAATACAAAAATACCCTCATGTACAATTCTTATTTGCAAAGGGGCGCAAAGAGTCTGTCAGAATAATCGAGAAGATGTTCTCTACTGATGAGAACTTTTTTAAGTATGATTTGCAACTTTGCTACGACCTAAAGATACTATAATATGTGGTATACCCCAGAAAAGTATAATAGAATAATTCCAAATCTAAATGATGAATATTCTAGACTAAAAGATACTCTTGAAGACAAAGAAGCTAAGATAACTTTAGCCAAGTTCTTACGTTCTAATATCGGCATAACTACAGAGCTAATTTCTGGCATAAAATTATGGCCTTATCAAGAGGTTATAATTAAAGCCATGTTAAATAGAAACTTTTGTCTCAACGTGTGGGGCCGTGGTGCTTCCAAATCTTTTTCTGCTGCGGTATTTTGTTTTTTACAATGCATATTTGAGCCCAAGAGTAAGATCTTAATTGCTGGTCCAACATTTAGAACAGCAAGGAGCATTTTCAATTCAATAGAAAAGATTACTGAGTCTAAAGGCGCAGAACTTTTAATGCAAGCGTTCGGCGCAAAGTCGAAACGCAATGATGAATACGATTGGTCAATTAATGAGGGTTCAATAAAAGCTATCCCTCTAAGCGGCGAAAAGATTCGTGGTTTCCGTGCTAACGTACTTGTGCTAGACGAGTTCATGCTTCTACCGGAAGACATTATTAAAAATGTATTGATGCCATTCTTGATTGTGCCGCAAGATATTAAAGAACGTATTAGTATTCGCGAACAAGAAGATGATTTAATTAGCCAAGGAGCGATTACAGAGGCTGATCGTATGGAGTTTAAGAACACTTCTAAAATGATTGCCCTATCTTCAGCCTCTTACACTTTTGAGAACCTCTATAAGACCTACAAAGAGTGGTGTGACAATATCTATTCAAAGGAGCCAACAAGTGCTACCTATTTTGTATCTCAATTAAGTTACGAAGCTCTCCCTCCAGAGATGATAGACTCTTCAATTACAGAAGAAGCGCAAAATGGTGGAGCTTCTCATGCTTCTTTCTTAAGAGAGTATTGCGCTCAATTCACTGACGGTAGCGATTCTTATTTTAGCATGAAGAAAATGGAAGAGTGTACCCTTAAGTTCGAAGAACGCCCCCATTCTCAAATTAAAGGAGACAATGGTAAGCAATATATTTTAGCAATGGACCCTAACATGAGCGATAGTCCAAATGCTGACTATTTTGCAATGGGTATTTTAGAGATAGACCGAGAAAATAAGAACGATACCCTAGTACATTGTTATGCTGGTCTTGGTAGCTTAAATACTCATATCAAATACTTCCATTACTTAATGACGAGCTTTAATATTGTTTACATAATCTGCGATAATGCTGGCGCTGACATCTTCTTCAACACTTATAATGAATCTCAATATGTGAATTCAGAATCTGAGAAGATTAAGTTTATTAATTTTGATTCTGATCTTGAAGGCATTGAATACACAAGGATGGTTCAAAAAGCTAAGAGCCAATATAACCTTGAGAACAAGCAGATAGCAGTCACTCAAGTATTTACTACTACGTTTATTAGAAGAGGTAACGAAAACCTACAAGCGGCAATTGATTATAAGAAAATTTGGTTCGCTTCAAAGACTGTCGCTAATGAGAATTTCTTTAATGAAGAGATTAATAAGAGGATTCCAGAAGAGATAATCTTCGTGGAAGAAAATAAAGACTGGAACAAACTAGACTTAATAGAACACCAAGACTTATTAGTTTACAACACTAAGAAGCAATGTTCGCTAGTTGAGTTCACTACTAGCAGCCGTGGATCTGTTAATTTCGACTTGCCTCAACACCTAAAGCGTTCCAATTCTCCCAATAGAGCGAGAAAAGATAATTACACTGCTTTAATGTTAGCGAAATGGGGTTCCAAATGCTATAATGACATTATGACTACTGAAAATAAAATAGTAGCTGCGGGATTTACACCAATTTTAATTTAAAATGTGTAATTAATTATTAGGCTTATGGCAAAGGTTAAAAAAGAAAAAATTGAGGAATCTTCTTTCGCTCCAATGATGGTCGAAGGCTCTACCCCTGCTCATGGCGGAGTAGCAAGCAGAGTCACTGAGACGAGAAGCCGTAGAAATGCTGCATCAACCATTGAGAGAACAGATCGTTTTCGCAATATCGATGAAGGCATGGTGCCATTTAACTATGCCACTGGCTATAATTACAATAAGTCTAATATTGACGTAAGAGATACAGTTATCTTGTGCCAAAAAGCTTATTATAACTTTGGTCTATTTAGGAACACAATCGATTTACTATCAGAGCTTTCTTGCGGAAACCTTCACTTGAAAGGTGGAAATAAAAGTGCAAGAGATTTCTTCCAAGCCTTATTCAATAAGATAAATATCACTGCTCTTCAAGACAAGTTCTTTAGAGAGTACTACCGCTCTGGAAACGTTTTCATCTATAGATACGACACTACCATTAAAGAAGAGGATGTATCTAAAATCAGTCAAGTTTTTGGTTCGCAAGCTTTAGCAGCAAAAATTTCTTTACCTTCTAGATACATAATCATTAACCCAGCAGATGTTCAAGTCAATGGTAACCTTTCTTTTAATAGAGGGCAGTATTATAAGGTACTAACTGATTACGAACTTGAGCAGGTTAGAAATCCAAGGACAGAAGAAGACAAAGAGATACTAAACTCTCTTGACCCTCTTGTTAAAGAACAAGTTTTAAAAGGAAAAGCCACAGCAGTTCTATTACATTTAGATACTAAAAAATTCTATGCTGTATTCTATAAGAAACAAGATTATGAACCATTTGCTGTGCCAATGGGATTTCCAGTTCTTGAAGACATAAGCGCCAAAATTGAAATGCGTCGTATGGATATGGCTCTTACGAGGACAATCCAGCAAGTCGTTCTTCTTGTGACAATGGGAACTGAGCCTGATAAGGGCGGAGTGAACCAAGAGAACTTGAAGACCATGCAAAACCTCTTTGCTAATCAATCAATTGGCAGAGTCCTTATTGCAGACTATACAACAAAAGCAGAATTCGTTATCCCTCAAATCGCAGACATCCTTGATCCAAGAAAATATGAGGTGATCGATAGAGACATTAATATTGGATTAAATAACATTCTAGTTGGAAACGAAAAGTTCGCGAACACCACTACAAAAGTTTCTCTCTTAGGACAAAAACTAATACAAGCTCGCCAAGCGTTCATCACAGACTTCTTGCTTCCTGAAATCAAAAGGATTTCTAAAGAAATAGGGTTCAAAGTATTCCCTACTCCATTCTTTGAAGATATGGATCTCAAGACAGATCAAAATCTTAATAGAATTTATACTCGCCTTATGGAGCTTGGGGTTCTCACTCCAGAAGAAGGTCTTAAAGCTATTGAAACAGGAGTATTGCCGAGTCCAGAAGAGTCACTCCAGTCTCAAACTAGTTTCATTGACCTAAAAGACAAAGGTTTTTATCAGCCTCTAATTGGTGGACCTAAAATAGATGCTGGTAGACCGGCAGGTAGTACCGGAATTAAACAGACAACCAAAAATGTCAAACCAGTTGGCACTTCTTCTAAGGCAAATTACAGCGTAACTAAGTTGAAAGACGTAGTAGAAGCTACAAATAAATTAGGTGATGAAATAGAAACCCTTTTAAAGAAAAAACATAAACTTAAAAAACTAAACGATAAACAAAAAGAAGTAGCTCTTGACATTACAAAAATTATAGTTGCTAACGAAGAAAAAAATAATTGGTCTTCTAAGATTGCTGAATATGTCCAATCTCCTGTAGATAAAAACGCAAAGAGGATAGAAGAGATTCATGAGATTGCTTGCGAGCATCAAGTGGATTCTTATATGGCTAGTTTGCTTTACCATAGTAAAATCTAATGCCAACAAATAGAGTAATCTATAACAATCAGTTGCTGCTTGTTGGACCTGCTCCAGCAAGTGGGTATTATTTTTGTGACCCTAATGGTTCTCTTTTGCCTACGGGACTCTATAATTTAATCCAACCTCTTAAGAGAGTAAATCAATTTAGTTATCAAATCACTACTCAGCCAGCAAGGTTCACTGAAATTGGAAATGCTTCTACAATTTATGATTACAACGTAAAGCCACCAGATATAAATCTTAGTTTTAATTACAACATTAAAGATTTAAGAAATGAAGCTAGGCTTGGTTTTTATGTAGAGCTTGGGATTCCAAATTTAGATCAATTCGATGGTGGACAAGTCTATCCTAGCGGAAATATCTTATCAGGATTCACTTTTGGAGATCAAGGGTTTGCCTATAATACTGATTTAACACTTCCAACAAATAACACATTTAAATATCCATTCAAATATAGAGATCAAAGAAATATTTTCTTGTCTATTAACCCAAATCCCGCAGACGTTATTAATTCTAACCTATCTGGATTCCCTGTATTGGCTTTTGGTAATTGCTACATTACTTCTTATGGAGTAAATGCTAAAGTTAACGAAATCCCAACAGCTTCAGTTAATTGCACGGCACATAATGTAATTTATTACTCTTCTGGCACCAATGCAGTATCTCCTTTTGTTGAACCCAAGAGTGGATTACTTAATACGGGAGTCCGTTTTTCTATTCCTAATTACAACACAGCATACGAAGAAATAGGCAACTCAATTTCAGTCCTATTGCCCGGAGAAATAACTGTAGATGTATACGATATTGGATCTACTTCTAAAACTAAGTCAAATTTAATCATACAAGACTCCGCGATTCAAGGTTTTAATTTTAATATTCCATTAGACAGAGAACTTGTAAAAACATTAGGTTATGTTTACCCAGTAGATAGACAAATAAATACTCCTATTACTGTAGAAGGATCTTTTTCAGCTATTTATAAGAATTTAATCTATTCTGGAGATTTAATATCAAATATAAGGTCAGGATCTAAATATGATATTGTAATTAAAATGAATAAAGACTCCGATACTATTATAAGATACGATATTAGAGGAGCAAAGTTTAAAGACCTTTCTTACGACTCTTCAATCGGTGCGAATGCTGTTTTAGATTTTAGTTTTTATTGTGATATGGACCAAAATTCTTATCCTCATCCTAATGGTTTGTTTATGAGCGGATTATTGAAAGGATTGAATTACACAAACTTTAATACAAATGGGCCGTTATAATTTCCTTAATTACTAATTTTAAGTGTATTTATTATCAACTACAAATTATGAGCCTACAAGGTTTAGAAATTGAAATTATAGAATCAAAGAGGTCTGGGCCTAAAAGCTCTGCTCAGACGCCTTCCAAGCCTTCTGAAAGGCGCAGTGGTTCTGGTAAAAATCCTGCTGGTAGCGCAGGGACAAAGAGCGATAAGGCAATAGAGTTTTCCGCTAAAGTTGTAGAGATGCTTAAAAACAAAGTGAAGGATCACAATGCAAAGCATCCTAGAAAAGTTAATTTAAGTCAGTTAAAGAAAGTGTATCGCAGAGGTGCTGGCGCATTTAGTTCTTCTCATAGACCGGGAATGACTAGAGGAGGATGGGCGGCAGCAAGAGTAAATATGTTTTTAAGAATGATGTCTGGCGGAAAAGTAAAAGACTCATATAGAAAAGCAGATCAAGACGTAGCTAGAGCTTCAGAAATTGATGTCACAGGTTCTTGGGAACCAAATGATAGTGATTTTTCTCAAGCAGATAATGATATTCAAGACTATAATCTTGATTATGATTTCGAAGACGAGAATGACCTATATTTAGATACAGAACAAGAAAAAGCAAACTGGCTAGAATATATTTAACATGAAAACCCAAGAACTCGAAATCGATATCTCCTTTAAGATTATCGCCGCAGACAAAGAAAAGAAAACATTAAATAAGCCATTCAGAACTCCTGATGGGCCTAAAAAGTTTTCTGTTTATGTTAAAAATGAAAAAGGAAATATCGTAAAGGTTAACTTTGGTGACCCAAACATGGAGATCAAGAGAGATGATCCTGCTAGAAGAAAAAGTTATAGAGCTAGACATGGTTGCGATAAGAATCCCGGTCCAAAGTGGAAAGCTAATTATTGGTCTTGCCATCAATGGAGGGCCGGTGCGCCAGTTCAAGGCTCAGAGAATGCTGCTGTAAATTTAGAATCTGAAGCTGGCAAAGGTCTCTGGTATAACATCCAAAAGAAAAAAGAAAGGATGGGTAAAAATTATAAGCCAGCGAAACCCGGAGATAAAGATTATCCAAAGCAGGGTGCCTTAAAAAAAGCTCAAGCAAACGAAGAAGATTGGGATGGCGTTACTTTTTGGAATCAAGATGAATTGCTTAAAATTTGGCCTGAGCTTTCTAAGGCAGATGATATTGCTATTCAAGATGATTCTGAAGAGATGATGTATCATAGTCAAGATGCTGCCGAAATGGCAGTTGGTCAATTTTCTGTTTCAATAGAAAGACTTCAAGAACTAATTAAAGCTATAGAATCAAATTCAGAAATTGCTCTTGAAATATCAGAGCCTTGGGTTAATAATAAAATTGCCTTAATTGAAGATTATATTAATGCTATTTATACTTATCTTATCTACCCAAAAGCAGGATTTTCAAACAAAGCTAGTATTGAAAATGAAGATAATTCTGAAGATGTTGAAGAAGGTCCAGAATCAATCGAAGCTGGTTCTGATTATGCAAGTCCTATGTATATGGTAGGCAGCAAAGTGAAGAACATAAATAGATCTTGTTATCATTTTGGCAGCGAAGGAATTGTTACTGAAATAAAAGAATTGCCTGATCGCATGGGTAAAGTAATTTCTTATCAAGTCACAAACGAAGGAGAGACTTACAAGAAAGGCGACGTACTTACTAAAACCCCAGACCAGTTAACGAAAATAAATTAAAAAGTGTACAAATGTTAAGCAATATGAATATCTTATCATCAATGTTAGAGTTCCAAAACCAAGTTAAAGTTTTCCATTGGCAAACTTATGGTTATTCCGAGCATAAAACTTTTGGAGAATTGTATGATAAGCTTTCTGAAAATATTGATGATTTTGTTGAGACTTTCATGGGCAAGTATGGACGTATTATTGCTAAAGAATCATTTGTATTAACTTTGCAAAACTATAAATCAATTAGCCCTCTTGACACAATGAACAGCTTTATCGCATTTCTTAGCAATGATTTACCTTCTCAACTAGACCCAGCTAAAGATACTGATCTTCTCAATATTAGAGATGAAATTTTAGGAGACGTAAACCAAACTAAATATCTTTTAACTTTAAAATAAATGAAATCTTTTATTCAACATGGCGTAGCTGCGGTAAATGGCCTCATAGCTAATTTCACTACTTCTGGTGTAGTCATTCAACCTCCTAATAGTGGAAATTCAAGAATCTTTATCACTGATGTAGTAGCAACTAACAACGCTATCACCTTGTTAAATGCAGGTGCCACAACTACTGGCAGTATTTTGGCTTATATTGCTCAAGGAAACTGCAACTTTTCTGTGCCTATAGACGTTCCTGATTTTTCGGGCGTTGCCATCGTTCCCGCTAACTCAATCGGCAGTATTAATTATTTCCTAGAATAATATGAAATTTGAATTCTCTACAACATTTAGTTCTTCAATCAGGCCATTGGTTTCTGAGGAAAAAGATAAATATTTATCATTAGCCAGCCTTATCGATGTGGGGAATTTTATTCCTAATGTTAATGCTGAGTCTAATATGGATCTTTTGCCAATTGCGTTTAATGCCTGTGTCGTAAATCGTGTTAATAAAAATGGTGATGTAGTTGATTCTGCTATTGCTTCTGAGATGTATAAAAATTTCATCAATAAGCCAATCAATATTGAACACAATCGCGCCAATATAGTTGGCGTTATCTTGTCAGCAGGATTTTCTGAGTTTGGAACTGATGCACCACTTACTGAAGAGCAAGTCAAAGATAAAAAAGAACCATATAATATCACTCTTGGTGGTATTGTTTGGAAGATTGTAAATAAAGACCTCGCCAATACTATCGAAGAATCAAATGACCCTACTTCTAACAACTATATGAAGGTCAGCGCTTCTTGGGAATTGGGTTATAATGATTTTGAAGTGGCTGTATTAGAGGGATCTGAAAAGAATATTGAAAATGCTACAATCATTTCTGACAAAGAAGAGATTGAAAAGATCAAAGGAAAGTTAACTGGCTTTGGTGGCAGCGGAAGACTGAACGAAAATCAATTAATTTACCGTAAAATTAAAGGCCGAGTGCTGCCTCTTGGGGTTGGTTTAACAGCAAGTCCCGCTGCTGATGTTATCGGTGTTAGCGTCAGAAAACAAGAATCTGAACAAATTGTAGAGCAAAAAGCGGAAGAAATTTCACAAACGTTAGAATCTAATGTAATTATCGAAAGAAAGAATATGAAAATATCTGAATTATCTCAAATTACTGATGAGTTGCTTAAAGAGGCAACCGCTTCTTCCATCAGGGACTTTATTGGAGAGCAACTCAAAGATGCCTCTGAGAAATTCGCTGCTGAACAAAAAGCTAAAGAAGATGCAATCAAGGACGCTGAAGAGAAGTTCGCTAGTCTCTCTTCTGATTCTGAAAACCTAAAGAAGGAGCTTGAGTCTCTCAAGCAATCTTTAGAAGCTCTACAACAAGAAAAATCTTCCAAGGAGAAGCAAGAAGCATTCTCTTCCAGAATGGCTGCGCTTGATGAAGAGTACGATCTTGATACCGAAGACAGAGAAGTAATTGCTAACGATATCAGAGATTTAGATGAAACTTCTTTCTCCGCCTACCAAAAGAAAATGGGCGTCCTAATGAAGGAAAAGAATAAGGCTTACAAAGCTTCAAAAACTCCAAAAGAACAGGTCAAAGAAGTCGCCTCTTCTGAAGTTAAAGAAACTGTGGCCTCTACAGAAAATGCTACTGTCGTTGATGACGCTATTAACAATGGAACTCAGCAAGCTGATCAAATCACTGCTGGCATGGTTAATCCATCAAAGACTGTTAAGCAAAAATACCAATCAGCTTTTAATGACGAAGGCTTCGTTATTACAAAATAAACAAATAAATAATAGGAAAATAGTATGCCATATTCATCTACTAAAAGATTAATTAAACCATTTCGTGGTTATGGTGAGCATGAAGTTATCAACATGTTCGCTTTCGATCTCGAAACTGTAAATAAAGGAACTTTCGTTAAAGTCCTTGGAGCCGGTTGGAAAAATACCGATGACTCTCTAAATATCACATCAGCTACCTCCGTTGGCGCTTCATACTCTAACGTCGTTTCTGATCGTTACTCTACCACTGCTCGCGTTACTACTGCTGGCACTGGCGATTTAGGCAAGGTAATTGGTCTTCTTCTCAATGACGTTCGCGAAACTGACGAAAATGGCGAGAAGCTAATCTACAATCCTCGTAAAGCTGCTGAATTGAGTGCTGTTGTCTCTGGACAAACTGTACCAGTTCTCAAGCGCGGCATCATCTTGGCTTATGCAACTGGAGCTACTGCTGGTAACTCTGCTTTCATTAATGCTAATGGTGAATTGGAAACCAACACTGCTCTCTATGGTAGCACTGGTGGCGCTAAAGTTGGAATTTATCTAGGTTCTGCTGATGATGATGGTTATGCACTATTGAACCTCGACCTATAATACAACCACTAACCTAACCAATTAATTAATTACAATATGAGACTTAAATTAAAAAATACGCCAGAACAAGTAGAGCTAATCAAGAAGGTTGGTTCTCGCAATGTAGTTGAGGCTGCTGAAGCTATGGAAGCCTTGGCCGCTTTCGTAGGACCAGTTATCCAAAAGGTCCTCGCTCAAGCTGGTACTGCCAGCATGATTTACAAAGACATGGAGTTTAACGAAGACGATAGTCCTTCTTATCCTCTTGATCTTTATTACAACGAGGCCGCTGGCCTAGTTTCCGTCTGGGCTCAAAATGTTGCTGGTGGTCTACCCTCCAACTACATGGATCAACCAGTCCAAGAGTTGAAGCTCGCCACCTACCGTCTTGACTCTGCTGTTTCTTTCAATAAGAAGTATGCTCGTAAAGCTCGTCTTGACGTAGTTAGTGGAGCTTTGGATCGTATGGCTCAAGAGGTTCTTATTAAGCAAGAGCGTAATGCTTGGGCTGTTATCTTGAAGGCTCTCGGCGCTGCTGCTACCTTGAATGGCCGTTCAGCTTCTTATTCAACCTCTGGAGCTTTGAAGCATCTTATTGCTCCAGTTGGTGGCGCAAGAGCTTTTGATCTAGGCTGCTTGAATGACTTGATTCTCCGCTTTAAGAGAATTAATGTTTCATTTGCTAATGGTACTCCTTCTGATGCCTCTGCTCGCGGATTGACTGACCTCTTTATTAGCCCAGAAATTAAGGCTAAGATTCGCGCTTTCTCATTTAATCCTATTTTCCCAACTAGCTCCACTACCCAAACTCAATTGTCTGAAGATGTTCGCACTGAGTTGTATAGAGGCGGCGGAATGGAGAGCTTGTTCGGTATCAACATTATCGAGCTAATCGAACTTGGTAAGAACCAAAAGTATAACACTCTATTTGATTCATTTGACGTAACCACTTATACTGACATCAATAATGCAAATGCTATCACCTTCGCCACTGCTTCTCATGACCTCTCAATTGGTCTTGATTTGAGCCGTGAGGCCTTCGTCCGCCCAGTCGCTACAAACGCTGAGAGCGGTGGACAACTCACTGTTCTCCCCGATGACCAATTCATCTCTCGCGCAGAGAAGACTGGTTTCTACGGATTCCTAGAGGAAGGTCGCGTTTGCGTCGATGCTCGCGCTGTCGGTGGTGTTATTACCAACTAATTAAAAACTCTCTTAGTTTTAGCCCCAGAGGTAACCCCTCTGGGGTTTTTTATTTTATATTTTCCTTTATATATATTAGAATATGGTATGGCTAAAAAGAAGCAAGCTCTAGAAGAACTAAATCAAACTCATGCCAAGATTGAAGAGAAGCAGTACCAAACTCTCGATCAAATTCTTGGTGATTCTGGATCAGATAAATACGGGACTTTTAATGAAGACGAGTATTGGAGTCAGTTGAATGCCATGACTAAAAGCGATCTCCAAAATCATGCCCTTAAGATGAGTCTTATCCCTGTAGATAACATGAAGATGTTGAGAGAGCGATTATTGAATGAATTTCGCAGACACAATAATTCTTATTTAAAAGTAGCCGGAAATCAAAGAGTCAGTGACAATAACGTCTCTGATATTGCAAAGAAAATTTTAGCCGAAGGAAGATAATAAATATATGGAACAGACCAATCAACAGCAACCACAGCAACCTCCATCCGTTAAAGACCTGCCAGATCCTACTGCACAAATTGCCTTAAACACTTTTGTAGGCCTAGCTCGTCAGAGTCGATTGAGTTACGATGAGCATGTATACCTTGACAAGTGTACTGCGGCTCTTCAAAGCGTAGTCAATTCAGCGACGGCTCCAGAGATTCCTCCATTCCCGAAGATGCAACTCTAATGTAAATTAGATAGCAATCTTAAAAACGCAATCTTTAGCTCTCGATTTTTAGGGAGCTAGAGATTTTTTTGTGTAATTAATAATAAGGTTTAAGGTTTACAAATGGCTCAATTCGCAATAGATGAAGTTCTAACGACAGGAATTCAAATTTCTGGTTTTATATTTGACTATTCTAATCGTTTAGGAACTGCCGGTCAAGTTTTGACCTCGACTACATCAGGCGTGATGTGGCAAGCGGATTCAAGCATCTCTGACTTGTCTTCATTAAGTGGGCAAATTGCTGCTACTGGAACTTTATTAAATAATAGAATAAATTCTCTTAGCGGTTATGTAAATCAAACTTTCATATCTGGATCTGGAGTAACTAACTATGTTCCTCGTTGGAATGGAGCTAAACTATTAGTTACTGGAAATCTATACGACAATGGCACAAATGTCGGAATAGGGACTAACGTGCCTAACGGAAAACTCCATGTCGTTTCAACCGTTGCTGGCGAAACTGTTCTTAGAACAGATGGCACAAATGGAACTTTATTTTCCATCGTTGACGATCTCAGCGATTCGTTAATGTCAGTAAACAATTCAGCAGGACTTCCAGTGCTGGAAGTTTTTGCAGACGATAGAGTGATAGCTGGGCAGTATGGAAGTGGAGACTTTGTTTTAATTAACAATAAAATTGGTGTTGGTACGAGTAATCCAACTAATAAGCTATCAGTAATTGGGGCCGCAAGTATTGGCTCAAATAGTTACAATGTATCTGCTCCAGCAAATGGTTTACTCGTCGAAGGAAATGTTGGTATAGGGACGACTAATCCTTCTGATAAACTTCATGTCATAGGTAGCATAAGGATTTCGGGTGGTGAAGTAGTTAGATGGGATGGTCAAGGGTTTCTTGATACTATTGGAAATAATGATTTGTTTTTTAGACCAAATCAGGTGTCTAAGATGACCCTTACTGCCGCAGGTCGCTTAGGTGTAGGATTAAATAGCCCTGCAACTCTCATTGGTGTTGGCGATGCAGGTTCTACTTCTGCCGCAAGCGGCATAACGTTTGGTGGAGACGCTAGCGCTAACCTGTATAGGATATCTAGCTCAAGAATTAAGACAGACGGATCTTTAGAGGTCGCTATAGGGATAATCTCCCCAACGATCACTTCTTTGAGCGGAAACATTGCTGCTACAGGTTCAACCCTTGACACTAAGATTAACACTACGAACACGAACCTAGCTGCCACAGGTTCGACTCTTGATACGAAGATTAACACTCTGAGCGGTTACTCCAACAGTACCTTCGCGACGATAACGAACTTAGCTGCCACAGGTTCTACCCTTGACACTAAGATTAACACGACCAATACCAACCTAGCTGCCACAGGTTCGACTCTTGATACGAAGATCAACACTCTGAGTGGTTATTCCAACGCGAACTTTGCGACAATCCTTAACTTAGCTGCAACTGGTTCGGTCCTTGATACGAAGATCAACGCCTTGAGCGGTTACTCCAACAGTAGCTTTGCAACGATCCTTAACCTAGCTGCAACTGGTTCCGTCCTTGACACTAAGATTAACACGACCAATACCAACCTAGCTGCCACAGGTTCGGTCCTTGATACGAAGATCAACACTCTGAGTGGTTACTCAAATGCGACCTTCGCGACGATAACGAACTTAGCTGCAACTGGTTCGGTCCTTGATACGAAGATTAACACTCTGAGTGGTTACGCAGGTAACACTTTCCTTTCTGGAGTTGGAGTATCCAACTACGTCCCTCGCTGGAGCGGCACTAAACAATTAGTTACCGGAAACCTATACGACAATGGCATAAATGTTGGCATAGGGACCAATAATCCGAATACTAAATTAAGAGTAAATGGCTCATTTTCGCACAGACCTTCTGGTTCATCTAATATCCAAGAATATAAAAACATTGTTACTTATAATTTAGATAATTTTAGTAATGGTGGTTATGTTGTTAAAACGCCATTTCTACTAGGTACCTCTTATGAGATGGCAATTGTTCATGTTAAAGGATATGGTTATGGGAATTCTTCTCTTTATGATTTTAAAGTTGTTTTTTATGATTACGGTGCATCCAGTGCGCCTGTTAATTATTCTTTAATTGATTTAGGAAACGATGGGACATCAAAGTACCTTGCAAAAGATGCAAATGGCTATATGCAAATTTGCTTTGGTAATCCTACTGATACATCTAGATATTATTATAGATTTACTGTTGATTGCATCACTACAAGAAATGTGGATGATTATTCTCAAGGTTGGGGAATGTATCAAACTACAGGAGCAAACTTTGGTTTTGCTTCTACAGGAGTTTATCCATTAGCCTCGCCAGTTAATTTTAATGTAGCAACTAATTATGTAGGAATAGGAAAAACAAATCCTGCTGTTCAATTGGATGTTGCAGGTACGATAAGATCTTCTACAAATGAAATCTACGGATTCGGTGCGAGTGATAACGTAAGTTTAAGAGCAGCTTCTTCAGTAAATGTACTTGGAATTTATACCAATAATGTAGAAAGATTAAGAGTAGATGCTAATGGATATTTGGGTATAGGATTAGCTCCATCTACTCTCCTGTCAATTGGCGGTGCGGGTTCTGCTTCAGCAGCAAGCGGTATAACTTTTGGAGGTGATGCTTCTGCTAACTTGTATAGATCAGCAGCGGGGGCTTTAAAAATAGATGGAAGTTTAGGTATTGGCACCAGCCCATCTCATAAATTACACCTTTATGGATCGAACATTAGACAGACCATTGAATCTAGTACAGATAGCTCTGCTATTATAATAGGTCAGTGGGACGGAATTACAAATAGAATAGAATCGTCTTCAAGAAAGTTATTTTTAACTTCATATACAAGCGGTATTGCTTTTGGGATAAATGGCAGCGAAAACATGACCTTGAATACCGCCGGTAATCTTGGTATTGGGATTACGGCTCCAGAACAAAAATTACATATAGCCTCTTCTGCGGGTTTCACTGCTATAAAATTTTCAAATAGTACTAATAGTGCTGGCATAATAAGTTACTCTGCTGATAATCTTTATCTTTATACAGCAAATGCACAACGCTTAACAATAGATACAAATGGTAACGTTGGAATTGGCACTACTGTTCCAACTGGAGTTTTAACGGTTCATTCAAATGGAACTCAATTAAGACTCCAAACTGCGAGCGGCCCCGGATCTTACTTTGCAACTATTTCTTCTATATATGATGCTACTCATCCATTTACCATTGCAGTAGCTAATAATAGTGCAAGCACTTCAGAGTTTTTCGGAATTTACGCTGATAGCGGTGGAGCGAATAATAGGTCTGTTTTCCCAAATGGTAATGTAGGCATAGGTTCTACAATCCCTGCTTATAAATTAGATGTAAATGGAAGCGCGGGTTTCGCAAATGGAATAACTGTAAATGCAGACGCATCTAGTACTTCTTATTTCGTAGGAGCTAATGGCTCTCGTCCAATAATATTTCAAAACAATACTGCTTCAGCATATGATTTTGGATTTAAGTTTACTGATTTAAATACTTTTACTCTTGTAGGAGGAAATACGTTAGCAAATCCTGCTACAGATTTAGTTTCATTTACTTATGATGGTAAGGTTGGTATAGGTACAACTAATCCTGTTGATAAACTGCATGTTATAGGTAATACTACATTAGTCGCATCAGATGCAACTTCATTAGGAAGTGGAACAAAAATAAGATTTTATCGTGTATCGGATGGATGGGAACCTGCTCAGATTGAACAAATTTGGAAAGGAACAAATTTACAAGGTGTTTTAGCATTCAAAACAAATACTGATACACTAGGCACATTAACCACAAAAATGGTTATTGATAATAATGGTAATGTCGGTATCGGTACTACAAATCCAGTTAATAAATTAGATATTAGAGGCTACGTCGTATCTGATGTTAATAGTAACGCTGTAGAAGGAGGGTTTTTCCTTGGAAACAATTCTCATGGAATCAGAAGAGAAGCTGGATCAAATAATGTTCGTTTGCATACAAATGGTGGAGATTTAATTTTCGGTGCAGCAGGTTCTGGTTCTCAGCAGGTTACATTAAAGAATGGGGGCAATTTAGGAATAGGAACCATAATTCCTAACACTAAATTATCAATTGGAGTCGCTTCTGATTCTGCTTTAGGTAGTACATCAGATGGATTAAGTATAACAGATGGAACTAGAAATGTTCAACTATCAAGAAACGGAACTGGTTATAACTATGCTGGAGTAGTAGGCTCTGGTTCAATGTTGTATAGCTATGATAGGATGCATATCGTAGCAGATACTAGCAATCCAATTTTATTCCATGCGGGTGGAGCAGAAAGAGTTCGTATCGATTCAAATGGATATGTTGGCGTAGGCACAACATCGTTTACTTATGGCTCAACTAATCGTGGATTGTTAGAGGTTTATGGCAGTACAGATGCATTATTAGCATTAAGAAATTCCACGGCAAATTTTTATATTCAAAAAGCAGGAAACAATCTCGCTATAGTTAATGGTGGTGCTGGATACATGTCATTTAATACTAATGGCGCTGATAGATTGTTCGTTAATAGTGCCGGTAATATTGGAATTGGTCTAACTGTACCAACTGATAAAATTCAAATCTCTGGAGGAGGAATATCTTTTACTACTTCTACAGGATTAGCAGTTCCAATGATTGGGATTGTCCTTCCTACAAATGTTGCTTACATTGGACCTTATAATTCCCCAGCAGATGGCAATTCTCCTACAGTGGTGGCCTTTAATCAAGCAGCTTCTGTCCAGCAAACTTGGTTCTATGCTAGCGGAAGGATAGCAATGGTGCTTAATAGGCAAGGGCGTTTCCACATTGGAGATAATAACAATGCCCCCCCAGCTTTATTAAACGTCGGCCCAACTTCATCTGTTGCTGCTACGGGAGGAATGAGCTTTGGAAATGATGCTTCTGCTAATTTGTATAGGAGCGCCGCTTCGACCATTAAGACAGATGGTTCACTTAGCGTAGCAGGGCTTATTTATTCTAATAATAATGGTTATTACTCTTCAGTTAGCAAAGCAACTACAGCAAACTGGGGACAATATACTACAATTCTAGGAGACAATAGCAATTCAAATCAACTAATTCAAGTCACTGTCGCTGGTGGGAATGTAACTTGGAATGGTATTTTTACTGCTAATGCAACTAATTCTTATCGCCCAACGGAGATATGGGGCAATGTAAAACTATTGGAATGCTCTACTTATAACTGTAACGTTGACGATGTTGTATTAAATATAATGTCTACTACAGGCACAGACGCTTATGCTCCTGTAGCTTTAGTATTAAAAACTAATGGAGCGGTAAATGGTGGCAATGGTACTGGATATGCTAATACAGTTACTGTAACACTAAATGGCCAATTCCCAAGTTCTTTTGCCTTGTCCTCAAATTCATGGACTTTACCTTACGCCTATCTCACCGCTACTTCCGCAAATACAAAACAAATATATAGCAGCGAAGCTGGAAGAGTAGGTATAGGGACATCAAATCCTGTTCAAAAATTCCAAGTTGAAGGAACAGCAGGAAATCCTGCTCTAAATGGGGCAACTCAAGCCGGAATAGTTAGGATAAGCAACGCAACAGACAATGCCATCCTAGATTTTGGTATTAGAGCGGGAGGCTTGGGCGCATGGATTCAATCTACAGATGAAACTAGTTTATCAACTAATTATCCACTTCTATTAAATCCAAATGGCGGTAATGTTGGTATAGGAACAACAAGTCCGAGTGGTATTTTCCACGCCGCGAATCTAGGAACCGCTAACACCACGGCAGACAATTTTAGTGCATACTTTTCAAGCGTGAATCGCAACGCTAGCATCTTCCTACTGGCGAAGAACACCGAAGGGTCCGCTTTCTATTTCGGTGATGGCGACAGCAACACCGTAGGCGCTCTGGTTTACGAACATACGGCCAACTACCTCCGTGTTGATGTAAGTGGATCAGAAAGAATGCGTATTGTTAGTGATGGTAAGGTTGGTATAGGCACAATAAGTCCTGCTGAATTGTTGGATATAGCTGCTAGCGCTGATAACAGTGCGGTTGCGGGTCCAAAAGTTAATTTTAAGAAAGGAGCTACAACTAAAGCTGTAATCGGTATTGGTGGAAATTACCTTGGTCAAGCCACACAGACTGATGATTTAATATTTAGAAATGACGCTGGTAATATTTTGTTTGGTTTTGCTGGCGCAGAAAAAATGCGTATTGCTAGTAATGGTAATGTAGGTATTGCGACAACGCTTCCCGGTTATTCTTTACAAATTGGTCAAAATACTTCTGGTAATAATACAGACTATTCTTTGGGTATTTTAAGACATGGGACTTTATCTTTTCCCAGTTCTTGGACTTCAAATCCAGCATTTAAGATTATTGATCTCGTAGATGGTGGTCCATCTAATGTTGATATTAATGGAATTATTAATCTTGAATTGCCAAGATTCCAAGCATCAGATACTAATTCTGAAAAAGCTTCTCTTTTTACTATTACTTATGATTCAGCATTAGGCCCACTAAGAGTAGATGGTAAAGGTAATACTTGGATTGGCTATGATAGAACAGCTACAGGGATAAACACATCTACATTTTCGTCTTTAATTTATGGAGGATTAGCTGTTGGAAGTAATTACCAAACTACAACTCTATCTAATGGACAAGCTATTTTTGAAGGCAATGTAGGCGTAGGCATAACGAATCCTCTAGTTAAATTTGTTGTAAACGGCGGCACTGTCAATACAGCTACTTATACCTCTTCAGAAGCTAGAATTGCAGACGGATCTTTGCATTTGATGAAGACTGCTGCTGGTGGAATATTTGAATCCATCAGAGCGATGAATGCAGATACTACGGCAGGAACGACTGTAAGATTTTTGGCTGCTTCTACATCAGATCCATTTAATAATGCCAATGGCGGCAAAGTATTTATTGATGCAATACGCACTGCTACCAATATGGACCTTGCGTTTTCTCTTAACGATGTAGCTGGTGCAGCGCCTGTCGAACGTGTAAGGTTCATGGGGAATGGTAATGTTGGTATTGGCATAACAACTCCACTTCAAAAATTGCAAGTTGATGGCGTAGTAGGAAGTCCAGCTTCTGTAGGCGTAACTCAAAGTGGTATATTCAGAATTAGCAATACAACAGATAATGCAGTCCTAGATTTCGGTATTAGAATAGCGGGAAGCGGCGCATGGATTCAATCTACGGACGAAACTAGTTTAGCAGCGAATTATCCGCTTTTACTAAATCCAAATGGTGGAAATGTTGGTATAGGCACACTTGTTCCTGCGGATAAATTACATGTAATTGGTAATATTAGAATTAATGGTGGTGACATATTGAATTGGGGAGGTCAAGCATTTATACAAACTATTGGTGCTAATGATATGTTCTTTAGACCTAATAGTACTTTACGGATGATATTGACGGCTGTTGGAAATTTAGGACTTGGTGTGCTTGCTCCAGCTACTCTCTTATCAGTTGGTGGCGCAGGTTCAACAAGTGCTGCAAGTGGAATAACTTTTGGCGCAGACAGCCAAGCTAATTTATATAGAATATCTAGCTCAAGAATAAAAACAGATGGTAATTTCACTATTGATGGTCAGGGAGGAGGGGCTACTTCTTTAGTCTTAAATAGAAGTTCTACTTCTTCTGAGAATGGAATGACTTTTAATACAGCCGGTGTACCTGATTGGTATTTTTATGTTAATGATGCTACTAGTAATTTACAAATACAAAGACCCGGAGAAAATGACGCTACTCCAAGAGTTCGTTTTGACGGTTCCAACAGTAACGTTTTATTTAATTTAGGAGGAGGAAATGTTGGAGTAGGAACAGATAGTCCAAATTATAAGTTAGATGTAATTGGATCAGTAAGAGCAAGCGGAGAATTAATTAGCGAAGGAAATAATACTAGACTTTCTTTGTTTAGAAATAATGGAATAAATTATTTTGATTGGGCGAGTGGTCAGAGTTTATATTTGAGTACTCAAACTTCTGTTGGTGGCGCTGGAAGAAATACTTTGATGACGGTGACTTCTGGAGGAAGAGTTGGCATTGGATCAGTAAATCCTACGGATTATTTAGATTTTGGAGCAGCAGGAAGAAATATTGTTTTTGCTTATGCAGCATACGGCGAAATTTTAAATAGTGCCGCATCAATCATAGGAAATAATGTAAAAGCTTCTCCAACTGGCAATTCTCAAGTCAGACGTTTTGCAAGTACGCCTGATGCTGGTAATTTTATAAAGTTAATTTATAATAAAGGCGTTACTTTCCATACTAACATAACATCTGCTTTAAATACCGATATTTCCGAAGACGCAAACGAAAGGATGCGTATCAATTTAAGCGGAGATGTTGGCATTGGTACTATAAGTCCTGTTTCTAGATTAGATGTTAATGGCGCAATTTCTTTAAGCGGTTATTTATTTGCTGATAGATTTTCTTTTTATCACAGAGTTTGGGAACCCGGAGGTAACCCAGCGTTCTACTTAGGCGACAATAATGATCCTACTAATTATTATGATAATAATTCTCATATTTTTAGAGCAAGAGGAGCGGGTGCTGAAAGAATGCGTATTACTAGCGCAGGAAACGTAGGTATTGGTACAGTAGTCGCTTCTAGAAGAATTCATGCTTATACTGCAACAGGTCCAGTGATGAGATTGGAGTCTAGCGGTAGCAATGCATCTATAGAATTTGCTCCATCACTAGCAGGAAATGGTTTATATAATTGGCTAGTAGGTGCGCAACAAAATATTAGTAATGCTTTTGAAATCACTCCTTCAACCGCAATAAATGGAACAACTTATAGTAATCCAGCATTATTAATTACATCTGCTGGTAACGTAGGAATTGGCACTACTAATCCAATTACTAAATTCCATGTTTATGCCGCATCAAATGGAAACAATTGGGCAGCATTTGCAGGTAATGTAGGAGCTACTTTGCCAAGTGCGTATACTTATGGAGTTTTAATAGGTTCAAATTATAGTAATGGATTTAGTGAATCTAATATAGTTTGGGGCAATGGCATTTCTTCTAATCAATATTTTGCAATAGGAAGAGCTTCTGGAAGTGGTTTCTATTCAGAGCAATTAAGAATTGATGTTAATGGTGATGTTGGCATAGGTAATATTAATCCAACTACTCTCCTATCAGTTGGCAGCGCAGGTTCTACTTCTGCCGCAAGCGGCATAACGTTTGGTGGAGACGCTAGTGCTAACCTCTACAGAATATCTAGCTCAAGAATTAAGACAGACGGATCTTTAGAGGCCGCTGTCGGGATAATCTCCCCAACGATCACTTCTTTAAGCGGGAACATTGCTGCCACTGGTTCAACCCTTGATACTAAGATTAACACTCTGAGTGGCTACTCAAATGCGACCTTCGCGACGATAACGAACCTAGCTGCAACTGGTTCGGTCCTTGACACGAAGATCAATACTCTGAGTGGTTACGCAGGTAATACTTTCCTTTCTGGAGTTGGAGTATCCAACTATGTCCCTCGCTGGAGCGGTACTAAACAATTGGTTACAGGTAGTATTTATGACAACGGCACAGATGTCGGAATAAGCACAATAAGTCCCGGTGCTAAATTAGATGTAGTAGGCGCAGTGAGAATGCCAGTAATTAGACAAAGCACGACACTATACGCTGGAACAGATATCATTGATGACAATTCAACTAGAACTGTATATTTCAATATACCTGAAGGCGGTAATAATCCAGCAAGATATTTTAAAGTAGCAAGAATAAAAATTACTTCAAATTACCACAATGTTAGTTTGAATGGGTATTTTACAACTACTAATTCTGCGCTTCATGTAGGTTTTGAGAGAAAAGTTGAATTTGACTTTATTGCCTATGCAGCTACTAATCCCGGCGCTCCACAAGTAACCTACCTAAAAAGAGGTCCAGACACTACAAACGTTTTAGTTTATGCAGTGCCAGATGGTGGTGGTGCAGGAACGACTTATTATGATGTATATATTAAAAATGGTTGGTACAATGACACAAACGGAGAGTTAGCTATTAGAGTAGGTTACTCATCGGCAGTAACTGTTTGGCAAGCTGGGTTAGACAGCGGAACTTCTGCACCTGTTGATACTTTGGTAAATCCAAATTCAAACTATGCTTTTGATACAGCAGGTAATGTCGGTATAGGTACTACAAATCCAGCCACATTGTTGCACGTTGATACCGCTGGTGCTGATGCTCGCATTCGGGTGTCAGCAGGAGCAAATACGGTGCAAGGAGGAATGATTGCGAACACTGGCACTTCGCTTGTGTATGCTGGCTCAGTCACAAATCATGGATTCTCTTTAAGAACAAACGACACAGACAGGGTTCGAATTGATACAAACGGTAACGTTGGTATAGGGACAGCAAGCACCATTGGTAAATTAGATGTTTATGATAATACAGATGGTCCATTATTGTCTTATGTCAGAAATCTAAATGCAGGATCAAACGCATATACAGCATTTGTATTGCGCAGAGATGGTGGAAATAACGGCATAGTTTTATTTACAAATTCATCTACTAGAAGCACTGACGGTGGTACAGGTAATTCTACAATAAGAACTGATTATGGTAATTTACTTTTAGGAGCGGGAGGAAGTCAACATATTTTGACGACTGCTGGCAATGTCGGTATCGGCACTACAAATCCTACTCAAAGATTAGAAGTACAAGGAAATGCTCAAATTGGTAACGACTCCGTTACTAACATTGGATTAAAAATAACAAGACTTAATGGAGGCATCAGAACATCTGAACACACTTATCATTCTTCGCAAAATAGTCCTTGGTATACTTATGGTCAAAATTTAAATTGGACAAATGAATTAGCAGGAACCGTTGAATCTACACAAGCTTATAGACCTTATTTTGAAGCATTTGCGCCAGCAGTTGGATATAAAACATTTGGGTTCATGAATGTAACGACAGGCGCATTTACCAATGCAAATATGGTAAATTCTCTTGTCCTAAAAAGTGATGGTTATGTTGGTTTAGGAACTACGAATCCAAATTATCAATTAACAGTAATTGGCGCAAATCAAGCAACCGCAAATGTAACTGACGCAGGTAATAAAGGAGGTTCAATTCTAGTAGGAAGTTCAGTAAATGCAACAAATCAAGGTGGTTCAGTTCTGTTCGCTACTTTAAATGATGCTGGCAATTATACTCCTCAATCGGCAATTAAATCTTTGTTCTTGAATGGAAATGGATATGGATTAGGCGATTTAGCTTTTTCATCTAGAAGAGCTACTGGAGATACTAGTTTAACGGAGTCAGTTAGATTTACTTATGATGGCAAAGTTGGAATAGGTACGAATACTCCAACTACTCTTTTGTCAGTTGGTGGTGCGGGTTCCACTTTACCAGCAAGCGGAATAACATTTGGCGGAGATGCTTCTGCTAACTTATATAGAAGCGCAGCGGGAACTTTAAAAACAGATGGTAGATTAAATATCGTAGGAGATGCTAGCGCCAGTACTCCTGATTTATTTTTTAATGGTGCTGGTGGATTTGGAAGCGCAGGGGGTCAAGTAAGGGCTTTTTCTCCTAATAATACTACTCTTTCTTGGTATTGGGATGATACTCAATTTACTTATAATAACTTTCCTCTTAGAATAGTTGATGGCAGTTCTAATGTATTAGTATATTTTTCTGCAACTGCTAATTCTTATGTTAATGGTGGAAATTTAGGTGTTGGAACATCTACTCCATCAGGTAAACTCCATGTCGTCTCAACAGTTGCTGGAGCAACAGTCTTAAGAGCAGACGGGACAAACGGAACCCTATTCTCAGTCGTTGATGACCTTAGTGATTCATTAATGTCAGTAAACAATTCAGCAGGTCTTCCAGTCCTAGAAGTCTTTGCTGATGATAGGGTTGTTGCTGGGCAATATGGAAGTGGTGATTTTGTATTGGTTAATAATAAAGTTGGAATTGGAACTTCTAATCCAATTAATAAGTTGTCTGTAGTTGGAAATGTAAGTATTGGTTCAAATAGCTATAACATATCTGCTCCAACAAATGGTTTAATCGTAGAGGGAAATGTAGGGATTGGAACGACAAGTCCTGATGGAAAATTATCAGTTTTACAATCAAATACATATTCAAGCTTTAGATCAAATGGCGCAGGAGCTTATACATATTTATCAGTTGGTAGAACTGCCAGCGAATTAGAAATGGGTGTAGCAGGTGGATTTAATCAATTCTTTATTGGTACTGCTGCTGGAGAATCAGTAATTAAATCTTTAGCTGGTAAAATGCATTTAGGTTATGCTTCAAATGCTCCCGCAATTACAATAAATACTTCAAATTATGTTGGATTAGGAACGACAAATCCTGTATGGTCATTAGATGTTAGTGGAACAGCAGTAAGATCTTTCGCAAGCGGAACAATAGAGCCCGGATTTATTGTTGATTATGCTTCTTCAAATGGATATGGTGGACTTTTCATACACACTAATGGAGTAAGAAAATGGAGAATTGGTAATGTCGGAGATACTGATTCAACTAGTCCTGCCCTTTACATTTGGCAGGAAGGAGTTGGTGCCAGAATGTATTTCCGTAATAATGGATATGTTGGAGTCGGTACAACCATTCCTACTCATAAATTAGAAGTATTTAATACAGCAAATAGTCAAACTTATGTCCGCATAAATAATCAAAATTCAGGAACTTCTGCTTATGCTGGCGTAGATTTACAAGCTTATGGTGGTGGTTGGCAAGTAAGAGTCCCAGCAAGCACTACATTTGCAAATCCATTAATTTTTTCATTCAATGAATCAGAAAAAGCTAGGATAACATATGATGGTAAAGTTGGGATAGGAACAGCTTCTCCAACTACATTATTATCAGTTGGTGGTCCCGGCTCTACATCAGCAGCAAGCGGCTTAACATTTGGTGGAGATGCTGAAGCTAATTTATACAGATCTGCCGAAGACACAATAAAGACAGATGGTAGTTTAATAGTTGCTGGAAATGTTACTGCTACAAATCTAATATCTGGTAATGGCACTGCAAATTATGTCACAAAATGGAATGGAACTAAATCGGTAGCAAATAGCCAAATTTTTGATGATGGTACTTATGTAGGAGTAAATACAATAACTAATACTACATATAGGCTCCAAGTAAATGGTAGCTTCGCCGCTACAACAAAGAGCTTCGATATAGTTCACCCAACAATTTCTGGCAAGAGATTAACTTATGCTTCTCTAGAAGGTCCAGAAAATGGTGTTTATTATAGAGGTCAAAATAATAACAATGAAATAAGCCTGCCTCATTATTGGTCAGGTTTGGTTCATGATGATTCTATTACTGTTAATTTAACAGCAGTAGGAAGACGCAAAGATGGTAAGATAAGAAACTATAGTGTAGATCAAATAGGACACAACAAAGTGTACATTTATACAGATAGTAATGATAATATATATAATTATTACTATACAATTTTTGCAGAACGTAAGGATGTTTCTAAACTTGTAACTGAAAGGGATATGGAATAAAAATATGGGCGATATCGTAATTACACCAGCATCAAACGATGTAAATTCAACAGCAGGGACGCTGACGGTCAGAACGTCTGACTCGCAGCCTATTTCAATAAAGACTAATGATGTAAATAGACTTTATGTGACTTCTGCTGGAAATGTAGGAATAAATACTACTGCCCCAGTAGAAAAACTACAAGTATCTGGAAATGTTGTTGTAGGGCATGATGTTTACAATAGCTCATATGGTCAATACTTAAGATTTCCATTTGCTGGATTCAATTTGACAACGGGTGCTTTAAAAGCTTATTTGCAATTTGATTCTGTTGAGGATTACTCTGTTAATCTTGGCGATGCTTGGAAATGGAAATTGGGAACAGTTGCAAGGGCTGGAAATGGTGGAAATTACAATTCACAATTTGAAATACTTAGAAGTACTAGAGCTGGAGTTACAGACAATACTGATTTTGCTATAAGTAGAGATGGATGCGTTGGAATTGGAACGGTATTGCCTTCTGGAGGTTTGCATATTAATAATGCTCAGGGAGCTTTTTCTGAAGTAGTAAGACTTCAAAGAAATGGTGGAGTTTTTTATTCTGTTGGTCTTGATACTAACTTTTTAAATATTGCTTATAATGGAAATACAAATGGAAGTAATATTTTCGTTCTTAGAAATAATGGTTTTTTAGGTTTAGGAAATCTACAAAATGCTCTTTTTAATTTAGATATCGCTTCTACTCAAGGGCAGGGTATTCAATTAAGATATGATTCTACTACTGGTTATCGCGCTCAAATTACTCCTTATTGGAATAGTAATATTGATACGAGAATAGATTTTGCTATTAATAGAATAGCTAATACAGCAGCAGATGTAATAATGTCAGTTGGATATAATACTAATGTAGGCATAGGCACAACTCAACCTAGTCAAAAATTAGATGTCCGTGGTAATATAAAATTAGGAGCAGACGGCGCAGGTAATTATATTTATTATGTAAAAGATAACGAAGGTACAATAATTAATACTTCAAGATCAGATGCAAGTCAACAAGGCTTACTTAGATCAGATGGTTGGGGTAATTTTACAGTAGATAAAAGTATTGGTGTTGGATATAGTTTAGGATCTTCATTTCCTTCTTCTACTATTGGAAATGGTAATTTATACGTCGCTAATGCTGTAGGAATAAATACGACAAGTCCAGCCGAAAAACTAGATGTTAGAGGTGGAATCCTAAGAACGAATAGTAGAATTAGTAATTCTGAAGGTTATCCGCTTGGTCACTATGCTCCCGGAGAAACTGTATTTGAAATAGACCCCACATGGAGCCAAGCTGAACTTCAAAAATATTTTAATAGTAGTAACGTCACTTGGGTAGCAGTAGCTGATGCTCCCGGTGGATATTGTATTTATATTAATGACTTGGTTCAGGTTGGTGGATTTATGGATTCTGGTTTTCCTTATATTCCTGTAGATACTAATGATATTTTCTACATGGAATGTTGGATTCAAAATGTAGGAACAAATCAAGGTCACTACATGGGAAGCCAAGATTTCGATCATACTTTTAGTGATTTAGGAGGCAATCCCGGTAGTTACGGTTATTGGGTAATGTCTAATTATAATCCAACAATCACTTGGACAAAAGTAAGTGGATATATTGGTGGATTTTCAGCTACAGTAATTGGTCAATTTAAAACAGGCACAAAATATTGGACTCCTCAAGCTTTATTCAACTATACAGCGGGAACTGGGACAAGAGCTTGTCGCATTTCTGGATGGAAAGTTATAAAAGTCACCCAAGTTGGAAATAGATATTTTTCAGGAAATGTTGGCATAGGTACAACAAGTCCTGTTCAAAAATTGCAAGTTGATGGAGCAGTAGGTAATCCTGCTTCTATTGCCGCAACTCAAAGCGGTATATTTAGAATTAGTAATACGACAGACAATGCTGTCCTAGATTTTGGCATAAGGGCTGGAGGAAATGGTGCTTGGATTCAATCGACAGATGAAAGTGCATTAGATTTTAATTATCCACTTTTATTAAATCCAAACGGTGGCAATGTCGGAATAGGAATAACAAATTCTTCTGCACTGTTTCACGTTTTTAGCATTGCTGGTAGATATATTAATTTTACTCCTGCTTCTGTATCTGGATTATTGGTTCAGAGAAATCAAAGTATAGGTTCTCAAGGCACAACAGTTTTAACTTTAGTTAATGCTCAGGGAGCAGAAGCAACGGCAGAGCGTGGGACTTCTTTAAACTTAGATATAGGTTATGGTGGAACTAGTACTGCTACTGCTGGAACCATAGCAAGAGGCGCAAGAATTGCAGCGTTAAATTATAATGTTTATGATGCGACAGCAGCAAATCAAAATGCATCTCTTGTCTTCTATACCGCAACAGGCGGAAGTTTAACTGAAAAAACTAGAATAACAGCCGATGGTAATGTTGGTATAGGTACAACGGACCCAACTCATAAGCTAGATATTAGGGGTGATGCAGTAATTAAAGGAGGTGCGGCACAGCACTCTGTATTAAGATTCAGAAGAAGTGATAGCACTACGGATTTTGGTTATATCGGATTTGAAAATCCAGCATTAGCTAATGATGCGTTCTTAATATCAAGTGCGGGTAACGGAAATCCATTAAAATTAAAAGCCGGTGCATCCGATGAAATAACATTCTTTGGTGACACAGTTGAATATGCAAGATTTAATGGAAATGGTAATTTAGGTATAGGTACAACAAATCCTTCTGATAAACTTGAAATAAACGGCGGTGTTAGAATTAGAAGTGGAAATTCTTTAATTCTTAGAAATGCAAATAACGATTCTTCGGCAGCAATATATAATGCAGGTGGAGCTGGTTCTCTAATATATTTGGCTGTAGGACCATCGCCAACAATGACTATTGGGAGTAACGTCGGCATAGGAACTGTGTCTCCATCTACATTATTATCAGTTGGTGGTCCCGGTTCCACAAGTGCTGCAAGCGGTTTAACTTTTGGCGCAGATGCTCAAGCTAATCTTTACCGCGCTGCCGAAGACACAATCAAAACAGATGG
>Ga0209086_10000398_pt1 | contig 37790 bp, 36 predicted proteins | sample M_130207_XF_Meta_FD_187312 | JGI IMG/M metagenome (GOLD analysis project Ga0209086, IMG submission 187312) | Freshwater microbial communities from Lake Montjoie, Canada to study carbon cycling - M_130207_XF_MetaG (SPAdes) (version 2) | ecosystem: Environmental > Aquatic > Freshwater > Lake... | reverse complement strand
TATTTGATATTATTTGATATTATTTGATATTATTTGATATTATTTGATATTATTTGATATTATTTGATATTATTTGATATTATTTGATATTATTTGATAGTAAATCATTTGCAATAAGTTATCTTGCCTATACTTTTATACAATTCAATATAAATGATAACTTCTGCTGATCACGCATTCCAACTCCCGATTACATATTTGACAACTAAACAGTTGATACAGCCGCATATTAAAACAGATTTAGAATTAACAAGTATAAAAGGAGAAAAGTCCCTCTATGAAACGGTTTTTAATCCTGCAACGCTTTACGGAAAGCAAACCGTGCCGCTCTGGGCGGAATATTATACGGCGAATAAAGATTTTCTCAAAGAGAGTCAGACATTAATAAAAGGTCTAAGTGTAAACGGAGTGGGGGCTATTGATGAACAAGCGGTCAATGCCATTTGGCAAGAAATTGGCACTGAAACAGGGTTTGTTGAGAAATACCATTATATGGAATGGACACGCTTCAAAGAATTTAATAATAGCTCGGGGTTTTTACAACTGCTAAGTTTGTATAATTTGACATCCCCGCTGCTCTCATTGGCGGTCCCCATCTTCTTTTTAATCTTTCCGTTTATTCTGTTAAAGCTTCAAGGGATACCCATAAGTATTAGCAGATATATTGAGGTCCTGAAAACCCTCTTTAAACAACACCAATTGGGGCAAATATTCACGCTGGGGAGTGCCAGTTGGGATAAAGTGATTTATATTGTGGTATCATTTGGCTTTTATATCTTACAGGTCTACCAAAATGTGACGTCGTGTGTGAAATATTACCAGAATATGCGGAAAATCCACGCTCAATTATTTACGATCCGCGAGTATGTGCAACAGACCTTGGTCAAGATGACTGACTTTATGGCCAGTTGTGAACTCTTGCCGACATATCAACCCTTTATCGCGGATATGCAACAGCAGAAAAGTGTACTGGAAAAAATGGACAGGGAATTTTCCTTGATTGTCCCCAACGGGTTGTCACTCCGAAAGGTTAAACAAATCGGGCACGTGATGAAATGTTTCTATCAACTGTATAATAAACTTGAGTATAAGCAAGCATTGAACTATTCTTTTGGGTTGCACGGTTATTTAGATAATTTACACAGTTTAGCACAACGCTATAGAGAGAAACAGCTTAATAGTTGTAAAATTCTTCAGAAGAAGAAGAATAAGAAGACCCGTATCAAATTCACCGATGCGTATTTTCCCACTTTACTTGGCAATGAAAATGGTATGGAGCCGGTGAAAAACACTTATACATTAGATAAACATATTTTGATTACGGGGCCAAATGCGGCAGGCAAAACCACTTTACTGAAAACCACCATCTTTAATATTTTGTTCTCTCAACAAACGGGTTTGGGGTTTTATAAAAAAGCGCAGCTTATTCTTTATGATCAGATACATTGTTACATTAATATCCCGGATACGTCGGAGCGCGATAGTTTATTTCAGGCCGAGGCCCGGCGGTGTAAAGATATATTGACGAGCCTTTCGGCCGTAACAGCAAATACTGACGAGGGCTTAGAAAATCATTTATGCGTGTTTGATGAATTATATTCGGGGACCAACCACTACGAAGCAATCAGTAGTGCTTACGCCTTTCTCTCTTATTTGAATAAATATAGCAATGTGAATTTCGTTTTAACTACGCATTATTTGGAGTTGTGTAAACGTTTAGATAACCAACCAGGTATAACTAATATGCACATGGAAGTGCAAGAACTGGGCGAAGACTTTAAATATACATATAAATTGAAAAAACATATTTCTACCGTTAAAGGTGGTGTGAAAGTGCTGCGTGATTTGGATTATCCGAGAGAAATTATTGAAAAGGCGATGGAGACACTCAAATACACTTTTGGCAAAAGTGTGGCAAAACCTATAATTTAAATTTAAGTACACTTTTGGCAAAATATTAAATATAAATTTATGTGTGCGTCCGCATATAAAGGTTTTGCGACACTTTTGGCAAAAGTGTGTCAAAACCTATAATTTAAATTTAAGTACACTTTTGGCAAAATATTAAATATAAATTTATGTGTGCGTCCGCATATAAAGGTTTTGCGACACTTTTGCCAAAAGTGTGTCAAAAGTGTGGCAAAACCTGAAATTTACACTTTTGGCAAAAGTGTGGCAAAACCTGAAATATAAATTTATGTGTGCGTCCGCATATAAAGGTTTTGCGACACTTTTGCCAAAAGTGTGTTAAAAGTGTTTTACGTAAAATAACTATTTAAAATATATACGTTAATACTAATAATGAGCTTATTTGATCGGACTTTTTTAATATCAACAGGAGTAACTGTCGTTATTTGTGGGGCAATATATTATTACTTAAATATGAAGATTAGAGATTTGGAACAAGCTTTAGTGAAACAAAATCAAGTTCTCTCGTCTTTTATTGCAAATGTGCAACAAGAGTTTCGGGCAATGGCGATGGCGAGGGCAAACGGAGGAGGGGCAAACGGTGCAAACGGCGTAGACGCAAATGGGATGATTTTTGAGATCGTAAGTAGTTCTAATGAATTGGCCTCTGCTGAAGCACTTGCAGCCGTAGCTGAACTTGATACTAAGAAGATCGTTATTACTGAGAGTGATTGTGATAGCAGTAGCGATGCAGATGGGAGTGATACCGATGATAGTGCTAGTGAAGCAGATGGTAGCGAAGCAGATGCTAGTGAAGCAGATGCTAGTGAAGCAGATCATAGCGAAGCAGATAATAATGAAGCAGATCATAGTGAAGCAGATCACAATAAACTTGTCATTTGTGATTTATCAATGAATGATACTAAGATTATTGACATCTCTCATTTAGAAATATACACACCTGAAAAAGATTCTGAGGATGAGAGCGAAGATGATAGTGAAAGCGACAGTGAAGAAGATGGATTTCATCGTGTGTCCAAATTAGTTCTGCAAGAGGCTAATTTAAATATATTTAATCTATTGCATATTGAGGAAGTGCCATCTGGTACAGATAATAGTAAGATTGAAGAAATAACCGTAGAGGACCCTGTAGACTTGTTGGCACCCGTAGATGTATTGGCATCCGTAGATGTGTTGGCACCCGTAGATGTGTTGGCACCCGTAGATGTGTTGGCACCAGTAGAAGTAAAACCTGCAACAGACGCGCCACTACCAACCGAAACGCCAGCACCAACAACAACAAAATTTGATGATTTAAAAGTAGATGAATTACGCAAGATTGTTTTAGAAAAAGATTTAGTCCAAAAAGACGAAGTTAAAAAACTTAAGAAAAATGAATTATTGGCAGTATTAAAAAAACACATTATTTAAAAAAGTGTAGCAAAAACACACTTTTTATATAAAAGTGTAGCAAAAACACACTTTTATATAAAAGCAAGTGTAGAAGCGTATGCACATATAAAATATTAGTTGAATAAATAATATTTTAGGTTGTATTTTGGTCCAACCTTTTTTTAAAAGGTTGTGTTTTGGTCCAACCTTTTTTTAAAAGGTTGTTTTTAAAAGGTTGTTTTTAAAAGGTTGTTTTTAAAAGGTTGTTTTTAAAAGGTTGTGTTATATATATATGAGTTGGGGCACCTGTTATTCTGGATCAAACAACATTCATTTTGATTTTCCACCTATTATGAAAGACGGACGAAATTATGCCAATTGGCAACCCGGAGGGGCACTCAATGAAGAAATACGGAAAGAGAACAAAATTCATTCTAATTGGGCGTACCGCAAGTTTTTAACAACAAATGCGGATAATATTATTTTACAAAACCAAGCGGCTGCCTGCGATGATTGTTGCAGCTGTCCGGCTAAATATGGAAACCCGATTTCTCAACCGACGAATAACACACCTTTTTTGTACAAATCTTGTACTGATAATTCTCAACCGTTTGGCTATGAAAATAGTGATTTAAAGAACTTGTATTTATCTGATGTGCAATTGCAAAGTCGCATGGTGACACCTGTTTTTACCCAAGAGCAACTCTTGAGGCAAGGTTATGCTCGGGCTAACTAAACACAACCTTTTAAAAAAAGGTTGGACCAAAACACAACCTTTTAAAAAAGGTTGGACTTTATAAAAGATCACCTATCATCGGAAATATTTCTTGTATAACCTTTGCACAAGCAATCGCCACGTCTCTATGTTCTTTTTGCGTGCCATTTTCCGACCGTAATTGAATATAATGTACCCACGAACGCAATGTCCCATTCATATACATTCTGGACATGGTCATACCTTCAGGTAAGATGACCCGCGCTTGTTCTTTAGCAATTCCATTCGCCAAAGCCCATTTATACACATTTTCCACGTCAGTAGCAATGGTTTGTTGTTTCTCGTACCATTCGCTTTTCAAGGCGTCGTTATCAGTTGTGATACTATTTTGCCGGTTTTTCGGATCTTGTAACCTTGCATCGCGTATTTCAATACCTAAATCCGCGACGGCATACCGTTGTGAAAATTCCTGAAAAGAAAATGACCGATGACGTAATATCTGTCGCGCAATATCTCTCGTTGTTTCTATTTCTAGGCAAACCGAGACCATTTCTAACGGCGACCAGTGTTGATTTTTTATTAAATATTTAATCAGTTTCTCATTCGTCTCAGTATTATGTTGATTATTTGGATTGGATACCCGTGCGCAATAGGCCACCAAGTCTTGCACTGTACTGGTGGCGTTAGCATCAACCGGTTGTGAATAACTAATTAATTTGACCTGCATCTTTATAATATACGCTAATTGTGTTTATATTATATTTTATAAACGTATATATAATGACAATCATTAATGGGATTGAAATTGATAATATTTACTATAAGACGAATGATATAAAATATGCTATTGCGAATAATGATCCAATTGAAGCCAAATTAAACGTGATTATTGTCATATCCAATCCGTGTTTATATGCGAAACGGTATATTTTGATGCGTGAATTCGTGAAACGTTTTGAAGAAGAAGAAGACTATGTGAATTTATTTGTCGTTGAACTGATTTACACGGGTCAACGTTTTATTGTAACCGATAAAAATAACAAACATCATCTACAGATTAAAACCGATGTGCCCATCTGGCATAAAGAAAACATGATCAATTTAGGTGTCAAATATTTACTCCCGCAGAATTACAAGGCATTCGCCTGGATTGATGCGGATGTTGAGTTTGAAAGTAATACGTGGGCGTTAGACACATTGAAGATACTCAATGGGTGTAAAGATGTTGTGCAAGTCTTTAGTCATTGCCTTGATATGGATCCAAAGCAAAATAATCTAAACATATTTAATAGTTTAGGTTATAGTTTTACCAAAGGTAAAGCTTATAAACCCAAAACAGATTATTGGCATCCTGGTTTTGCGTGGGCTATGACACGTAAAGCTTACGAAAAGATCGGGGGGATCTATGACAAAGGGGTCCTTGGATCGGGTGATCATATAATGGCTTTGGCTTTTATCAATAAAGTTGAATATGCAACCGTCGCAAATTATAGCGATGACTACAAAAACAGTATGTTTGAATATCAGAAGACAGCGAAGCATCTGCGGATTGGTTATACGCCAGGCGTTATACGACACCATTATCACGGCACGAAAGCAAACCGGAAATATTGTGAAAGGTGGCAAATTCTAGTGAAACACGGCTATTCGCCACTAAAACATCTTACAACTGATGCCAGTGGTATCTTAATTCCTACTGAGGAATTCACAGAAGCATTTAAATTTGACATTATGAATTATTTTAAAGAGAGAAAGGAGGATGACTAAACAACCTTTTCAAAAAAGGTTGGGCCAAAATACAACCTTTTCAAAAAAGGTTGGGCCAAAATACAACCTTTTCAAAAAGGTTGGGCCAAAATACAACCTTGATTTGATATAAATATAAATTGCGTATATATATTTATATGCGTATTATTAGCATTGATGTCGGTATCAAAAATTTAGCCTATTGTATTGTAGAGTCTGATCTGACAACAAATCTATATGACATTCTCTATTGGGATGTGATTAATCTCTGTGGGGAAGAACACGTTTGCACTTGTTTTTTAAAAGCAAAAGCAAAAACGTCAGCAAAATCGGCAGCAAAATCGGCAGCCTCATTACCACTTTCTCTCTGTAATAAGAAAGCTGTTTATTGTAAAGCCAACCAGTATTATTGTCAAACTCATGCTAAACAGTCGGGAGAGTATTTTTTACCAACTACTGCGCTAAAAAATATTAAAAAATGGAAGCGAGAAGCCTTGGTGGCTTATGCAATAGCCCAAGGTATTGTCTATTCAGAGACGTGTAAAAAAGATGAATTACTCGCACTGATTACGACGTATTTGGCCGCAAAAACATTTGATAAAATCGTCTCGGTGTCAGCGAATGAAATGACGTTAATACAAATGGGTGTCCAATTGGTGAAAGCGTTTGACCAGGTTTTGGGTGAAACTGAAATTTCACTATTAGATAAAATTGTTATAGAAAATCAAATTAGCCCTATTGCGAACCGGATGAAAACCCTCCAAGGGATGCTTGCACAATATTTTATCATGCGTGGTAATCCGCAGATTGCCTTTATATCTTCCGCGAATAAATTGAAAATGTTTACAAAAACGAAAGCGCCAGCGTCAGCGGGCACAGAAGCGTCAGCGGGCACAGAATCGTCAGCGGGCACAGTGGAAATATTATCCAAAACGGTTAAAACCAGTTATAGTGAGAGAAAAAAAGCCGGGGTAGAAATAGTAAAGGGATTATTACTTGATAATAATGTGGCTTGGTTACCGACATTTTTAACGCACAAAAAAAAAGACGATTTAGCGGATGCTTTTTTACAAGGTTTGTGGTATCTAAATAAAAAAAATTAAACAATGCAAAAATTCTTATAAAAAATTTTTGCAAAAAGTTCAGAATATTTTAAAATTGAAATCGTTCTATTAATTTATAGTAATAGTATTTCCCACAAACAAAATGTCTGATAACCAAGTTGAACAAATTTTAAGTGCCGTTGAAAACATGGCTTTAGTAGCCCCGCCGCAGAAGAAGAAAGTTATTGTACCACCAATGTGGTTTAACCTCGTGAAAATCAGTAACTGCGACATGCTGTCGCATATTAGTTACCTTACGAATCACTTTTGTGATTTGCCGCCTGACTTAGTAAACTGGATTATAAATGATTCCCGCACACGCCCTTGTAGCTATTATGGCAGTATTCCCGCCCCACCGTCTACCGATTTAGTCAAACAGATTATCGGTATTGGCGGTTATTATTTTAAACGCACGACTCAAGAGTGTGGCGTGGATTTTATTTGGCATAACCGCGAGCTTAATGAATTTCAATTCTGGGGCGAATACAATCGCTGTGTAAACGCCATGAAGGCAATCCGATTTCGTATCTGTAAATATGTTGAGCAAGCGGCTGCAAAAGCTCAAGTTGCAAACGCTCAAGGTGCAAAAGCTCAAGGTGCAAAAGCTTCACACTATGCAAAAGATTCGCAAGAACAAGAACGTGTGTTTTACAACGACACTGACCCAAACCCAGCGGTCTGTCTTGAAGCTATTATTGAAGTGGATGAGAATGACGAATTTAAGAAAACTGTGGAAAAAAAGTCTTATTAATAGTCTTTCCTGGGTAAAGTATATTTGAAAATATCTTATTGTAAAAATAAAAATAAAAAAAAATATAAAAAAATAAAAAATATAAAATACAAAAAATATAAAATACAAAAAATAAAATATAAAAAAACTGGAAACGTAACAATATTCAATTAAGTTAGCTAGTTTTTTCCTTTTTTTATTTTTAAAAAAAGGAAAAACTATTATTATAAAGCTATGCGGAATACTTAAAGTTATAATTTATAAATTTAACATAATGGATATTGACGCGGAAATTATAGACATTACTAATTTAGATGAACATCCAGTAATTAATTTAAGCCGAGGAAGTAGTAGGCAAAAGTCCGCGAATTTCGGTGAAGGAATTGAACTCTTGATGAATGAGAAACGCAAAAATGATGGTGGCAATAAAAGTATGGGCGCGGATATTGATTTAGACGATTTAAATGATTTAGAAGATGAATTGAATACACTCTCTTCCGCCAATGATATGAAACCATCCAAGACTAAATCCAAGTCAAGTTTATTTAATCAAGCTTGGGGCGGGGGCGGGGGCGAAAAAGACGACAGTATTAAACTGAATTTTAGAGATGACGATGAAGAATCATTAACGGGAAGTATCTTAAGCCTCCATGATGATTCCAAGCCCTCAGTCGGCAAATCTACTGCCGATAAAACATCTTTTGATGAAGGGAAAACCTGGGATGGTTTTGGAAAATTTAATAATGTCCCGATTAATCCCGATAAAGAATTGAGTAATACCCCCCGGTTGACTCCCGAAGAAATGCTTTTGGAGAAATTCAAGGTTTTACGAAAGCTGGAAGAACTGGAACGCAAAGGCGTCCGCTTGACGAAAAAATATTCCATGGAATCTGCCTTGGCTGAAATGAAGGGGGAATACGAAATGATCATTGCTGAAAAAGAGCGCTCCAACAGTTGCAAGTTTCAAGGCCGGATGTTGATGGCCGCCATTACGGGTTTAGAATTTTTGAACAACCGTTTTGATCCGTTTGATATCAAGCTGGACGGCTGGGCGGAGCAATTGAATGAAAATATCGGGGACTATGACGAGATATTTGCGGAATTGCACGAAAAATACAAATCCAAGGCGAAAATGGCGCCAGAGTTGAAATTATTGTTTCAATTGGGGGGGTCGGGGATTATGGTGCACATGACGAATACGATGTTTAAATCCGCCATGCCCGGTATGGACGATATAATGCGGCAAAATCCAGAACTGGCGCAGCAATTTACACAGGCGGCGGTGAACAGTATGGGACAACAAAATCCGGGTTTTGGAGGTTTTATGAGTAATTTTATGCCGGGCGGTGGCAGTGGCAGTGGCAGTGGCAGCAGCGGCGGTGCCGGGATCAACTTTAATAATATGCGGCCACCGGCACCAATGCCGACTCAACAAACCAAGAGTGAACGCTACGCTCCCCCGGCCAATCGGCCTGACTTGGCCCGGGCACGCGGAATGGACGATGGTATTAATATTCAAGAACAATTTGAGACCGTCGGCAGACAACCGGCGGAGCGCTCTAATAAACGTCCCGAAATGAAAGGGCCGTCGGATATTGGTGATTTATTAGCAGGATTAAAAACCAAGACGATTAACGTGCAACCGCCTCCAATGCCAGCACAGCGTGTCCAATCGCAAAGTCAGGCACAAGCACAAGCACAAAGTCAGGCACAGGCACAGGCACAAAGTCAGGCACAAAGTCAGGGTCCCAAACAAGTGAATAGTCTACGGCAAAATATTAATACGGCGAATAATAATATATCTCTACAGATACCTGTAAATAAAGTAGATAGTATTGCTAAATTTACTGAATTACCCAAACCGAAACGCAAGCAAAAGAGCGATAAAAATACTGTGAGTTTGGATATCTAAAACACACTTTTTAGCAAAAACACACTTTTTAGCAAAAACACACTTTTTAGCAAAAACACACTTTTTTAGAAAAAAGTGTAGCAAAAAAACACACTTTTATAAGGGTAGATATAAGGATAGTTATAAGGGTAGATATAAGGATAGTTATAAGGGTAGATATAAGGATAGTTATAAGGGTAGATATAAGGGTAACTATTTATAAGGTTAACCATTAGTAAAATTGTTAAATATAAAAATTGAATTGTTATTCTATGAATAATAGTATAACAACCTATAAAATTATATGAACCTATAAAATTATATGAACCTATAAAATTATATGAACCTATAAAATTATATGAACCTATAAAATTATATGAACAACATGAGTTCATCCAACAATGACATCAACCTTACACAAGAAGCCGAACAATGGAAAGAAATTGAAGCCCTCGCCTTACTCTACGAACCCGCTAAAGGCAATGAAAACGACCCTAGTGTGACGCTGGCCTACGATTTGGTAGCTGAAAAACGCTTGAAACTTTGGATTGAAGAAATGGAAGCTCGCGCGCAATTTAATTGAATGACCTGTATTTTGTTAGAAACATAGTAAGTTTATTTATGCCTTTTTTCCAAAACGTATTTGTTATCGTAAAAAATATGTGATCTTTGTGGTCAGTGCAAACAATATGCCACCCCACAGCGTATCCAATAACACTGCCCGTGGCGACCATTTATCCAATATAGCATAAGTAGTGGTTTCATAGACCCCATAAATAACAATACCCAACATAAATGCTTCTAGAATTGATTTCTGGCGGCTGATTATAAAATAATACAGACCTCCGATCAACAACATATAACATAAGATGGCGCCGCTGATCTTAAATTTGATCCGACTGCCTTGGACTTTTTGGACAACATTGTTAAAAAACTCGCTAAAAGAAGAGAGATAAACTGCGTCTAATAATAACATCACCACTGCTGAGATTATAATCTGTTTAAGCATTATATAAATATATAATATTATAATATAAAATTGAACAGGTTTAAAAAGTATGTCTTAATAGTAAATAGTAGAGAAAAATGAGTACCAAAGAAAAGAAAGAAAAGAAAGAAAAGAAAGAAAAAGACGTGAATGCACCCGAAAAAAAAGTCAGAAAGCCAAGGGCGACTGCAAAGGCAGTAGGAGCAAACGCAGTAGGAGCAAACGCAGTGGGCTCAGCAAACGCAGTGGGCTCAGCAAACGCAGTGGGTGCAAACGCAGTTGGTGCAAACGCAGTGGGAGCAAACGCAGCGGGAGCAAACGCAGCAAACGTAGTAGGCGCAAACGAACCCGGGTCCGGTGAAATTATGCGGACAATCGTAAGCGATGCTGAAGCCGAAGCCGAAGCCATCAGACTTGCCGCGGAAGCTGGGGTAAATATTATCTATACAAACCCAATTGTAGATGACAATACAACAAACTTTGTACTGATTGACGGGAGCTATTTTGTATTTTACCGATATTTCGCCTTAAACGTCTGGTGGAAAAATGCCAAAGCCGGCGAAAAACCCGATATTTCCTGTAATGATGATCCAGCGTTTATAGAAAAATTTAAAAAAACTTTTGAATCCCGCATCGCGGAAATGAATGACTGTCTGGGCTTGGCCAGCTCCATCAAACTCGCCGCAATAGATTGTAAACGGGCTGATATCTGGCGCAATCATATTTATCCTGATTATAAATTGACACGCACTAAAGATGATGAATTCGGAGTCAGTAAATTCTTTAAACTTACCTACGATGAGAAATTATTTGAAGCAGCCGGCGTAGCTGCGACGCTCATGTATCAGCATTTGGAAGCGGATGATTGTATTGCTCTCACTACAATGCATTTACGTAAAACCTACCCTGATGCACATGTTTGGATTATTGCGAATGATCACGATTATCTTCAGCTGCAAGATGATCACGTACATTTGCGTAATTTAAAATATCAAGATTTAACCCAGAGCAAAAATTCGTCAGGCGATCCCCAACAAGATCTCTTTTGTAAAATCGTGGCGGGAGATAAAAGTGATAATATTCTGGCCATCTTTAAGAAATGCGGTATTAAAACCGCTAGAAAATATTATCACGATCAGGACTTGTTTGAAAAAGCGTTGGCAGCGGAACCGAAAGCCGAAGATTTATACTGTTTAAACCGAGCCTTGGTGGACTTTAATTACATTCCTTCGGATTTGGCAGAGGGGTTTCGTATGGAATGTTTGCTCTTGCCAGAGTAATTTTATATATATATTTATATTTTTATATATCTATATCCGCTTTTTGGTATACTGCTTTCTTCGGGCATTTTTTTTCCTACGTTTGAGGGCTGTTGTGCGCTTTTTCTTTTTTTTGCCTCCGAAATAATCCTCATCAAAGGGATCGCGCCTTTTGTATTTTTTCACCTCGGCTTTAAGCCAGTCTTGTAAGACTGGTTTTTTCCCCAAAATGACTTGATCACTTTTATAATTTAACCATTTTTTCGCGAAAAAATCACTTTGATTGACATTTTCTTCTTCCCCTTTATTTTTTCGCCATTTATCTATATCGGCTTGCTTACCCGCGGCCTCTTGTTCTTGTTTGTATTTTAACCACTCATTTTTATATTTATTTACAACTTGTTTTCGTTCCCGGTCCGCAATCCACTCTGACATAGACAGTACCGGTAGCCCTTCATTTTGACGTTGGTCCTTGTAATTAAGCCACTCGGTCGTATAATATTCTTTGGCCCTTTTATCTTCGTCTCTCTCTTGTTCCTTTAATAAAAGACTAATTTCTTTGCGAGTTCTGGTCAAGTCATTAGTGCCATAAGGATTAGCGGTACCATAAGGATTAGCGGTGCCATAAGGATTAGTGGTGCCATAAGGATTAGTACTGCCATAAGGATTAGCATAAGGATTAGTATAAGGATTAGTATAAGGATTAGTATAAGGATTAGTATAAGGATTAGCGCTGCCATAAGGATTAGTACTGCCATAAGGATTAGTACTGCCATAAGCATAAGGATTTTTACTGCTATAGCCGCTTGGCGGGTTTAATATAGATCGTTTTATCGGGGCAAACTCATCATCTAAGCCTAAATCAATATTGAAAATTTCTTTGGCTTGTTGATTCAATTCATTTGCTTTAATTTTACAATTGGCCCGCTTAAAATCCACTTCTTTTAAATCGCGCACGACATCCAAAACGGTGACATCAAATTTTACTTCATAGGGTAAAGCGTTTCTAGGTAAACTTGTGCTTATAGCAGTTTTAAAACTGTTGGGGGCGTAGGCGCTTTTAATGATGGACATTTTTCTGCTGCCAATGGGTATCACCATTTTTTCTTTCAAAAACTCTTTTCTAAAGACTTCCAAATTATTCTTTTGAATTTCTGCCGGTGTATAATTCGCATAATTCGCACTTTGTAATAAACGCACTGCATTATAAAAGACTTCATAGCTCAGAAACACTTGCCTTACACTTATATTGTTGCCTTTCAAAATTGCCGGGTCTAAAAAAACTTTTGTTGTAAACAGCAGGAGTCCTTTATCCATAAAGGGGACGGGTCTCGTAGACCGAAAATCACCTCTCGTGTTTAAATAGACTTTTAATAATTCTACGACTTTATTAGTGTTTCTTATATTATTCATTCTTATATTATTCACACTTATATTATTCATTTTTTTATATACTACATTAATTGTATATAAAAATTTTCGTTAAACTTCCAAATATTCAATACCATTATTTAGAGCAGAAAAACTCTCTGTAAAAGACACGTCAGCTCCATCTTGACTATTATAATTATTCATGTATTGCAAAAATTGCCCTTGCTGTGACCGGCTTTCGGCTTTTTTCGCCTTTGCCAAAATCTCTGTGGCTTTGCGTATTTCCTCTTGCGAAATAACACCATCATCATTGGTATCAATGAGCGTGGCAATATGTTTCATTTTCGCCGGCATAATACAAAACCGACTCTTTTCGTTGAAAATATGGTCCGATAAGATAATAAACGCGGATGTCATTAAAATTGATAGTAATAAATCACGTGTGCCTAAAAAGACCACGCAAAAAATTACAATTTCACGACCTAAACCATTTCTTAAAGCGTGTTCTTGTGTCTTGGTTAAACCAATTTCAATATATTTGGATCCGACATTCATGAGAATCATCAGAATCCCGGCGAATAATTTACTAGAGTTTATGGGATGGATATAAGCTTGATGAAAAATACTAAAGAGCCCAGGCTCGGGAAGGGGTATTTTTTTGACCATAGTTACTTATATACACTTTTGAAAAAAGTGTGGCGAAACTCACTATTAATTTCGGCGTAAATTCAGTGCAAATTCAGCGCAATTTCAGTGCAAATTCAGTGCAAATTCAGCGCAATTTCAGTGCAAATTCAGTGCAAATTCAGCGCAATTTCAGTGCAAATTCAGTGTACAGGTTTTGCGACACTTTTGCCAAAAGTGTGTTTTGGCTACACCTTTTATTAAAAGGTGTGTTTAACGATAAAATTGAAATCAATCACAGAGTTATTGGTTAAAAGTATTAACCTTTGACACTTTAGTTAAAATGGTACCCGACTATGTGCTGTTCCCGCTAATTATGGGTCAAGTGTCGCATATTATTACTGCTTTAAAAACCGGTTACGTCATTCTAGACTGCTGTATTTTTGGACTACTTTATCTACTCTACAAAAATATAAGTCCTCGCGATTTGAAACGCCGGTTATACACCCTAATCAACAAAGAACCCAATAAGCAAACGGTTGTTTTAATGTCCTATGAAGAAAAACGCAGTACAAAATTTAGGGCTATAATGCATCACCTCGCCAAGCAAAATAAAACCATTTACAAAATCCGCGAAGTGACCGATACTGTATGGGACACGGAATATGAAGGCAAATTAGAGAAACACAGCGAATACCTGGTAGACCAATCCAAAGAATTTGTCTTGACACCTGCGATCTTTGGCCTCATCACGACGAATTCCAAAGAGAAAATGCGGGGTTTAGCGGGCATGGAATACATTGATTACAATATCCTAAAAATCTATTCGTACACATTAACATTGGTGGAAATCCAAGAATGGATAAATACGGTTATCAAGGCCTATAAACTGTATTTGAAAACGTCGTCTAACGAAACGCAACTCTATATTACTGCCGCCGCGGCAGTGGGAAAAAAAAAGACGAGTGAGAATGGGACTAATAGTTCTTTGCATATTGAAGCCGTGCCGTGGGAATCTACCATTACCTTTGCCAACAGTTATTTTCACGATATGGACAATGTGTTGAAGAAAATTGACTTTTTCCTAAACAACAAGGAGTGGTATCAAGAAAAAGGCATCCCCTATAATTTGGGTATTCTCTTGTATGGGGAACCGGGGTGTGGGAAAACTCGGTTTATTAAACAGCTGATGAACTACACCGGTCGGCACGGCATTGATATCAAATTAAACGACCAGATGAATTACCAAGATTTATACAGTATTATCTTTAAAGAGGAAATCAACGATGATTATATTATTCCCCAAGAACAACGTATTTTGATTTTTGAAGATATTGATGCGATGGGTGAAGCTGTGAAATGCCGGGATACCAAGACGAAAGAAATCAAGAAGAAGAAAGACGATGAATGTTTGAATTTGAGTGTTTTGCAAGAATTGTTAAAAGACAAAGACGGGAGCGGCAGCGGCTCCGATACCGAAAGTAGTAGCAAGATGTATAGTGTCATGCCGCCGGCCTTGACAAACTCTAATTTGTCGTATTTGCTAAATATGTTTGACGGGATTAATGAGTGCAGTGGGCGGATTATTATTATGACTAGTAATAAACCGGAAGTGTTGGATAAAGCCTTGATTCGCCCCGGGCGGATAGATATTAAAATTAATTTTAACAGTTGTACGCGCTATGACGTGATGCGTTTGGTGAATTTATTCTGGGATTTGGAATTTGCGGAAGAGATGTTTTTGCCGGAATTGGAATTAAAATATACGTCTGCCGAAATTTATAGTATCTTCCGCACTACTAATGATTTTACGGAAATTGAGAAGTTGTTTCTTACAACAACCTTTTAAAAAAAGGTTGGACCAAAACACAACCTTTTAAAAAAAGGTTGGACCAAAACACAACCCTCCGGATGAAAGTATTGGATAGTAAAATAATCGCTATTTTTTCTCCGGACGGATTGTGTTTTGGTCCAACCTTTTTTTACACATTTTCTCATTTAAAACGCACCATTATTTATTATAAAATTGAAATAAAATACATAAATATAAATCAATTATATCTTTAAAAAATGTCTATTTATGAAAAAAACTTATCTGAACCTTGGTTTTCTCTAATTAAATTAAGAATTAAAAAGGTAGAAGGTAGATTAAATAAAGGAGATTTTGCAAATATGAATATAGGCGATTTTATCTTATTTACAAATAATGAGTTAGGATTTGAACGCAAATTTAAAATTGAAATCAAACATATATCATATTACGATAATTTTCAAACATATTTAGAAAACGAGACATTAGAAAAGTGTCTTCCAGGTATTGATAATATAGAAAATGGATTAAATGTTTATTATAAATATTATAAAAAAATTGATGAATTAGAATATAAAATAAAAGCATTTACATTTTAATTTGTGCGTTTTAAATGAGAAAAGGTGTAAAAGGTTGTGTTTTGGTCCAACCTTTTTTTAAAAGGTTGTGTTTTGGTCCAACCTTTTTTTAAAAGGTTGTGTTTTGGTCCAACCTTTTTCTCCGGACGGGTTGTGTTTTGGCCCAACCTTTTTTTAAAAGGTTGTTATAAATTATTCTTCCTTACAAACTGTTTGACTTTATGTTCTACATTATTAGTAAAACCATCCTTTAACATCCGGGCTTTTCTTTTCTTTCGCCGAAAATTACTTTTCACTTTATTTAAGAAGGAACTTTCAAAGGGTTCAATGGCGGTTTTCTGATAAGGGTTCAAAATAATTGTCACGAGCATTATACCAATTAATAATAACGCGATGAAGAGACTCATAATATATATAAGAGAGATATTATATATAAAAATAATGTTTTAGAGTTGCTTGTCCACTGGATTGACAAGTTTATTATAAGTATATAAACTGTCGCTGGTATTGTCAATATAATATTGACACGTGGGTTCACACGGGTCACAGACCCCAGCATTAAATTTTAAACCTGTATAATCTCGCTGGATAGTTTCTAAATCAAAAGTGACTTTTTTGTCTCCACAATGGTCTTTAATAAAGGCGATTTTGGATTCTTGATCGGTTGTTAATCCGTCTTTGCCTGTCATTCCTTCTTTACCGGCCTGTTTTTTCTTGTCACTTGTTTTTTTGTTTTTGTCACTTGTTTTTTTCTTGTTGTCACTTGTTTTTTTCTTGTCGTCGCCTGTTTTTTTATCCATGTCGCTAAAGCTTTCCATATAACCAATCTCCGATATGACAATAAATAAAACTGCCAAGACAAGGCCATAGATAATTTTATAATGGGCGACCAACCCAACAGACAGCAGAATTAGTAATTTCCCAAAGAAAGAACGACTAAATTTATTCACAGTCAGGGGCATTGTATAAGTGAAAAATAATATCGCAAACAAGATGACGACTTCAAATAAACTGATTTTATAAATGCTAGACCAATTTAATTTAGGCCATTTCATTTTGGGCATTGCGAATGTCATTTGTTATAAGTCTATAAAAATTTACAATATTTAGCAAAGTAAAAATTTATTACTATTGCACTTTTGGTTCAACCTTTTTGATCCTACCTTTTTGGTTCAACCTTTTTGGAAAAAAGGTTGTTTTTTTTGCCACACTTTTCCCAAAAGTGTAAATAAGTCCCTAAACAAAATAAAAATATCTCTTTTTCATATAGATATGAATTTTGGATTACAAGGCGCTCCTTATAATTCCAATGAAAATGACAATGAAATAGAAACCAAAAAAACACAACGGAAAAATAAAACATTAAGGCGACCTATTAACAACGCACCTATTAACAACGCACCTATTAACAACGCACCTATTAACAACGCACGTATTAATAATGGCCGTCTCAATGAAAATAACGGCATGCCTGTGAACGCTGGGGGGGAACGCCACTATAATAAAAACGTAGAAACCATGATTGGTTCTATTCACAATCAAATAAGCCCTGATATTGATGAGGGCATGGCGGATTTTTACCCTCCACCCCATGCGGAATTGCAAAATAGAAAGACTAGCGAACCCAATATTAATCAGGCGAACATGGATGAATTGAATTCAATCTCTAACTTAAAATACCATGTCACCCCTATAGGAGCCGGTAATGAACAAGATAGTGTCGTGAATGTTGATACGCCAGTATCTAAAGAGGGTTTTAATAGTTTGCCTACGCAAGGTTATTATGGGTCACCCAATCCCTATGGTGTCAATACCTATACGGGGGCGAATAACTATGCGGGACCCTACAACCAAGCTTTGCCCTATTATACGCAGATGAGCCAAAAGGCCGGGAGCAAAGACCAGCTTTTAGAGAAACTCAATTATATGATTCTACTATTGGAAGAGCAAAAGGATGAAAAGACGGGGCACGTGGTGGAAGAATTAATCTTGTACTCGTTTTTGGGGGTCTTCCTAATTTTCATTGTAGATTCTTTTGCCAGGGCAGGGAAATATACCCGTTGAAACACTTTAGGGAGTCTTAATAGACTATCAAACATTCTCTCCCATTCAATGTATAACACGCATAATTGTAAAAGAAAAAAGCCGTCGGGCTTGTGAATTGAATCAGGGTTTTTAACGTGGGTGTGACTAACGTACTTGTATGCGAAGTTTCTTCTAGCAAAACCAAGGCAATCGCGTGTGTTTCTTTTAATTTATTACAAGCTTGGTGAAAACCGTAATTGAAGAGTTCAAGTGTTTTACACGTGTTGATGGTAGCAATACACTCACACACTTTTTGCCCGTCGTAGCTGAGTTCTAATAGACGGAAGATGTAGCAGGCGATGATAGTACTAGTATTTGCGTGAAGCAAGCAATATATCCGTATATTCCCCGTCTTAATCAAATGCGTGAGACTTGTGACGTCCGGCAAAATAACGCACCTAAACGTTGGCATTTGATTTTTGATAAAATCCATGCATAAGTGGAGTTGATTCACGCCGATTTCAATAAGGTTGTGTTGAGGCGCGCGTAAATTATTGACTAGACCTGCTAACGAAAGACAATAGGTGTTAAAGGCCACTAATGGAACAATCGCATTTAAGGTGCCTTCTCTCTTGAAGAGACAAGTTGTAATCTGTTTATTTTGTTGTCTAAGATTATAATAGTGGGTTTGAATCATTGTAGAAGCAATGCCTTTTTTCCGGTAAGCGGGGTGGACACAGAGGTTATCCACGTAATAAGTTGTAAACATGGTTTTCTCGGAACCAAAGAGGGATTTTTTATTGAGCCTGACGTAAAGGGGGCGAGCTGAGATTACCGCGACGAGATCTTTATTACTTGTTTCAGGTTGGACAGATAATTTCGGCTCTTGATAGACACTAAAATAACTGGGGTGGTTGGAATTGAGTAAATAGTCTAAGATGTTGTCTTTACTAGGGTTGTATATGACACTTTTGTTTGTTCCTACTCCGTTTGCACCTACTCCGTTTGCACCTACTCCGTTTGCACCTACTCCGTTTGCACCTACTCCGTTTGCACCTACTCCGTTTGCACCTACTCCGTTTGCAATATAATTCTCCTTTATAAATTCACAAATGGCCGTTGTATCTGCACTGAGAGAAACTGTTTTAATATTAAAAAAATCCACATATTTATTTATAAGCGGTAGATCCTTGTTAATAAGACCTGGCGGTCCACTAAGCCAGTAGCTGATATTATACCAGTGAAAAACCGGTTGTTTGGACCAAAACGGCATTTTACATTTCAAATAAATTACCAAAAATAAATAAAAAATAATGACAATGCAAATGAAACAAGAGAGAAAGAAAAGATACATTTATATATAAAAAGTTAATTGATTTTATATAGAAATATTTTAAAATTGAAATATATATTTTAAGAATAATTATTAGAAAACACCAGACTAACTAATATTAAACGAAAATGTACGCGCAAAACCGATATCAAGAAGATCTAGATCGGTTGCAAGAGGAAGCCGAATATGATAACAACCGTCGTAGAGAAGATGACAAACCACAAGATAAATTTAATAAACCCCGAGAACGTTATGAAAGCACGAGCCGCGATGACCGTTATGGACATTCTGCTGACCGTTATGATCGCGATGACCGTTATGATCGTTATGAGCGCGATGATTACAATTCAAGCACGTCCGTCCCTTATACTCCGGCATCGCCTTATACTCCGGCATCGCCTTATACTCCGGCATCGCCTTATACTCCGGCATCGCCTTATACTCCGGCATCGCCTTATACTCCGGCATCGCCTTATACTCCGGCATCGCCTTATAGCAGCATAAAAAAATATCGGGCGGCCACCTATGACAAACATGATACATTATTTGCCAAGCAAATGCAAATTTTTGCGGTGCCTCAGGAGTTCAATAACTTTACCAATGAACTACTGAAAGAAGCCCAAATTAGTCAAAAATGTTTGTTAGAAGCGATTGCCGATTATAATAAAACCGAAAACAAGAAGCATTTGGCAGAGGACTTTCAAAAAGCCGCTAAACATTGTCGCAAATATCGGAGATCCGCCTATACGGATAGTGACGAAACCTATGCCAAACAAATGAAATTCTATGATTTGCCTGCAGAGTTTAATGAATTTACCGATGGACTGATGAGTGAGACCCATATCAATCGGTATGAATTATTAGAGGCGATTGACGACTACAATTCAAAAGATTTACCGCAGTTGCCTGGTGTGTTTCAAGACGTGTCATTTAATTGTCGGCCCGATCAACCATGTGTGATTTGCTAAAAAACATAAAAACATTAAAACATTTTAAAAAACTTAAAAACACGTGTTATATATATTAAAAAACCATTTAAAGACCCCCTTATAAAAAAACCACTTAAAGAAACTTTATAAAAACTGCGACAAGCAATATTTATAGAGTTTTTTTATTTCCGCTTAATTGGGCTTCTGTAATACATACATAAACTGGTGCGTATATTGACACTTGATCATGTCTATTTGCGCATAAAGAATAAACCCGATTTCTTTGGCGAGGGCAAGTATAGCCGCTTGCGTCGGCATATAAAAGTTGTGTTCATTTTGGATGATTTTCTTTTGTTTATTATTTTGTGTCGGTTTGAAGGTTTCGTGAAAGATCGCATTCACATCATCCGTGTCATTATTACTCGGAATCAATTCAAAATTTGCCTTGTAATCAAATTGATCAAACTTCACAGTGGTCCCAGTAATGCGTTTCTTGGCATAACTTTGCGGGGAAACAATGTGAAATGGGTCGCCGGCCGGGAGAATAGGGTCAAACATATCCCGGTTGACTAAATGCAGGATTAAAAAACCACCCGGCATGAGCCAGTGATTGCAATTCTCAAAAAACTGGCGCTTATTTTTTATATAATAAATGGTGAAATAGAGGCAAGTAATGTGTGTGAAGGCATTCCCTGCGAAAGCCATGGTGTCTAAAGCATCCATGTTCCGAAAATCCAAGTCAGGATAGGTGGTTTGCGCTTTTTTTATCATACTGGACGAGAGATCAATACCGACAACTTTGTAGCCATGGGCTGCTAAACTACTGACATGGTGACCCGTACCGCACCCAACATCCAAGATAATACTGGTGTCGGAGGGTTTGGTAATGTCCAAAATTTGTCCGATTTCGTAATCATTTTTCACTTTGTTAAAAACAAGCTCATCATAGACACTGGCGTAAAAATCATCATAGAGTGACGGCCCTTCTTTCAGTTTAAATTCAGTAGAATGTTCCGTGAAACCTTCAATATCCTTGTGTTTGACAAACAGTGTCATGATAAATAAGATAGCTAAGATATAGAAGATTTTTTGCAAACGGGGGGCTTTATAAAAATTGGTATAGGTGGTTTTTAAGAAATGCTTAATACCGTTTTTTAAGGCCATCTAATATATACTTTTAAAAAAAGTATGGCAAAAAACAAACTTTTCAAAAACAACCTTTTCAAAAACAACCTTTTCAAAAAAGGTTGCGCCAAAAACACGCGTAAATCACGCGTAAATCACACGTAAATCGCACTAATATTTTGGTGCAACCTTTTTTTAAAAGGTTGTTTTTGGTGCAACCTTTTTTTAAAAGGTTGTTTTTGGTGAAACCTTTTTTAAAAGGTTGTTTTTTAAAAGGTTGTTTTTGAAAAGGTTGTTTTTGAAAAGGTTGTGTTGCCTAGATACAATTGTGCGACCTGATTCTCCGGGTGGAGTGTTTCACAGACCAAATTATTCACGTCCACCTTTCCATATTTGGGTAATAAGACATTGTACAAGATTTCACCATTGTAGGTGACTTTTTTAACTTGGTCCGAAAAATCCAAGAAACGATAAGCGGGGACCATTTGGCCTTCAAATTCCAACCTATGATCTTTGCTCATGATCGTTTTTTGTGAAGGACAATTACGATTCAGGGAATTTTTCTCAAAACTGATCAGATATTTATCTAAAGTCGTGGTTTGTGTAATATATAAAATCGGCTCACCACGAATAGTGTGTTTGTTTGGGTCTAATAGTTCAATAGTTATAATCCCTTGATCGGTTTTAATGGGGGTGCCGGCGGGGAAACAAATATCGGAGATGAGTGGGGCAGGCGTAGGTGCAGGTTTAGGCGCGGACGAATGAGCAACCGCTGTAAACTGCAATGTATTGCTTATTCCAGGCGGTAAATTATCTTGTATCCATGTTTTTCCGTTGTCGTTGGAATAGGCGATTTGCCCGATAAAAGTAACATCATCAATATTAATACCGCCTACTGCAACCCAATTACCGTGTTTATCAGAAGACACACTAGTCACAAGACTGTAATTATAACGTTCAGATCTCATCATGCTACCATTAAATAACCCTACTGGTAAACTTACTAAGGTCCATGTTTGCCCATTTGTGGAATAAGCGAGCTGACCATTACTATTTACACCATCCAGTGAATTGTAACCGCCGGCGACCCAATTGCCTTGAGTGTCGGAGGCTACAAAACAGTTACCTCCGCCAAATAAACCTATGGGTAAACTTAAAGCTGTCCAAGTTTGCCCATTAGTAGAATAAGCGAGCTGACCATTAAAATTTACACCATCCAGTGAATTGCAACCGCCGGCGACCCAATTACCGTGAGTGTCGGAGGCTACAGAAAAACAGCTACCTCCGCCAAATAAACCTGTGGGTAAACTTAAAGCAGTCCAAGTTTGCCCATTAGTAGAATAAGCGAGCTGACCATTAAAATTTACACCATCCAGTGAATTGTAACCGCCGGCGACCCAATTACCGTGAGTGTCGGAGGCTACAGAAAAACAGTCACCTCTGCTAAATAATCCTGGCGGTAAATTCACAGCTGTCCAGGTTTGTCCATTACTGGAATAGGCAAGCTGACCAATTCTATCAGGATTATCATTTATATCAACAATTTTAGACCCGCCTGCGACCCAATTACCCTTAGTATCGGAGGCAACAGTATTTATATTTGAATATTTTGCAGAAAATGTAAATAAACCTGGGGGTAAAGACGATGGTGTCCAATGTAAACCATCCTTAGAATAAGCAATTTGTCCAGGTAAAATAATACCCCCCCCAGTTCCTGTCTGAGAAAACCCGAAGCCGTATCCACCAGAGACCCAATTACCTTTTCCGTCCGAGGCTATACAATTTGTAAAAGCATTAGATATAGTGTTTAATGACCACGATTGTCCATTAGTGGAATTTAAATTATTACCAATGACATTTTGTTGTGAATTATATGCAACTGTAATAAAAGTGCCCATTATATACTATATTTTTATATAAATATATTTTTATAAAATTTTAACAACTTTTATTTTGATATTAAAGACACGTATTTTTCACTCTTATTTTTTTGCTGTACTTTACTAAAGTACACAATGTCCGAGACCGGCACTTCTATAGAAATCAATGATAAACGAGCCGCCGCGGATTTTCGTGGGGTGTCCTTCTCTCAATTTCAAAAATCCAAAGTGAAATCTGAATTACTCTTGAGTCTTGTTAATAATAAAATAGAACCGGCCTGTTATTGGGTAGCAGAACTAGTTTGCGCGGGGCATTTCCTAGACGTGTGGGAGATCCTGATTCTGTTTGTCAGCCGTTATATTCATTTAGGCAATCCGAAGCTCCCCATTTATATCGCCATGCGGTTTACGAATTTCAAGGATATTATGGCGAATGGGTACGTCGGTAATGAATTAAGTCTTCGGAATAGTGTCAAGGTTCGGCAACTCTTCTCCGAAATCGTCTGTATCGTGTCGCAATCCAAGAAGAAACATAGTTTTGAGGCGGTGAAAATATTGAAAACCGATGAATTTGATATGACACACATGGCATCCAAACTCAAAGCCCCTTCAATAGAGTTTGCCAAAGACGTTTTTAAACCCGACGATCCGAAAGAACTTTATATTGCGATGAACGAATTTGCATATAATCTGTCTAAAGCCTCCCGGAACGGCGTGATGGCGTGTTACTGGTTGGAATGGCTACTGGAATTTGAAAGCCAGTGTAAGCAGAATCACGCAGTATGCATCGCCGAGACGCGGACCTTCGCACCGGTCTTAGATAAATTTACGAAAGATCCAATCTGGCTGATATGGGAGCTACTTTTGCAAGAGGCGGGGAAAGACCCTTTAAAGAAAAAAATCATCTTGGCCTTATTAGAACTCTTTAGTATCAAGTACACGAGTGGCATGAAGAAAAAAAGGCGGTTTCTTATCTATTTTGCGATTAATCTATTGACGGAATCGGTGGATTTAAAGATTGATATTATGGTGAACAAAGTGCAGATTGATTCCATCATGCAGAAAATCGGGCTTGTCTATAAAGACGTGAAGAAAAATGAAGTGACCTTGGGCGACGATTATCTCTTTTTGGGGGTGGAACGGTCTAATTTAGACAAGACGATTGAACGGTTGGAAAAGATGAATGAAACACTCATTTTTTAAAAAACACTTTTTAAAAAAAAGTGTGGCAAAAAAAGTGTGGCAAAAAACGTGTTTTATAAGATAAGTTTCGCTTTATTCGTCACCAATAAAGAGGCGATTTTAAAATTGGTTTCTCTCGTATGAAGGGTTTCATAAGTGTTTTTTTCACGATCATAGTAACTGGGATGTAAATCTTTGGGCTGAATAATTTGTATCGTATAACTGGTCGCGGGGTCAAACTTTTTCACATTAAAAGTAATACAAGAGACAATCGGTTTATTGTCTACTAAGACGAGACGTTCCGTTTTTAAAGTATTTTTTTGTATGCGGGTGCTGGTGCTGGTGCTGGTGCTTATTTCAATATAACCTGATCTTTGGTCACAGACATATTCAACTGCCAGTATTTCCGTTGCCTTATCAAAATTTAGTGTAATCGCATCGGTGATCACGAGATAAGAAATATTCACCAATGAGTTTTTCAATGTTTTGATAATTGGTGCATCTTTGAACACCTGTAAATTAGACACTAATGAGACAACACTCAACGCTTGATAGATATCAGTAGCAAAGTTTACGCGTGAAGCTGTCAAATAAGTTAGTGTTGGTAATTTTTGTAAGATCTCGTCTTTAAGCACGGACATCCCGGCTAAACTTAAATGCGTATCATCGCGGTAATAGAGAGGCCATTGTCCACCGGCTTTCAGATACAACACGTGATACATGTCTATAAAGGGAATATTATAGTGTTTAATCAAGTCCGTATAGATGGTAAAGATGGGTGATTCACTGTATTTCCCCGCTATTTTATCAGCCCGGTTGTAAATCATTAGCAGCAAGAGTTTTTTCTGTGTTTTAATACATTGCTGAATAATCGTGAGGAGGGTTTTTCTCGTGCGCTCGGGCGAATTTATGCCCTGGAAAAAATGATTATTGTCATTCACAAAATACTCGTGGATCAAGACATCGTTGTGGTGGAGCAAGTTGTATTTTTCTAATTGTAACAAGGCGTATAGCGAGTTCGTCATACCAATGGCTTTATTGTCAATGCGTAGTCTTACACCTTCGTACTTTTCAAATGCCGGCTTATTAAAGGTATAAAGGCTTAAAGAATTCACATAAGAGTCTTTTAATACTGAATTAGAACCGCCAACGACTGCGATTTTCATAATATAATATGTTATATATTATGTTATACAATATACAACATATTATACAATATACAACATATTATACAATATACAACATATTATACAATATACAACATATTATACAATATACAACATATTATACAATATACAAGATATTAAAGTCAACGGTCTACATTTGTAAAATGTTAGCTTAATTGATTGAAATAAATTTATTTTTATTCATAATAGTTATTAAATCTGCATAAATGTTATCTAATTCTTTATTACTGGGTTTACTCTTACTTTTATTAACAATGTTTAACTTGCCTACGCCGAGTAATTTGCTGAGTTCATCTTGTTGTTCAAAGATGTCTTCATATTTTACACAATATATTTTATAATTTCTCTTAATATTCGGTGTTGTATAATTATCATAAAACTCTTTTATTTTATACAAATCAATACCAGTATTTAAAACATCTTGTAAGTTAATGTTTTTATCGGATTGAATATGATCTAAATGTGCGGGTATTATAAATCTACTGTCAATAGCCCGACACGGATTCCTATAAATATATATAACATAATAAGTCTTTAACTCATTCTCAGGTATAGGTATACCATTAAACCATTCGCAATAGGCACTGCCACCTTTTTCTTCGCCAATATATTCCAATTTGTCTGGTGGGTTCCTACTATGTATATGTTTTACATTGCCATATTTTTCCAATGCTGCACATAACATTTTAGATCCTGAACCTCCGTACGAACACACATAAAAAGTTTTTATCGCTACTCGCTTTTCTTTTGTACCAAATGTATGCCAGTGGGTAAGTGCCTGTTGTTCGGTTTGCACGCCATTTTTTCGCAAATCGGGATAAGTTTGTAAATAATAGCGCCAGTCAAATGATGCAGGGGTTTTTATCGCGACTCGCCCCTCTTTTTCACCGTGGATTAGCCAGTGGGTAAGCGCCTGTTGTTCGGTCTGCACGCCATTTTTTCGCAAATCCGGATATTTCTCTAAATAATAGTGCCAATCAAAAAAAGCTGGCGGTCTTATTGCTGCTCTGCCTTCTTTTTCGCCGCAAGTTAGCCAGTGGGCAAGGGCCTGTTGTTCGGTCTGCACGCCATTCTGTCGCAAATCTGGATATTTCTCTAAATAATAGTGTCCATCAAAAAAAGCGGGGCTTGAGGCGGGGCTTGAGGCGGGGCTTGAGGCGGGGCTTGAGGCGGGGCCTTGCGCTTGCGGTGGCGAAAGTATATATTGGTTGTTATGTTTTTTAAAAAGTGGTTTGATGTCAATATTTTTATTTAAATTATCAGGATGAACGATTATTGATGGATCGGTGGTTATATGTAACATAATATATAGATATAGATATTATATGTTACAAATCCCCAACATATAATATTTTATATAGTATACGATGGTGCCGAAGAAAATCTTCATTGTTCCTTATCGGAATAGAGAGAACCAAAAGGCGGAATTTCTCAAACACATGAAAGAAAAAATCTTGCTAAATGAAATCGCTGGGACTTATGAGATTTATTTTGCCCAGCAATGCGATGAGCGGCCTTTTAATCGGGGGGCTATGAAAAACATCGGCTTTATTGCAATGGCCAATAAGTACCCACGCGATTATAAATGGATTACCTTTATCTTTCACGACGTAGATACGATGCCTGCTGAACCTGGCTTAATTGATTATGAAACCCAGCCAGGAGTGGTGAAACATTTCTATGGTTACGAATTTGCTTTAGGCGGGATGTTTGCCATTAAGGGTGGCGATTTTGAGCGGACTTTAGGTTTTCCTAATTTTTGGGGCTGGGGTTTAGAAGACAATATGATTCAAGAACGTTGTTTAAAAATCGGCCTGAAGATTGATCGGAGTCAGTTTTATTACATGCGAGACCTTAGGATTATTCGGGCTTTTGACGGTTTTGAACGCCTCATTTCTAAAAGGGACACAGTGGTGTATAAACACGAAACTCCTGATAATTATAAGGATTTGCGGAATGTGAAATGGCAGATAGTGGGGGAGTATATAAATATTGTCAATTTTGATTGTAATATGGACCCCGCAAGTCAAGAATACACGACACACGATATACGTAAGGGGAATAAATTAGTAGTGTCATCGGGGTATAATCGGCGGGTTTGGAAACTCAAAAACACCTTTTGACCACCTTTTGAGAAAAGGTGGGGCCAAAACCCACACTGAATTTGCACTGAATTTACACTGAATTTACACTGAATTTTGGCTACACCTTTTCTCAAAAGGTGTGTTTTGGTCCAACCTTTTTTGAAAAGGTTGTGAAAAGGTGTGTTTTGGTCCAACCTTTTTTGAAAAGGTTGTGAAAAGGTGTGTTTTGGTCCAACCTTTTTTGAAAAGGTTGTGAAAAGGTGTGTTTTGGTCCAACCTTTTTTGAAAAGGTTGTGAAAAGGTGTGTTTTGGTCCAACCTTTTTTGAAAAGGTTGTGAAAAGGTTGTGAAAAGGTTGTTTAAAGTATAATATATATATATACTAATGGAAAACGATATCGTAACAAACATGCCGAGTTCTAGTACTATGTCAACTTCCACAACTGTTGAGAGCAATAGTAAAATGTTGAAATATATAATCATCTTCTTGATTTTAGCATTATTTGGGTTTAACTTATTTACTTATTTTGGTGACCTATCAAAATTACTCGGCTCTATCGTTGACCAAATTTTAGACTTCTTCCGGCCGATTTTAGCCTATTTCGGGTATGGCGTCGGGGAAGCCGCGAAAGCAACCGTCAATGTCACAGCGGGGGCATTAGACGGCGGCATTGATGTTTTAGAAAAGGGCTTAAAGAAACCCGCCGGCAAATTTCAGCGAAATAATATTAATATAAAAAAGGACTTAAAGAAACTCTCCAATGAGGATTTGATGAATAATACTGATTTTAAAAAACCCTCGCCTGCCGAATCGGATAGTCTCCCCCAGGGAAAAATAAATAGAAAGGCGGGGTTTTGCTATATTGGCGAAGATCGGGGATTTCGCTCGTGTATAACGGTGGGTGAAGGTGATGATTGTATGTCTCAAGATATTTATCCGACCATGGACCAGTGTATAAACCCGAATTTACGGAGTGGTTAAAAATCATACGCTTAATAAAAATCATACGCTTAATAAAAATCATAAATGGGAATTTGTCTTTCTACCATATTTTTTTCAAATAATAAGTCATCTAATTCTTTGGGCGACAAATATTTATCTTGTCCATAACTATTGAAATAGATAGGTTCTATGATCCATTGGTTTGTTTCCAAGTTTGCGATGCCAGATGCGTCAAAATCAAACAGCTTAAATTCGCCGTCTTTGCTTTTGCCTATATTATCCGGCTTCCAATCTAGATACATGATGCCTATACTTTGTAAAAAATCTTTGGCTTTTCGCATAGATACTACATAGTTATCCTGATTTTTAAGCTTAACCGGCAAGTCTTCCATCTCAATATATTCAGGGGTAATATCATAAAAAATGACTATATTATTATCTTTATACTCGGGAAATCGTCGCAAAAAATTTACAATATCGGCTTCGTTATTTTCTGTGGTGGACAATAGTTTACGAAAAACATCTTTCCCGTCAGCTACAGCGCGGTATTCGCCGGTATCCATATTATATGAGCGTGATCCGCCAAGTGTATATCTCTTACGCTTATATGTCGTAGCTTTACGCTTACATATTTTACGCTTATATGTCGTAGCTTTAAGCTTACATATTTTACGCTTACATATTTTACGCTTATATGTCGTAGCTTTACGCTTACATATTTTACGCTTATATGTCTTGCGTTTATTTTTTTTATTACTGTATTTATATGACATATAATAATGACATATAAATAATGCACACGTTTAGTTTATATTTTGGCCCCACCTTTTTAACTTGCTTCGCTTATAAAAGGTGGATTTTGGTCCCACCTTTTTAACTTGCTTCGCTTATAAAAGGTGGTTTAACCATACAACTCTCGCATTTCACCATAGGTCATTGAGCGCCCAGTGGTCGCCTTAAATTCATCAAACCCTTTTTGCATAATACTCGTTAAACTTTGTTCCGTGATCACGCCATTACTTAGTGAGCCTACAACACTACCGATAGAAGAGCCATTGACACCTTTTTCTTGATAAAGGGCTTGTAATGCGGCTTCACCTTTTTTTTCTAAATCCTTCTTTATTTTTGTCAATTCATCTTCGCTTACGCTTGCACCCGCTACGCTTGCACCCGCTACGCTTGCACCCGCTACGCTTGCACCCGCTACGCTTGCACCCGCTACGCTTGCACCCGCTACGCTTGGACCCGCTGATTTTGTACTCATCTACTATATATAATTGCCATCTATCTAAATATGTTTTGTTAACTACATTAAAAAACGCCCAGCCTTGCCCACTGGGAAGCCATTATTCCCAGGTTTCCAGGCAGTCTGGGGCCATTTGGTGCCATTAAAAGTATAAATCCTGCGCGTGACATAATTCGTCAAAGGGATGGTTTGGTCATAACAAATATTCATAATAGGCCCAGGCACATTGTTGTTAGTAGTTGGGGAACAGTTTTGTAAAATATTTACATCGCCGCAGGTTAAAGTATAACCGACTTGGGGTAATCCGTTTACATTGGGATTTGTATAATATTCACTTTGGGTCGCCCAACTGATTTTTTTATAGACATTAATCCCTTTTGCCAATAAAGCATATTTTTCTTTTTTAGTTTGATCATTGGCATTTTTTTTATATAAGAATATTTCCGCTTTACGGCGCATATCAAATTGTTCAGGTGTAATATATGCGGAATTCGGCGCACAATCACATACCTGGGGCGGATACTCACCCGTTGGGATTACCTCCGTACAATAATTATTTTGACAATTGACACAATCGTTTGAAGACCGGGCCCATAAACGCGGGGGATTGGGACCAGGCGAATTTATTAATTGATTGAATTGGGGATACTCTTGTATAATTTCAGGATTTTTTAAGATAATTACTCCGAGTTCATCTGTTAATTTACATAAAGAGATGTCAGTGCTTACCATATACACAACCTTTAGAAAACAACCTTTTGGAAAACAACCTTTTGGACCAAAAATACAAACCGTTGGCTGGTAAATATATTCATTGAATTTTGAGCAATGTTTCATTCCGTTTAGGGTTTTGTTTTTGGTTTAAAATGTTGTGTTTTTGGTCTAAAAGGTTGTGTTTTTGGTTTAAAATGTTGTGTTTTTGGTCTAAAAGGTTGTTTTGGGAAAATATTTTTTAAAATTTGCTGAAAATTTTAAAAATTGAAATGGTTTTTTGTATCAAGTGAAAAGATATTTACCCGCCACACATATAAAGTTTAAAACCGTATTGAAATGTCTAATTCTGTTAAAACCGTTACTGCTGCCGAAAAGAAACGTAGTGCCCCTAAGAAACGTTTACTTTTTATTGAAGAAGAACCGGCTCGTGTTGAAAAAACCAAGTCCTCTGCCGTTGAAGAACCCAAGCCTGCTGTCGCTGAAGATCCCAATCCAGCTGTCGTTGAAGATACCAAGTCTGTTATCATTGAAGATACCACTGCCATTAAAGAGACCGCTGTCGTTGAAGAGACCAAGCCTGCTATCATTGAAGAGCCCAAGCCTTCTGTCGTTGAAGAGCCCAAGCCTGCTGTCGTTGAAGAGCCCAAGCCTGCTGTCGTTGAAGAGACCAAGCCTGCTATCATTGAAGAGCCCAAGCCTGCTGTCGTTGAAGAACCCAAAAAGCCGCAACAAAGTATTTGGATGCAAATGCGTCGGATTTCCACTATGAAGATTCCGCTGCGTTGGGAGGGTATTGAAGATATTTCCGACGATGAAGATGGTAAAGTTGACATACAACTTTTGAAAATGAAAAAATACCAAGAGAACATAGAATATGAAAAATATCTCTTACGATTGGAAGGCTTTCAATCAGCCGGTTTCTTCTTAAACTGGTAAAAAAAATATAAAAAAATAAAAACAAAATAAAAACAAAATAAAAACAAAATAAAAACAAAATAAAAAACAAAATAAAAACAAAATAAAAACAATATAAAAAAATAAAAACAATATAAAAAAATAAAAACAATATAAAAAATAAAAACAATATAAAAAAATAAAAACAATATAAAAAATAAAAAATGGACTAAAAATTTATATAACGTATGACATATAAATTTACACTGAATTTTGGCTACACCTTTTTTCAAAAGGTGTTTTTTGGCTTACACCTTTTTTGAAAAGGTGTTTTTTGGCTTACACCTTTTCCCAAAAGGTGTTTTCAAGCGGTTGTGTGTAATGTATTAATTATTTTTTTATAAGTCGGCAAATCCCGTTCAGTTAAAGACTTGTTGAGTTGCTTAATGAGAGAAAATTGTTCATCCGCACTGTAGTTGCTGGTGTAAAGTTTTGCAATAATATTATCCGGATGGAGGGTTTCACATACTAAATTATTTACCGTCATTTTGCCGTGCCCCGATAAAAGCACATTGTATAAAGTCTCACCATTATACTTTACTTTTTTCACACCGTCCGCACAATCCAAGAAGCGGTAGGCGGGGACCATCTGGCCCTCAAATTCAATCAAGTGATCTTTCGTCATAAGGGTAGGAGCGCTTGGACGCTGATATGCAACTGCGTGTTTATCAAAACGAATAAGATATTTATCTAGTGTTGTTGTTTGTGTAACATGCCGGATGGGTTGCTCATTGATTGTATGTGTTTGTGTATTGATTTTTTCAATCTTGACTATACCTTGATCAGTCTGAATTGGCGTACCTGCCGGAAAACAGATGTTGGAAATAGGTAAGGGCGGCGGCGTAGGCGTAGGCGTTGGCGTAGGCGTTGGCGTAGGCGGGGCATAGACAATAGCGCTACCAAAACCACCGCCACCAAATAAACCATTCGTTTCAGTTGTTAAATTCCAGACGTTTCCATCCTTTGAATAGCCGATATTATTTATGCCGCCTGCGTCGCTTTCACCAACTGTCACAAATAAACCATTCCCATAGGCGATACCATAACCTCCCCTAAAATCGCCGTCAAATAAACCATTCGTTTCAGTGGCTAAAGTCCAAACTTTGCCATCTGTGGAATACCCGATTTTATTATCACCATTACCCACTGCCACAAATAAGCCTTTTCCATCATAAGCGATATTATCGCCGCCTCCGCCCATAAATAAATCGTTTGTATTAGTGGCTACAGTCCAGACCTTTCCATCTGTGGAATAACCAATTTTATTATCACTATTACCCACTGCCACAAATAAGCCTTTCCCATAGGTGATACCAGACCCCCCATATCCAACTTCGGCGTCATTAGGACCACTAAATAAACCATTCGTTTCAATGGCTAAATTCCAGACTTGGCCATCTGTGGAATAACCGATTTTATTTCGTTCACCTAAATTGCTAATGCCCACTGCCACAAAGATACCATTCCCATAGGTAATACTCGCGCCATAAAACGAACCACCGCCACCAAATAAATCATTCGTTTCGGTAGCTATATTCCAGACTTTGCCATCAGTAGAATAGCCGAATTTATTTCGTTCACCTAAATTGCTAGTACCCAATGTAACAAACCGTCCATTCCCATAGGCGATATCTTTACCAAAACCATAAACACCACCACCACCAAATAAATCGTTCGTTTTAGTGGCTAAATTCCAGACTTTTCCATCAGTAGAATAACCAATTTGAGTTTTACCGCCTAATTCACTATTACCCACTGCCACAAATAAGCCTTTCCCATCATAGGCGATACCAAACCCACCAATACTCCCAGCTTCAACACGAGGACCACCAAATAAACCATTCGTTTCAGTGGCTAAATTCCAGACTTGGCCATCTGTGGAATAACCGATTTTATTTCGTTCACCTAAATTGCTAACGCCCACTGCTACAAATATTCCTTCGGTAGGCATATATTATAATATATAAAGAGAAAACAACAACCTTTTCAAAAAAGGTTGGACCAAAATTTATATAACGTACGTCATATAAATTTACACTGAATTTACACTGAATTTACACTGAATTTTGGCTACACCTTTTCCCAAAAGGTGTTTTTTGGCTACACCTTTTCCTAAAAGGTGTTGTTTGGCTTACACCTTTTCCCAAAAGGTGTTTTTTGGCTTACACCTTTTTGACTTGCTTCGCTTATAAAAGTTGTAGGTTAGTCCTCCGACCTGCTAAAATACCATCGTGAAGAGAGATACTGGGGTTTACTCTTTTCCATATCCGAGCCGTTCAATAATTTTTCATTCGGGCCTTGGTCTACAATATACTGGATTTCTGACGTACCTAGGGCACTATTGAAATAGCGCAGTGCTGAAGTATATCCTGAAAACCCGCCATTCATGGAGGCAAATACATCACCGTAATTTTGTTTGGGCACGCTTTTCAAGAGATGGCGTTTCGCTAAAACTCCGTTGATAAACACATCCAATTGATTTTGTTTGCTGACCCGAATAATGACATTCACCCACTTATGCAGTGGCAAGTCCTTGACCACAATTTCTTCTTTGACATCTTCAAATGTACTCATCACAACTGCTAAATCATTTGTATGGGGTGTAATATATAAACCAGGGCCGTTATTGGGATAATTCATACCGGTCGGCTGGGTAGTCATATTAATACCGTCATTGCCCTTATGAAACACGTGTTTATATTCGTGTTCTTTATAACTAAAATTGTCCACGAAAATCCAAACGGACCACGTAAATTCTAAACCATCCGTGTTGTTCACCGACCGTAAAATCGGAATGGAACCGGGCACTTTGGGATCCTGGGGAATAACCATCATTTGGCTAGCAATGATCATCCCGTTTATTAAAATCGGTGACGAAGATGGAGTGAATAACCAAGCCAAGAGGCCGGAACCGAGTCGTAAGGCCACAACAAACAAAATAAGAGCTAAAATTAAAAAAGCGAACTTAGCGACTAAACTATTGGATTGTAAAAAATCCGAACTGCCTTGCAAGTATTTATTGGATGAAAAGGGTTTTATAAAACCACTTGCGCCTTCTGATACTTTACCATATTGAGAATCAGCCATGTCTTATATATATACAACCTTTTAAAAACAACCTTTTAAAACAACCTTTTAAAAAAAGGTTGTGTTTTGGTCCAACCTTTTCTTAAAAGGTTGGGTTGTGTTTTGGTCCAACCTTTTCTTAAAAGGTTGTGTTTTGGTCCAACCTTTTTTAAAAAGGTTGAATTATATTTCAAAACTGCTGCGCTCTTTGTTATCCATGAGAAACGAAACCTTAATTCGGAATTTATTAAAGATATTTCCTAAAAGTCCGCCAAAACCGCTACCACTTGGACCGCCTTTATAAATGTTATAGGCTTCCTGAGGATTAGATGCAGTAGACCAGTATTGGAAATTTGATGTCCAACCATTAAAACCGCCGCCGGGTGTAACTAAAATATTTGTAGCCGCGTTCACTTTGGCTACACCTGGGAGAACACAGGTGCGCACTAATTTCCCGTCTAGATAGAGGTCCAAGGTGCGACCATATAAGCTGACAATTAAATTAACCCATTTTTGTAAGGGGATGTTGGCGACATTGCATTGGTGAATCAGGGGCGCAGAAGACGATGAACTGGCTACTGGATAACACGCTACAGCCACATTTAAGTTGTTTTCCATTGCATCTAAAGTAATAGATGGTCCAGGATTATTATCTTTATCTAAACGGCCTAAAATAATCTTGGGTTCGCCAAAACGATAATTCCAATCGTTAATATAAAACCAGGTAGAATAGGTATAATTATTGGAATTCTTGCTATTGGATAGTGTACTGGCCAATATAACTTGTTGCACATTACCGTCAGCCATCCTAGTCAATTGCGTGGACTTGGCGAAAAACCACATAATCACATAAATAAGTAACATCACGAAAATAACTATTAACACAATTTGGATGATTTCCATAATATATATAATATCAGAATATAATTTATATTATGCGGATATGAGGGACCTAATAGAAAATGGGAAAATGTGAAAATGTGAAAATATGAAAATAGAAAAATTGAAAAATAGAAAAATTGAAAAATTGAAAAATTGAAAAATTGAAAATACTAAATATTATAGTGTAAATACTTTTTACTAAATATGTCAAAGTAAAAATATACAGGTTAAATATTTCCAAATTAAAATTTACATTAAATTGTAACTTGGAAATATTTAAAATTGGGATTTGTTAATCACGATTTCCTTGGCAATGCGTCTAATGATTTTGTTCTCACTTTCTAGAATAGGACCATTCCCACCGGTGGATTGAATGACGAGTTTCATATATTTATCATTTAAACGAGATTGGTTGTCCTTGCTTTCGGGGTATTCATTGCTCCAATTATATACAAGCTTCATATTTCTAAACGACACATTTTTTATGGCCTGGCGAAGTTTCGGATTGTCTTTCTCTTCCTTGGCCCAGACATCGGCATCCTTGACGTAAATAATTTCCCTCTTTGCGTCACTGCAGTGGATCGGTCGTTTGTAAATGTCCATACTATTCAGTTTATCTACCATAATTTTGGTAATACCTTCCACGTAGCCGAGTTCGCCGACGCTTTCTAAATCCGACAACTGCAGATCAATCGAATTCGCAAAGTCGGTAATATTCATGGCATCCTTACATTGTTCATTCAAGAAGAATTGAAGATTAAATGTTTTGTTATTACTGTTATTGTTGCAATTTATATTGGTATTGATATTGCTGTTATTTTTACAAACATCTATCATTTGTTTTTGCAACTCGGTGTTGTTTTTCACCATATCTAGTATAATAGTCTTAAACTCCGCATTTTCTTTTATCAGTAATTCAGTGTTGCTTTTGACAATATCTAATACAATATTTTTAATTTCCGAATTGTCCTTTATTAATAACTCCAAGAAATATTTGTCATTAGGAAAATTATCATCAATATCTGTTGAGTCAATTATAGTTTCATTTTTTGTGTCTACAGTACAGTTTTTTGAATGTTTCCATAACCCTGAACTGTATTGATAATTCTTGTTACATTTTGAGCAACTGTGAGCTGCGTTTTTTTGAGGGGTTTCAGGGGTTTCAAGCATTCTCAAATGTTTAGGTGTCAAAATATGGCGATCAAAATCTCGCTGTTTGCTAGATTCAAAGTGACAAGAATCGCAGCAGAATTTTAGCGTTTTTTTTTGAGTTTTTTCTTGCATTCTTAAATGTTTAGCTCTTATTATATGGCGGTCCCAATCACTTTGTTTGCAGCAAACAAAGTCACAATTTTCACAATTGAACAAATGCGCGTTTTTTTTTGAGGCATTTTCTAATTCCATTATACTCTAGAGACATATAAAAACATATTCCTAAACCCTTTTCCTTGAAATTATAATAAAAAATTATGGTCACAAATATTTTTTCTCTACGTCGGTTTTCAGACCATCTCCAAGCAAAACCACTTTTTCAAAAAAAAAATTTGCCATTTTAAAAGGCACTTTTGGTTTTTGGACATTTTAAAAATGTCCTTTTTTGAAAAAAGTCGGCCAGACCTGAAAACTTCTTTTTTTTTCAGAAATTTTCTTTAAATAGTAAATATATATATATTTTATTTTTTTAATAATTCTAATAGTAATTGTTTTATTTCAAAATTACCTTTCAAATATCTAAACCAATATTTTTTAGCTCCGCAGTTTCTTTTCTTGAACAATCAACAATATGGTTATTATCTTGATGTGTTTCCACAGGAATTGGTTCGTTTTGTATGTCTTTTTTAATTATACATGTTTTTTTATGTAAACTTAACCCCTGCCTAAATGCATATATATTGCCGCATTTACACAAATGTTTAATGGGTTCAGTTAATATTTCTTTTTTTTTGTTATGTTTGACAGTTGCTAAATGTTTATTAAACTCACTATTTTTATTACAATTATAATTACATTTATCGCATCTAAACCGTGCATTTGATGCTTGCGTTGTTTCGTTTGTAATATCTTTCGTTGTTGTGAGTTTTTTTTCTTTTTTTTCTTTTTTTATAATCATTTTTTCTTTTTTTTTT
>Ga0209086_10000396_pt1 | contig 37901 bp, 49 predicted proteins | sample M_130207_XF_Meta_FD_187312 | JGI IMG/M metagenome (GOLD analysis project Ga0209086, IMG submission 187312) | Freshwater microbial communities from Lake Montjoie, Canada to study carbon cycling - M_130207_XF_MetaG (SPAdes) (version 2) | ecosystem: Environmental > Aquatic > Freshwater > Lake... | reverse complement strand
ACGAGCAGATAGATCTGATTTCTTATAGATAGCACCTTTGCCATTATAAACATCACCTGTATAACCATCATTCAAAGACCCATAAGGATCATTTACAACATAGTCACCACTTTGTGTCTTACCAATTACTACAACCATGTGGCCGCCCGTAGGATTAGACAAAGAACCACGATGTAGGATACCAATAACAACAGGTTTGCCAGCACTAAGACTTTTATCAAGATCAGCAAAAGAAAGATTATAACTAAAATTTGACTGAATTCCATAATTTGCGAGAACTTGTGTCTGCACTCCATGATCAGTTGTATCACCGATGGCAAATACTTTTTGAATATAAGCATCATCTCCTTTTGCTCCTTTAAGAGTTCCGGGTTTGAAATACTCAAGACACATCGCACAAGCAGAGGAATTACAAGTGCGTTCTGCATTTGTATAGTTATCTGTCTGTGGATAATAAGGAACTTCTAAACGAATATCAGATTTAGGTTTTTCAATTTTGGTTCTGTAAATACGAACCCAATTCGAATCATCATTCAACAATACTGAATCGTTTAGATCCTTTTCGAGTTGCTCAATAGCAGCAACGTGTTTTGGATTTTTTGAATCATAAAATTCAAAAAACTTATGAAGATCGATTTTCATATGAATTATTTTTTATTTTGCCCTGTATTTAGACTACCATACTCCAGGGATAATTTGTCCGGTAGTTAGATATGTGCCTACTGCAACCACGAATCCTAGCATTGCCAGTCTTCCATTAAGAATTTCTGCACGTTGGGCATAAGTTTGTTCTTTGTGTTGTGTCATGTCTTCCTCGGTAATGTACATTTTTGGTTCGACAGCAAACATATTTTGACGATTGCCGTCTTCGGTTGTGATTGTCATATAGTTTTATAAAAGAAAGGGAGGATTGCTCCTCCCAAGTTTATCAGAACTTGATACCTACACCAACAGTTCCAGTTACATTGTAACCTTGACCACTGCCATAGTTATAAGTAGCACGACCAACTCTGGTAGAACCAAAGGTTTCGGCACCAGTGTTAGAGAAAGGAATCTTCGCATCAGCAAATAGAACAACGTTGTTTGCTACTGATACTTCGGCACCAACTACACCGACACCAGCACTCTGATTGCCACCCACCTGACCGCCAGCACCAACATAGAGGTTAGCAGCAGATACTTTAGTTCCATCAGCAAGAGTCCTTCGTGAGAGAGGAATATCAAGAGTAGCAAGACCACCACCAAATACACCACCACTTACATAGTTAGGAGTAGAGGTTAGTGTTACATAAGGACGAGCAGATACAGCATACTGATTACCCAAATCAAGTGCCCTTAGACGACCTTGAAGTGTTACACCAGACTCATATACACGATTACCCAATGGTGTTACACCTGGATAGTTAGCAGCATTACCAGCAAAAGCAATACCACCATAGTTGCCAACACCCAGATTACGACGTTGTGTCGCAGTTACAGCAGCAACTTCAAGTTTAGTTACACGATTACTTACAGCACCAATCTGAGCACGTAGAGCAGCAGCAAGTTTGGCATCTGCTTGTGTATAGAATTGAGTGATATTATCCAGACAATGATTTGTCAGAGCAATAACTTCACTGCGAGTTGCATCAGCAGCAGGCTTAAGAGTGCCGTTAGGATAACCAACAAGACATCCATATCGTGAATTAAGATTTTGAATTGCCTGATATGCCCAGTCAGTGGGTTGTACATCAGAGAAGGATGCTGGAGCAGCAAATACTGGTGCGGCAGTTAATACAACGGCACCAGCAAGAAATGAACGAATAACCATAAAAATTTTTAATGTGAAATGTTAAGAGACTTACAGGTGTCTCAATACCTATTTATTTTAGCATTGGGTGGATTTCCTGTCAACTCTCTGGTGGGGGTTGTGCGGCAGAATTTTCGGTTATCCGACCCAGGTATGGATCATAGTTCATATAATCCTTGATGTCAATACCTGCTCCATTCTGCTCCCAGAATTGAGATAGGGCATCATGAGGAGCTTTATGGAATATTGAAACATGCTCTGGATGAATGGTAGATTCCATATTCAAATTATAAAGAAACAAAGGAATAGTGTAAGTTTTTCCAGACTCCAAAATAACATCTTCAGAAACTGCTCTTGGTTTTACTCCATTATCAAGTTTATATTTTTCTTTTCGCACATGATTTTTTATAACTTTAGCCGCATGATGACGAGTAATCAAATAAATTGCTGCAGAAAAATCATTAATAAAACGAATGTGGAGTTTGACATGAATATCACCAGTGCAGATTGTAGTTAATTGTAGACAATCCCAATCGTATGGAGCATGAGAAAAGAAATCATTCCAAGTAAAATTCCAATACTTTACAAGATCAAAACTTACATCATCCTCTACAATTAAACAATATTCATCCTTAGTATTTTCATAAAAATGTTTAATTGCTTTGAGATGTGACATGCAACATCCAAGTTCATTTTGAGTTACATTGTCAGGAATTCTCCCCTTAATATATAATGAAACATCATCAACTCTTCCATCATAACCAGAAATTCTTGTATGGTTTTTAATCTCCCAATACTCAAACTGTTGCTCCATATACTGGCGTCTGTCAGTATCAGAATCAAGATTCAACCAGTAAATATGGGGGATATTTGCTAACTTATAGATGGATTTATTCTTATCCATCACCAATTCTTGTCCATTCATTGGGAATTAAATCTTTAGTATCGTGATTTTTAGTATAACCAATTTCACCAAACCATTGATTCGGTGATATTACTTTTTTATTTTTATTTGAAGACAACCAGGCACCCCACCAAGAAAATGTAGAGTTTGCAATAATAAAATCATTGCAAAGAGACATTAAACAAAGATCAACTCTATTATCAATATTTTCTGAAATCATAAATCGATCAGTGGAAAATAATGTTTGATCATTACACCATTTTGGGTCATCAGAAAAAACAATCACATTACGATCATCATCAAAATATTTTAAAGCATCCGCATAATATTCAAGAGATAAATTAAAATGATTTTCACTATTAGCAATATAATCTGTGCGGCGAATATGAAGTGCAATTGGATTTTCAACTGAGGAAATCATCTCCTCACATGGATTTAAAATTTCATCTTTAAAGATAAAATCTTCACGAATATCTGTCTCAATATGTTTGAAATATTTTTCAGATTGAAAGAATCCATGAAGAGACACATGGTCTGGACAGAGTTTGAAAAGATCTTCATCAAAATGAAAAAATCTTTCTTGAACTACGGGAGCATTTCCATTATTAAGTAGACCAGTATTCACATTGAGATTAAAACTATCAAACAATTCAGAGCGTAGTTTATTACCAATTCCATCATCTATTGCATCTTTATAGTAAGGAACAATAATATCTGCGCCTACATTTTTAGCAATACCTTTGAGAGATGCATACTGAAACATTTGGTTTGCCAGGCGCCCCATTCTACCAAGAGCATTAAATCCTATCATACTAATTCTTGTCTGCGTTTTTTTAGATAGTCCAGATTCTCATAATACTGTATTAATTGGTTTTTGTCAAATGTCTTGATTTGATTCCATAACTGATAGTTATTATTAAAATTTGGATTATTAAACCAAGAGTTTGGGGTTCTCGAATGCTCTAAATGATACGCATAATTATCAATTCTTGCAATACGATTGCCAAGGACACTCATACGATAATAAAATTCATCATCTTCACATCCCCACGAAATAAAGTTTTCATTCATCATAAAGGAGTCAATATAAACTTGACGGTTTATAAATTGACTCCATCCAATTGTTGAATTATATAGTGTTTTATTTTTATCTAATATTCTTGTGTCCAGATTTAAAATGAATTCATTATAAATGTCCGAATTATATTCTGCTTTCCATTGATAAACACCACACTGATAAGGATAAACTACATCTGCATGATTTTTATTAATCAATTGATAGGCATCAAAATATGATTGAACGGGTAAAATTGTATCCGCATCATAATTTGCTACGACTTTTGTGTTTGATGCAACAATTAGATCATTCAATACTTTACTTTTGCAAAACCATGTCTCTGAACTTTCTTCATACAAATAAATTAAATTTGGGGTATCAACATACTTTTTAATTTCTGGAATTGCTCTAAATTGAAAAGTAGGATAATTAGATACTTCTTTAACAATTACTTTTGCGGGAATATGTTTAAGAAGATAAGAAACAGAAGAAATAATATTCCTTAAACGATCTTCAGTTTCAATTCGAGTAGGAATTAAAAATGTAAGGTCAAGCATTTTGAATCACCCACCTTTCTGGTATCAAATCACTCATGTCATAATGATTATAATTTTTTCCAAACCAAGGATTCGGTGCAACAATTGGTTGAGTTGGGTTTTGAATCATCCATGCTCCCCACCAACTCATAGAACTATTTGCAATAATTCCACCTTGACACATACTCATCAGACACAAATCATAATATGGAATTAAAGATTTGACTCTTCCATCATTAGTATCTGATGTTTGATTATATTTTAAATTAAATTCTGAAATTAAAAATCTATCATCAGAAAATAATTCTTGTGATTTACACCATTCTGGGTCATCAGAAAAAATTAATACAGATGAGGTGTCTTTAAAATGATTTAATGAATTTTCATAATATGAAGTGGAACAAACTGGGTGATTGTCTGGCTGATTTACATAATCTCCACGACGAATATGAATAAAAATTGGATCTACTAGTTCATTCAATATTTCCAAACAAGATTTTACAATTTCTTTTTTAAAGGAGAAATCATTTCGTATTACATCTTCAATATTTTTAAAATATTTTTCTGTCTGAAAATAATCATGAAGATTAATATTGTCTGGACAATTATCAAAAAACTCTTGACTAAAATGAAATTGTCCTGTCGCAATATTTTGACCATTTAATTGACCAAAGTTTTCTTCCTTAACAGAAGACATTTCAAAACAATCAAATAATCCATAATTTGAATCGCCATAATTATCTGGTCTTGGAATTAACCATTCAAAATTACGATTGGAAGCAATGCCACGCAATCCTGCATACTGAAACATCTGGTTTCCCAAACGACCATTAGATCCCAATCTATTATAAGAAATTGTCATTCAATCACCTCTTTCTAATCTATGACTATCTTCATCAAAATGCTGTGTAGAAAATTCAAAAAGTTCAGTATCTTCTAGAGCAAACATCTGATGTCTCAATCCTCTATAAATATGAAAATTATCTCCCTTATTTAAAATAATTTCATTGGCATCTACTATCTCATCATCATCAGAATACTTAAGAAGTATTTTTCCACTTTGAATATAAAAAGTTTCATCTTTTAGTTTATGATAATGCCAAGAACACTTTTTACTTTTTACAAAGTAAAGAAGTTTTCCACAGTATTCTTCTGTGTTAACAATCCACTTTTCAAATCCCCATCCTTTTGGAACAAAATTAATATGCAAAGAATTCATCTGAATTAATCCCCTTATCATCTATGTAAAAATCACCAGAGGGTTTTCCTAAAAATAATTCATGATATTTACATTTCCACAATTTTAATTGAAGTTTTGTAATTTCATAAAATCTTGCTTTTGCCAGGTCAGCATTATTACTATACCGACCCATTCCTCTGGCAGTTAAGTATATGATGTAGTTTCCTTTATCATATAACTTATTTATTTTCTCTATTCTATCATAAATTGGAAGAGCATCAGAATATTCACCACTAGTTACTGATGTACATATAGTTCCATCAATATCAACAACATATTTTTTCATGATTGATTTTGCAATTGCTCTAAAAATTTAGTAGTAGAATATTCACCATACCTATCAAAGAATCTTACTTCTTTTGCAAACTGGCCACCGACTATTTTACCATTTCTCCAATCACTACCCTTAACTAAAATATCTGGTCTATACAATTCTATCAAACTCTCAAGTTCAAGATCGGTATTGAAAATAAGAACAACGTCAATATATCTGATTGATTCTAACATCACTTTCCTATAAGATAGTGTATTAATAGGTCTAGAGTTTCCCTTATCAATTTTAATTTTTTCGTCAGTATCTATAGCAACAATTAAACGATCACCAAGAGATTTTGCAATTTTAAATAATTCAATATGCCCAGGATGAACAATATCAAAGCATCCATTTACAAAAATAGTTTTCATGATAAAAATTCTTTTACACTCTTGAACTGATAATCCAACCATTCAGATTTAGCACAAGTATAGTCCTGATACTTTCCTACTAGATGCTGTGGGAATGGAACATAATTAATGCTTCCATTATACTTGCTTGCAACACATTCTGCAACATGCTGAAAACTTACAGGATTGCTAGTGCCCAAATCATAAATTCCAGATGGTTTCTCATTGTTAAGAACAACTTTAACCAAATCATCGACCCAGATAAAATCTCTAAGAAACTTATCAGAACCTTCAAATAGATTTAGTGTTCCAGTTTCTTTGATTTGTTTAGTGAACTTACTTACAGGACTTGCTTGGTCTCCTTTATTTTGCTCACCATCACCATAAACATTAAAATATCTAAATCCTTGAATATGTGAAAATTTATCAATATTACCAGTAACCCAATAATCTATTTGAAGTTTGGAAATTGCATAGTAATTTAAAGGATTAAAAATACCTTGTTGATTGCCATAGACAGAAGCTGATGACGCATACTTTACAGGTATACCATACTTAATTGCAAATTCAAATAACACTAATGTATAGTCAACATTCCATTTATGAATTTTATTAATGTCAGTTTCAATTGTAGATGAGATTGCTCCCTGATGAAGAATCAGAGAGACTTTATCCCATTCTTTAAACTCCTTAAAAAATTGCCAGCAATTATGTTGATCCAATCCAATAACATTTTCTAATTTGGATTTAAAGTTTTTTCCAATGAATCCATTTGCACCAGTTAAAATAATTAAATTTTTTGCCACGTATTTAAGTCTAATTCAGATACAAAACGATCGCTACTTCTATGATCACTATAGAGTGGAACATTAGATTTTGGATATACATATTCCCAATCTGGTTCCCCATATCCATTTTGTTCCAAAACATCTCTTCTTACAACAATCATATCATCAATATGTATCCAAACTGGAACATAATCATGCTCGTTAAATAATTTTTTAAATGCATATGGAGACGCTCCGTACCAATCAATTCCATTCCAAACCCAATTTTCATCATATTTCAAAACAAAACTTTCTTCGGGTTCAAATCTTACATTAGTTTCTATCATGATAACTCTAGGACGATAGTTACCTTCAAGTATTGATTTCATAATCCAATAATCAACACCATCCATATCAATACATAAAAAATCATGTTCGATAGGAACATTAAATTCTTTAAATAAATCACATATATTATCTTTTGTAATTTGCTTAATATGCAAATTAATATCTAAATTATCACTAAAAGCATTGGGATTTCCTTCCAATAGCAACCCATTCCATCCTTGGTGTTGTCTAAGATATGAAGTATTGGATAATTGATATCCATCCATAGCCCCAAATTCAACATAATACTTATCAGTAGTGCCAACTACAGAATTAAAGGTATATTGAATCAAAGAATCTTGACCTTTTTGAGAATTTCCAAGTGTTATTGGTTCAACTTGTTCGTAGATTAATGTTTTATTGCATTTTAACATTTTATTCTTATACAAATGTTTGCTTATATATTATAACACAGTTACTCCCTTTTGTCTAACAACTTTAGAAGCACACTTATTTGCAAATTTTATACTCTCTTCTATATTCTTTGTTTCAAAATATTTTACAACTAATCCTGCCATAAAAGTATCACCTGCTCCAGAAACATCTTTAACTTCAACCTTATCAACTGAATAATTAACTCCTCTATATTCGCACCCCTCAGATCCCATCGTATGGATAATTTTTTTGGCAAGATCATCTGTAATATACTTTTCAGAATTCTTATACTCAAAGTCATTAATTTTAATGAATCTCGCTTTATCTGCCCAAGAACCTAAAATCTTTTTTGTATCGATAAAAACATTTGGATGTTTGGAGCATATTTCTTCTATATCTTCTTTTTTTAAAAATCCCTTATCATAATCAGAGATAACTATAATTTCATAATCATAGTCAATCTTACTCATATCTATTCTTGATATTTCATGAAGAGTGTCAACTCGAAAAAACATATGATTACTGTTTTCATGCACATATCTAGTCTTAGTCACATCGTACCAATTTGAATTAGTTAGGATTTGACAATCTTTTATAAGACTTTGAATATTCCTATGAACGTTCTTTGCCATTCCAGGATTTTCAGATTGGTCCTTAATGTTTAAGACTGGCACAGGGACATCCGGACATAACCTAAACGCATTACAATAAACAAATACATCCCTAGAACTTTCACCAATAACTAAAATACTATTCATGGATATCCAATATATGTTTTATAGAAACTAGCAACATCTTCTGGAGTATATGGAAGAAATGCTCGTGCAAAAGTAGTATTCAAAAGTTTTTCAGTGATATTTGATTCGTGCGATTTAATAAAAATATTTTCTTTAGGTAATGTTTTTGATGCAAGATGGGCACAAAAAGAATCGCATCCAGCATAATATGTACATGAAGAAACCAAATCAACAATATAACAAATATCTGGATTAATCAAATGCTCATAATTTGAGAGAGAAATATCAATAGGAACATCTGAAATTATAATTACTTTTAGATTTTTTTCTTTTGATAATTTCTCAACAAAATTCCAATCTTCAGGAGAAATTGATGCAATATCAGATCTTGGTCTAGTAGATGTTGGATAATGAAAAAGAATATAATTTCCTATGTCAAGTTGTTTTGCATTTTTCAAAAAAGAAGATCCAACAAATTTTCTATTTCTATCAGTAAAACATCCAGCAGCATCTACTGACTGAACTTGATTTTCTTTAATCCCAAATAAATCCAATCCAACTTGAAAATTTCTAGGAAAGTCTGGTCTAAAATGCCAGAAAGGAATAGCAATAGGGTCAAGAGATGCCATTGCTTGTTGGCCGACTTCATCGGGAATAGTATGTTGAGCAACAAGATTTGGATAATCTGGATTATTTTCGATTAAAGGAATTAAACATTTCCCAAATCTACACGCCCAATAAATTTCACTTATTGTTGCCTTTTCTTCTAAAGTAAGAATAGAATCCAAAAATACCATATCACCAATTCCAACTGAGAGGTATGTCTTCATATTAATACCTTGATTTTCTTTCAATTAGCATCATAGGTCTGCCACTTTCTTTAGCACCTCTAACTGCTTTAAGTACATCCATTCCCGTTACAGGATCAATCACAGGGAAAGTCACTGCAGATCTAAACATATCAGTAAAGTCCTGAGAATGTGTAATTCCAGAATAGAAAGGTCCAGCATCAGCAGTCACAGCACGAATAATCACAGGAACTTTAAATTCGCCATGAGAAATACGTTCAATTTTATCAATGTGATTGATAATGGCATCTGCAGCAACTAACATAAAATCATGACGTTCATAGTACAGAACAGGAATGAACCCCTCAAAAGACATTCCAATAGCAAGACCTGCCATAAGATTTTCGGCAACAGGGGTTTCAAGTTTCTGTTCTTTAGGCACACCTTTAAGAGTTCCCATTGCATCGCCATATGCAACATTATAACCAATAAAAATGGCACCCAATTCGCCAAGTTCTGTCATTGACTGAGCAATAGCATCTTTGTATGAAATATCAGTTTGCTCAATTTCTGGATATACAAACTCTTGAAGAAGGGGGAAATATTCCTCATCAGTTTTCTTAACTGCCTTGGAAAGATCAATCATGCCAGGTTTACGGCAGTGAGGATATGTGCAAGTGTACTTATACCGAATAACTGAAGGAGAGTTCCATTCAGGATGGGCAGTCTTGCCCCAACGGTCAGAATTACTTGCCTCGCAAGACCTATCATTACTTTCTATTACAAAAGTGCAAGGAAGATCCCAACCATCAACATATCTGATTGCTTCTGCAAGATGCCCATTATCTTCAGTACCATCACCAACAAAACACCATACTTTCTGGGCAGAACCTTTACGTTTTAAAGCCCAAGCAATACCGGCAGCAATTGCTGGAGTACCACCAATAATGGCAGAAAGAAAAAAATTACGTTGTCTATCATAGATAAACATGCTTCTTCCATTCAAAATTCTATCCTCCACATCTTCAGGAGGAACTCCATGAAGAAGGGCATGATAATGATTACGATGATTTGAGATTACATAATCACCTTCATTAATATTTTCAAAAATTTCAATCAATTGATCTTCATTTCCACCAGATAAATGAAAAAGAAATGGAAGTTTATTATCAAGATATAGATCACCAATATGATCTTCAAAAGAAATTAGTTCTTCCTTAGTCCACTTCTTTCTCATACAAGTTCCTCTACAATTTTAATCATAATTCTACCAGCATTTCCAGATTTAAGCAAGTCAAATGCTTCATTAATTTGGTCCAATGTAAATGTATGAGTTATTAATTTACTTACATCTAATAGTCCTTCCTTATGTAGTCTAATATACCTAGGGATGTCTTCCTGAGGATTTGTTTTACCACCCTGAGTTGCTTTAATGCTTTGCCCAATCCCATTAAAAAGATTAACAGCATTCATTACTTCAACAAATTTTCCTGGAGCAGGTTGTCCTACAAGGATCATTCTACCAGTATTTGATAGGATAGAAATACCTTGACTAATAACTTCTGGAATACCAGTAGTATCAATCACAATATCAACCTTTTCTTCAATTTGATCGATGGAAGTATAAAACTTACTTGCACCAATATCAAGACACATTCTTTCTTTAGTGGGGTTATTATCCACTGCAATAATAGGACAAGCACTCTTCATGGCAGATGCTTGAATCAAATTTAACCCAACTCCACCACAACCAATAACAGCAACACTCTCACCAAATTTTAGATCAACTTCATTATCAATAATTCCCATCGCAGTTGTAAGAGCACAACCAAGAATAGCACAAAGTTCTGGAGGAGTATCTTGAGGAACATTGGTTAATCTATTTTCAGATACGATTGAATACTCACTCAGGGTAGTTACTTTACCACTACTCATAGTTTTTCCATTCAAAATGTATGAAGGAAATGGTGCCTCAATTCCAGTCCCAAGTCTCCAGTGCATAACAACCTTATCACCCACCTTAACAGTCGTTACCCCATCTCCAACTGCCTCAACGACTCCACAACCTTCGTGTCCCATCAAATGTGGAAGGAACTTAGCATTTCCCTTGTAACCTTTGATTTCATGAATTTGGGCGCCACAAAGGCCACTCACCAAAACTTTTACAAGAACTTGACCAACTTTGAGCTCGGTCAATTCAACATCACGCACAACAAGAGGTGCATCAATTGCTTCTAATACTACTGCTTTCATTATTTTTTAGGAGTGATGATTAAATATCCTTGACTTCTTAAATCTTTTGTCAAATCATGTGTTTTTTCAAACATATCGTAAAGAAATTGTGAATTTGTTTTTAAATCCAATTCTTCCTGCAACCAACCATATTCCCAAACACAATTGTAATTAATACAATCATAATCACCTTCTTCATAAAGAATGAAATCATCAATGATAAAAACATCTTTGGAGACATCTCTATTTTTAGAAATGATTTGAACTTCTTCTTCCAAGGGAAATGCATCTTTCATATGTTCACGAATAGATTCTTCATATGTACATTTGTGAAAATCTGCACCAGGAAAATGTGCGTCAAGAAAAAATAATACTGGAGACTCTTGAGGAATTTGTGGAACATACTCTCCAAGAATGTCTATGGATTTTCCAACTAATAGATTAATATCTTTTGCATAACTATTAATATTCTTATAAACTTGTTCTACTAATTCTTCATCAATATCAACCGTATAATAATTTTTGAAAGGATACTTAAGAGCATGTAAAAGACACTCTCCTTTACCAGTTCCAGTTTCAAAATAATACTCAAGACCAAACTCCTCTATAAGAGGAGAAAGATCGTGCTCTCGTAATGCTCCCATTGATTAATCCTCAATTGTACTTGTAATTTTTTTTGAACAATCCATCAATATCACCATAATGAGTATGTCTTGTCCACAATTCAATATCATTATTTTCACAGACCAATTTTTGATTTTCCATAAGAAACAAAATTGCAGTGTCTACAGAATAAAAATTAGTTGCTTTTTCAATCACTTTTAACCAATCAAAGATTGTATAACCTTCAATAAGTCTCATTTCAATATTCATCAAATCTTTTTTTGGATGAACTGCATGTTTTACTAATGAATGTGGAAAAGTTCCGTAGGTTTTATTGACAAAATTATACTTTGTATCATCAGTAAGTTCCAATACATTATAGAACAATTCATTTTCTTTGTCAATATTACGTTCATATTTAAAATAATCTGACCAGTCTTCCCAATCAATACCAAATCTTTTGTACTTTGCTCTCATAACACATCCACTCACATATCTATCAGCCACACAACATGGGTAATAGATTACATTATCATCTTCAATATAGTCTGTGCTATTGAATAGGAACTTATATTCAAAATTTGATTCTATAGGAACAAATTGAAAATTATCAAATTTAATATAATCATTTAAAAATAAAAGATTATTATTTATTGGATAAATTACATTATTCCCTTTTTCTATATTGAGATTAACAATTTTCTGAAGAAAAAAGATGTCGCCAATTCCACAAGGTTGATTAATTAAAACTGTCTTTCCCATTTAAATCTCCTTTGCAAATATTGCATCTCCCCAATTTTTATCGTCACTCAGTTCTGTTTCAATATGCTTAAACCCAAATTTTTGAAAATATTCATTAATCTCACTAAAAAGAGGATTGCTATGATAAGGTGCATTATAAAGAGTAACCTCAGAATTAATAAATTTGACTTTTTCCAAAACTTTTGTAGCACCTTGAGATATCATCAATTCTGCTCCTTGCGTATCCATATTCAAAAGATCAAAGTCATATCCCAAATTATTTCTTTCAAGAAAAGTATCTAAAGTTAAAGAGTTTAACTTGATAGTTCCACGATAACATTCAGAACCCCACCAAGAATTCTTTGCCTTCAGGATAGAAGACATTCCCTTGTTACCAACAAGATGCCCAGCATCCCACCCATAATAAAGATTAAAATCAGTTTCAATATCATCTTTATCACTTATCAAACAATTGAAAGGAAGACTGTCAATTTCAGTAATGTTCATTATTTTTAAATTTTCTAAAAGTTCATCATAAACTTCTGGATTTGCCTCTACCCATATTACTTTATCTACACCAATTTTTTGATATTGTGGAAGTTCTCCACCCCTATCAGCACCAATATGTAAAACATTTTTAATATTTTTTGAAATCAAATACTCATCTCTAAAGCTCATTTACAACCTCCAAATTTAAATACAAGTCAATACATCATCTAAACAATTAACAGTTATAAATTTATTATCCAAATCATAAGTACAGGAATCATGAGTTAGATTTATAAATTTATCACAGTTTTCAAAACTCCACTTATTTATTGATATCCAAAAAGGAGAAGTTGGGACTCCCATTATAACCTGACAGTTTTTTGATAGTTGGGCAATTTGCACCAAAGATAAATTTTTATCTTGAGTACTTGGATAATCTTTCAATTTATGAGTAGTTATAAAAGTTTTATTTTTTTCTTTAAGTTTGTTAATTATTTCCAAAAAAATATTATCTTGTTCTTTCTGACTATATCTAACCTGCCCACTTAGACAATAACTATTTACAAGTAACCAATCATATTTTTTATTCACTACTATATTGATGGGATGCTCATCAAACATAATTTGGGACTTATTATTGAATGGGCAAATCAATTCCAAATCTTTGGAAAGACATTTCCACATTTCAAAACACAACTTAAAAATATCCTGATATTGTGGTTGATTATCGCAATAAAGTGGATATTTATCTTTATATTTTTCTTGAACTTTATGCAGCAATTTTGCTCCCCAAAGATCTATAGAATTTTGATTAATTTTATTTGATAAAAATGCACTCACATTTTCTGGAATTAATTCTTGAAGTTGTGAATGATAAGATGGATTGCAATAAAATTCACATTCAATATTATTTACTTGAGATAATCCAATCAAAAAATGAAGTGAGATTAGACAGTCACCATAATGCTGTTGATTATGAAAATATAATCTATTCATTAAAATAATTAAGATAAATGAAATCTTCTAATATTTCCATTGTTTTTGCAATTTCAAGATTTTCTTTAATTGCATCCATTTTACTATAATACACTTCATCAGATATATCAAATTCATCGGATAATGTAATGATACCATCAATATTAAATACTTTTCCAATATCAGGAGCACCAAGATAAACAGGAATAGTGCCTGTAGCAAAGCAATCTAAAAGTTTTTCAGTAAAATAAGTTTCATACTGACCATTTTCAATGGCAACAGAGAACATATAATCACAAAGACCTTCTTCTTTCAAAGCAATCTCATTAAAACCACGACCATACATATCAACCTGACCCCACAATCTTTCTACCCATTGAAGACGAAAACGATGACCTTCACACATTTTTTTGTTTGAAGCAATCATTGAAATCATTTTTGATTTCTCATAAATTTTTGGTTCTTTAATCCAAAATCCCTGAGCAGGAACCCATTTAAATTTTGAATCTAATTTCAAAAGATCTTGATTATGAGTAAAAATAAGATCAAACGTTTCCAAATATTTCTCAGGAAACATTCTGACAGAATCGACAATTTGTGGAGTGATGTATTTCGATTCTAACAACCATCCATACTTAGGTCCAGAGGTTTCGTCAATTTGAGCCTGAGCAAGTGTTGAGTCAATATAAAAAGTTACTTCTCCACTTCCATCTTTTACCCATTCAATATATTTTGATTCTTTACCATGAACAGAATATCCCTTATTACCATCTGTAAGATGTGTAAAGGTATTTCCCACTAGATTAAATTTTTTTTTCATATAATTCCAAAACAAGATTGATATACTTTAAAAAATTCTTTTGTTTTTTCTGGTAAATATAAATTATAATTTTTTAAATCCTGAATTAATTTTAAAGTATTCCGATATCCTATAATCTCATTTTCAAGATTAGTCACCAAATCTTGAACATTTCTATCTTGATAAACTGATGATTTGTTATATATAACAGTATTTGGAAAATAATGCTGCATTATATACGCGCCCCATATGTCATCCATTCTACCAACATAAGGTAAAACTGCATAATATGGTATAACTTTTCTTGCTAAAAATGTATTTTGACTATTAAATGGTGCAATTTGTTTCGAACAATATGGTTTTGTTATATCAGAATACTTAACCACAGGTTTAATTGATAATCTTGCCATAGCATCAATATCTGGATCACCATCCCACAAATCCGCCTGAACTAAGACTTTTCTTTTTATTTTACCCTTATATTCCACTTTATGTCTTGTTGGAACATATTCAATTGGATATCCACGGTGCCACACCTCATTTCTTGAAGTTACAGAAAGTGGATCAAAAACGTTATGATTCGATTCATATAAATCACATTCAATATTTTGACCAACTAAAACATCTTTACCCCAATCATCATAAGGAATATTATCATCATCAACTGTTGCAATAATATCAGCACCTTGTTGATAAGCAAACAGAAATCCAAGATTTCTTCGTTGAATACTTTTCCATCCAATTACATCCGACAATCCTTTATGAATTTTTTCCTGTATATCAGGGGACAAATATACACAGTCGAGATCTTCATATTCTTGATGCGGAGTTTTAGTATCTCCAACAATTACAAAAGTCCAATCTTTAAATTCACAAAATTTTCTAGTTGCAATTGTTGGACTATTAATTGTAGTTGTTACAATAAACTTATTCATGCTCTAATTAACACAATATTTTCTTTAATTTTTTCTTTAGGATATTTCACAAATCCCCAATCTTCAGTATTTTCGTATGTTCCTTGATGATAAAAATTATCTCTTTGTGGTCTTGGTCCATGAAAAATATGATAATAATGCGCCTCTAAAAATCTAAGTTTTTTTCCTTTTCTATAAACATTCCAAAGAATTTCTCCATCCATAGCAGACTGATGAACATGAGTTCTATGTCTCATTTCACCTTCATTGTATGCTGTAGCAACATTAAATAAAACATCACGAGAAAACATTGAAGAATCTCCAGAATAAAGTCCGCAAATACAAGCATCAGGAAACTCTGGGTGATGAAGATCTTCTACTGGTTCATTTGATTCATCTGGAATCACACCCAAAGATATTTCTCCACGATATCTAACTCTATAAAAATAGTCATTCTTATCTTTATTTTTTACCTCTTTTACAATTTCATCAATAAGACAATCAGTAATTAGAATATCAGAATTTGTAATAAAAATTAATTCACCAGAAGAATTTTTACACCCTACATTTTTTGCAAAATACTCGTAATATGTTGTTGGACCCAAATTTTCGGCAAGAACAACGGAGTTGTCAACGATGATATTTTTGATTTTTGGGTGGGATAATACTTCTTCTAAAAGATTATTTTTATGTAGATATTGATTATTCAATGGATTAAAATCAACCACTATCATTTCATAATCTAATCCAGATTTATCTAATTTAGATAAATTGTTTTCTAGGGACTGTTTTAGTCTGGGAATAAAATTTTCCCCGTAATTGTCATCACGACCACCAAGAACAACACTTAAATCCATAATCAACCTCTTACTTTTATTTGACTTTCAATCCAGGTATAAGTCTTTTGAATACCTTCTTCAAGAGTTTGAGAATAATCCCAACCAAGTTCTTTACGAACTACATCATTATTAGAGTTGCGTCCACGAACACCAAGAGGACCATTAATATGTTTTTTGATTACATTTTTATCAGCAACCCTTGCAGCAGTATCTACAAGTTGGTTAATAGTCACCATTTCTTCTGAACCAATATTTACTGGCCCAATAAAATTACTATTCATCAAACGACGAGTTGCCTCAATACATTCATCAATATAGAGGAATGAACGAGTTTGTTTTCCATCACCCCACACTTCAATAGTCCCACCTTCTTTTGGAAGATATGCTACCTTACGACAGATTGCTGCTGGAGACTTTTCTCTACCACCTTCCCAGGTTCCTTCAGGACCAAAGATATTATGATACCTGCATACACGAACAGGTATACCATAATTACGGTGATAGGCAAAATACAATCTTTCAGAAAAGAGTTTTTCCCATCCGTATTCTGAGTCTGGTGCAGCAGGATATGCCGATTCTTCACGGCAATCTGGATTGTCTGGATCTAATTGATTATGTTCTGGATACATGCAAGCTGATCCAGAATAGAAAATCTTAGTGGTATTTGTACCCTTTAAGTCATTAAACTGATGTACCGATTCAAGAATATTAAGGTTAATGGTTACGGAATTATACATAATGTCTGCATCATTCTCACCCGTGAATACAAATCCGGCACCACCCATATCGGCAGCAAACTGATAGATTTCATCAAAGGGTTGAAGATATCGTGACGGGACAAAATTATAAAAGTTTCCACGATCACCTTTAAATTGAATTACTCGTTCAACAAAAGACTTATCTTTCAAATCACCTTGAATAAATTCATTTGCTTCCGTAGGAGAAAACTCTGGTCTTTTTAAATCTACACCACGAACCCAATAACCTTCGGATCGTAGTCTTTTAACCATATGACTTCCAATAAAACCACCTGCACCAAGTACAAGTGCAGTTTTCTGATGTTGACTCATAAACTAATGAATAATGTTTGTATTATTTATTATAACAAAAAAAGAGAGTTTAGACAACTCTCTTTCGGGTCTTATTTGACTCCACCAGTGCTTTTAAAGTCTTTCCGTGACTAAGTATAATGCCGATAAGCAGGAACACCATCAGGATCCAACCATTTGGCATACTCAATGTCTTCCATGGCAGTACAGCACTGCATAGAATTATCAAAAAGATAAATATCATACCAGTGTTTGGTATATTCATTTTTCTTTTGCATTCTATAGTCGATCAATCCATTAATCTCAAGAATACCTGCATCAACGAAACGATACCCTTCTCGTTCAAAAATAACCTTTTTCATATCACTCCAACAGTTTCAAGATCCTGAGCAATACATTCAATCAGAATGTCATAATTATCCAATGGATCTTCAGAAAAAATCACTCCTTCATTTTGATAATAACGACGAACTTTTTTGTAAAGTTTTGGATTCTTTACATCAAGGAAGATTTCACCATTTACGGCAGAACGAAGTGTGTTGACTTCTTTTTTGAACTTTAAAACGACTGACATTGTAATGATTGTTGACTCTGATATTATAGGGTGAATTGAATTGGAAGTCAAGAGAGACAATTTTAAAAATGTCTCATGCTCCTTGTCGGGATCGAACCAACCTCAACCGAATTATGAGTTCGGTGCATTCACCAGATTGCTAAAGAAGCATAGAATAATCTTCATATGGAACAATTGCTAATGTCCCATACTCACCGTCAATCAAAAATGATTGTTGACTCTGATATTATAGGGTAAATTGAATTGAAAATCAAGTGATTGATGAGTTCTCATCTTTCCAAACCTTTTCCATCGGATCCGCACCAGTTCTTAGGATTTCACAAGCCCTTTTATAATACATATTGTTAGTATTTCCTGACTCTTCCATTACATCCTTTACTCTTTTCCAATTTTCCCGAGTCTGGTTGTCCATAAACACGAAAATAAATGTTTGTATATTTATAAACGGAAAGAGTGAGATTCGAACTCACGGAGGCTTTCACCTCGACAGTTTTCAAGACTGTTGCCTTAAACCACTCGGCCATCTTTCCTTATCGTATCTCAAAGTCCAGTTTACGAACCTTACGATTTCTTCTTTCTTCTTGAAATTGTAAATCTTCTCTGGTAAGAACTGCTGATTTTGAGACTTCTTTTGTTGAGTTTAGCATAACAACCTTACTTAGGTCAAGTGCCGTGATTTTATCACCACAAACAGTTGCCATATTCGGACAACCACAACAACTTGTTTGTGTTGGATGACTTTTTAATTCCGTATTACAAAGTTTGCAACGTACTTCAATCATTTAATTTCTCCATTATTCTAAAAAGGATCTTAACATCCAAACAAATTTACCGTGTGTTTCTGTGATACTCTGAACTAAATTTGAAGTTGCATATTGCCTTTGACTATCTGCCTCTTCCGATATATCAGTAAGTATATCAATTATTTTTTTATTATCATCACGTAGTTCTGAAACCATTTCTATAGCACCAATTGAACTATTTGCCTCTTTAATCATAGATACTTCAACTGCTCTAGTTAAAGTACTAACTGGTTTCATACCCAAATATCTCATATGTTCTGTAAGAGTATCAATCTCTTCAAACATTGTATTATACTGCTCTCCAAATAATGTGTGAAATTGGTGAAAATCAGGTCCCACTACATCCCAATGATATACCCAAGTCTTTTGAAAAAGAACAAAGAGTGATGCCTGAGCATCACTTAATTGTTTAAATAGTTTTTCCATTATCCTATTTTTAGATATTTATAATGAGAAACTAGAGTACTCAAATAAAAATTTTTTCACATATTTTTCAGCAAATTCTTTACCAAAATTTGACTGCATATATCCAGATACTGGATCTAACTTTAGCATATAATTATCAAAATTAATAAACTCTTCTGTATTATTTTCTTCTGGTTGAAATTCCTCCAAAAGTTTAGAATATGTAGAAACGTATTTTTCAAAATCTGGTAAATACTGATCCACCTCATCCATATGACACTTACGCACAAATACATATCGAGAGAAGTGATTACCTGGTTCAAAGAAACGAATTTCTTTAGTATTATCCAAATATTTCCCCATATTTTTTCTCACAATTTCATGATCAAAATCATAGTTTTCTTTTGGATGCTGGAAATCAAAAGTTAAGATAACTTTATTTTTAAAGAATGCCATCAAATCCATTCCGAGACAAGGAAGATTTTTTCCAGTTTTTGGATAGAGAATATTATTATAGATTGATGTGCTGCCTTTTGTTATATTAGTTACTCTAGATTTAAGAATGTATTCTCCTTGATACAAAAAAGATTCCAATTTAGAATCATTTTGTACAGTTTCTTGAGAATATGTATTTTCCAAGGTTAGATATTTAATTAAAATATCATGATATTTTTGCCAGAACATTTTAAATAGTTATAATAAGAAACTCCACAACCTGGATTCGAACCAGGGACCAAGTGATTAACAGTCACCGACTCTACCGCTGAGCTATTGTGGAATAAATTATCCCAAAAAGGGAAAGCGAATGATCGGACTCGAACCGACGACATCTAACTTGGAAGGATAGCGTTCTACCAACTGAACTACATTCGCATTATTGAACTTGATTTTCTTTTGGGCAATCAGGAACCCAAGAACCACATATTCTTAATTCACCACCAAGTAATTTTTGTGCTTTACTGCCATCAGGTGGTTTTTCTGAAAAATATGATGGACTTATTCTAACACTACCATCATCTCCCGTCAACCTCTCATATTCTAGTATTGCAGAATCAACATCTCTTTTGATTCTTCTATCTAAAAGAATTGGATCAGTTATAATATAATCATTCAAAGGTTTTCCAGGTATTTTTCTTTGAACTTGATCTACAATATCATATAATTTTTCTTCTGGTATACGAGTACACTGAGATATAACTGTAATAGTTGAAGTAAATATAACTCCTACAATTGCATATTTAAAAATAGTTGGTTTCTTCTTGCCAAAATTAAAGTTAAACACAAAGGGGGAAGATACATTCCCCCATATTTATTCAATTAGGCATCTACTTCTGTAAGAACCATTTTTTTCGCATAACGATAAGCAAAGTCAGTTCTTGCTCCGTGATGTCCCCAGCGTATCCACTTACTTGCGTAGTACATATACTGGTCAATTGATTTACCAGGAGTTTTCATTCTCGGTTCAATCATTTTCCAATCACCCTCATTCAACATATAGTTGAGTTGAGTATCAAGTGTAGAAGCACTAGCACCCATACGGGCAGCATGTCTTCCTAATCCATCATATCTTGCAGAATCGGTCCATTGGATTAATCCATATCCACCGCTTCCACATCCTTGGTAGGAAACTCTAGACCCACCCTCACAGATATTAGGAACAAAATCTGATTCCTGTTTGATATTACCCATGATGGTTGCTAGAGCATTCTTATCTTTGATTCCTTGTTTTTGCAAGTAACTCAAAGCATAAGTTTCTGTTTGATTACACCCTTTACATTTCCAAATCTTTTCTTTATTTTCGACCTTCGTTTCTGTAATGTTTAGTTTTTCAGATTTGGTGTCTTTCTGATTTGAGAAGTCTTGAATTGTGAGTTCTAAACTTTCTTTCTCAGGCACTGGTGGAGCACTCACCGGTAAGAGTAGTGGTGAAGCAAACGCAGTTAAGACTGAAAGGGTAGCAATTGTTGATAGTAGCATTAATTTTAATAGAATTCGGCATCCGTATAGAAGAGGGGTACACCACATCTCTCGAAGGGCATCTTCCACGGCTCTAGGTTGTCACGTCAAAATCTCATAATAAAAAAAGCAATCTTTTTAAGGATTGCTTAATCATTATATGAGATTATTTAGGTTTTGTCAAAATAATCAGTTAAGTATTCTAAAGTAATCACTTCATAATCTTCTTTTTCCTGTATCCATTGTTGAATTTCTTTATGTAAACATCTTGCTTCTTTTTTTCTTCCATTTTTATAATGATGTTCTATTCGTTCAATATAATATGCAACAATACTATCACACTGCACCATTATTTGTGTTTTTGTTTGATTCATAATTGAAATAATCTTTCCTAAAATAACGAGATAGTATCTGTGAATTATAATACTTTGGATGATTATCGTCAAGTGCTTCAATCAAAACATTATTTAAAAATAACTGTTTAGTTTCTTCATAATTAGTTTTTCCTAATGTCTTGTGAAGACTTATAATCTTTCTTTCAAACTTATCTTTTCCAAATATCTTTATGTCTTCTTTGAGTTCTGTACAGCTTCCATAATAATTTTTCCAATCACTTTCCTTTTTGCTTTTTCTTTTCTTTCCTTTATCCTTTGTAAAAGACCAAAAGTACTTTCTTCCAATATAACACCGAGTATTACAAGTGTTTCGTATGTGATATACAAACCCATACCAATCTTGGATATCATTTGTCTCAAAGGGTTCTTCATTATATAACCAAGGATTATTATATGTCGCCAAGAGGTCCTTTAAGTAATCTTAATGTATTTAGAACCTAAGATATTTTCTCAAAACCCACAGAGTTATTATAGTCATAAAAAAGCACCTAGTCAATAGGTGCTTTTACTTATTTGTTTTTATAAATCAATCTTCACTTAGGATTTGTTTAATCCAAGATTGGCTCATATTTTCAATAATCACATCTGCACCTTCTTCTGTATCTGCGAAACCATATTCAAGTAAGTGTGATATAATAGTATCATAGATATGAACTTCTTCTCTATTCAGGGTCTTCTTTTCATTAGGAGTTAGGACACCTCTTTGTTTTCCTCTTGCTGCCTGCTTTTCTTTATCAGCATCGGTTGTTGCTTTGTATGCATATCCGTGAAGTCCAGGATTTGAAGAAGTCGTATCACGGAAATCGCCTCTTTGCTTTCTTGCAAGTTTCTCTCTACCTTCTTTCTTTTTATTATCACCATAAGTTTCACGATCTGCTAGTGCAGTTGCTTTGTCTGCACTCTCATCGCCACGAGTTGTTGATGCAATCTTATTACGAATTGCAGGTTCATCAAGACCTCTCTTAGCCATCGCAGTTGCTTCATTTGCAAGAACTTTCTTACGAATTGCTCCAGCAACTCTATTGCCTGCTTCTTTTGAACCATATTTCTTTGCTGCTTTTGCAGCAATCTTCTTAAACATTAAACCTGGTTTGCCTTCGTCTCTTTCTTCAATATACTCAATTTCTTCATTATAAGACTTATTCTTTACTTTCTTAATTGCTTCTTCACGGGACATACCAGAAGCAACCATTCGAGCAATCATATTATCAGCAAAGTCATTATCACCATCTTTGTCTTTATCTCTGGATGTTTCATATTCTTTCTTCTCATAAACACTAGAATATGCATCTGCAATATTCTTTAGAGTTTTTACTGAAGACCATTCATAAGAAGAGGTCACATCTGACTTTTTGATGTCAAGTGCCTTTTTGAGCCTATCAGTTTCACCAGAAGGTTCTGCTGCTGGTGTTGGTGTGCTTGGTCCTCTATCGTTATCGGCAGATAATCTTGTGTTGATAGTATCATATCCAGATTGCCCTGGTTTTACTTTGGCGGCAAGAGTTGGATTTGCTCTTGCAAACTGGTCCATAGGAGCGCCACCCATTGGTTTTGTAGGTGCTGCTGCTGGTCTTGGAGCAGCAGGTTTTGGTGCTTGTCCTGCTGGTGTTCCTCCACTATTATCACCACCAGGACCTACAATCTTAGGACCTACAATCTTAGGACCAACTTTTTTTGCTGGTAGTGTTGCAGCAGGTTTTAGTCCTCCACTAAGAGCTTTATTAACTGTTTTTTGAGCTGCCGTATCTCTTATATTATTCTGCAAATCTTTAGCAAATTGAGTAGGTGCAGCAGGTCTCGGAACTGTAGGTGTTGCAGCAGGTTTTAGTCCTCCACTAAGAGCTTTATTAACTGTTTTTTGAGCTGCCGTATCTCTTATATTATTCTGTAAATCTTTAGCAAATTGAGTAGGTGCCTCACTCAACACTTCCGGTCCTTCCCCACCAGTCACCAAACCTAAGTAGATATTTTTAAGCTCGTCTAAATTCTCTTGCTTCATTTTACTAAAAAAGTACTTTTTCTATTATTTATCTTATATTTTCTTTCCAGTATTCATAAGGCGTAATGTCTATTTCTTTCACTTCTTGTATATTATTAATTCCAAAATCAATATAATATTCTTCTTTTTGTGTTTCGGTTGCTCTAAACGACCGTGGTCGCACTTCACCTGACTTCCCTCTTGGTTTTACCATATGAGTTTTGACCTCAACTCCTGGTGTGTTTTGAACCGCCTTATGGACCTTTGCAGCATCATCATACATATGAATTTTCTTATATCCGTGTTTTTGTGATAAACCTTGAAGTGTATCTTTCTTCTTTACTCCAACATCACTACCTTCAAGATTACCTGTACGATGAACGTGAGTATGTCCTTTACCGTTTTCTCCTGGATTGATATTAATACCATACTTAGAAAGATGTTTTGCAAATGCAGGTTGATCGTCCATATCACTACGAGCCGTTACAATATGAGTATCATATCCTCGTGCTTTTTGTTTATTCAAATGCTTAATCATTTTTTTCAAAGGTTTTGCTGACTTTTCAAAAACCTTTGAACTTCTAAACTCATCAAAGTTATAAGAATGACCCTTTGGAAGTTTATGAGTATTGAATTCTTGATTACTCAAACTTTGAGTTCTCTCTCCTTTTTCATTATGAACGTGGACATTCACCTTTGAATGGTCGTGACCAAACAAAGTTTCGTCCATATCATATGCGTGTGCAGTTGTTTTTGGTCTAGTGCCTCTTGCTTTCTCTTCCAAATATTCTTCAAATATCATACCAATAAAACCTTCACTTAATCCAATAATCATATCGTTTGCAGTTTCGGCATCTTCGGCAAATCCATATTCTACAAGTGCTTCTATCACACACTCATAACTATTTTCTATTTCTTCTTTCTGTGCTCCATAATAAGCACCAAGTGCTCTCTTAATTCTTTGCTTCGTACTATCACCCTTGAATGTTTTGCTCTTTGAATGGACGAAATCGCTAATAGTAGAACCAGCATCAGCACCTACATCAATTGTTTCACTTCCACTCCAATAATCATTCCAACTTTTCATATCCGCCTTTGCTTGCTCTGGTGATGATGGTTTGAAGGTCGCACTATTTTTACGAACTGAACCAACTGGTTTTCTTTTCTTTGGTCCAGATGCTGCTGCTTTTTTTGCCAACGTATTAATTTCTTCTTCTGATGGTTTTTCTGCTTGAATTTTTCCAGTCGTAGGATTGTAGTGTGCTTCTTTTACTATTTTTCCTTTCGGTTTATATGAATTTGCAAGTTTAACGCCCGACTTGTTAGGAAGATCTACTTCTGCTGCTTTTTTCTTTTGTAGTTCAACTGCTTTTGGTCCTAGTTGTTGAGCTGCGTCAGGTGTTAATGCTCCAATTCCTCTGGACGGTTTTATTTCAAAACTCAAACCTTCATTTATGTTTTCTTTTTTGTAAAAATTAGACATATCATTTCTACGGTTTTTATTTATTTATAAAAAAAGGGGGCATATGCCCCCAAATCCTATAACTTAAATCCAGTAAAACTATCGTTTTTCATATCTTGTTTAATTCCACCAACCAAATAGCTAGAAATTTCCGTTTCCTGGGGTGCAACTTGAACTGATTTAGAATTAATCCAATGTTCAGTCCAAGGAAGTGGATTGTTCTTTGATGCAATATCATATTCAGGTTTTAATCCAACTGCTTTCATTCTACGATTTGCAATCCACTCAACATAGTTTCCAAGTAGTTTATCATTCAATCCAATCATAGAACCATCTTTAAACAAATATTCTGCCCATAGTTTTTCTTCATTTACACACTTTTTGAATGCTCCTCTTACCCATTCTTGTTCCTCCTTAGCAATCTTCTGCATCTCTGGATCATCTCCGTCATTCCATTTGTTGAGGATGTTTTGAGTGATGACAAGATGCTGATTTTCATCTCTTGCGATAAGAGAGATAATTTTGGCAGATCCCTCCATGAGTTTAAGTTCCCCAAACGCAAAAGAACATGCAAACGAGACATAAAATCTAATCCCCTCTAAAATGTTTACATTAGCAACTGCACGATATAGTTTTCGTTTTAATTCAAGTCTTGCATCAGTTCCATAAGGAACACCTTCATTTGCAAACTCCCAATCATTAGAAGTTCCATAGGAATGTGCAGAATTTATAAAATCATCATAAGCACCAGTAACTGATGATGCTCTTTCTAATATCTTTTCATTATTTAGAATAGTATCAAAAACTTCTGCTGGATCTGGATAAACATTCTTAATAATATAAGTATAAGATCTAGAATGTATCATTTCCATAAATCCCCATACAGTCATACATGCTTCAAGTTCAGGAAGAGAACAATAAGGTGTAAATGCCATTCCAGGACCACGACCTTGAACACTATCAAGCATAATTTGATACTTTAAATTTGAAGTAAAGATATGCCTTTGTTCTGGTCTTAGTGTTTGGTAATCTGCACGATCTTTTTGTAGAGAAATTTCTTCTGGCCTCCAAAAGAAACCAAGTTGTTGTTGAGTTAACTTATCAAAAATTGGATACTTATAGGAGTCATATCTTTGAATTCCAAGTGGTTTTCCAAAAAACATTGGTTGTTTCTTGGAATCAACGTCATTAGTATTAAAGACGGTCATTCCTTTTAGCATTGTAGGTTCTTGCGAGTGAACTCTAAATTTTGCAACTTTCACAGTCATCTTCTCCTGAATTTAAAATTTCATTTACTAAATCATCAATAGTATTTACTCTTTCGTCTTTTGCATCATCCGTCTTTCCATCATAAGTATTTTGGTAATAACTTGTTTTCCAACCTAGTTTATATGTGGTGAGAAAATCATTTGCCATTACACTTACAGGAACTTCATTATCAGGATAATTCTCTGGATTATAAGACCAATTACCTGATATTGCCTGATCAAAAAACTTTTGCATTACTGCAACAATATTGATATATCCTCGATTAGATTTCATATCCCAAAGTAAAGTATAATTATTTTTGAGAGTTTGGTATTGAGGTACAATCTGTTTTAGTGGTCCCTTTTTGGATTGCTTGACTGACAGATAACCACGAGGAGGTTCGATACCATTAGTTGCATTAGAGACGACAGAACTGCTCTCTGATGGCATCTGTGCTGATAGTGTGGAATGTCTCAACCCATACTCTAAAATAGATGCTCTTAGTGCTTCCCAGTCGTGCTGAAAGGGAATATTGGAGATTTCATCTACATCTTTTTTATAAGTATCAATCGGAAGCATACCATCAGAATATTTGGTACGTCCAAAATATTCACAATGTCCTTTTTCTTTTGCGAGTTGGTTTGATGTTTTCAGCAAGTAATACTGAAACGATTCAGAAAGACCATGCACAGCATCCCAAGCACCTTGAGAGTCATAAGCAAGTCCCAGTTTTGCAAGATAGTGTGCGAGTCCTATAAATCCCACACCAAGAGCTCTACGACGCTTTGTGAAGTTCTCTGCTGCCTTTACAGGGTAGTGTTGATAATCAATCAGTTCATCAAGTGCTCTTACTGTAAGGTCACAAAGTTCCTCAAGTTCTTCATCTGATTTTATTTTACCAACATTTAATGCGCTTAAAATACAAGTTGCTATTTCTTCTGGTCCATCATCATCAATATGCTGAAGTGGAACAACCGGTAAAGTTATTTCTTGACACAAATTTGACATTGTAATCTGATCCTTAAAAGAACTATGAAAATTACAATGGTCCATATTCATAATATAAATACGACCTGTTTCTGCTCTTTCTTTAAGAAGATTGAGGATAAGTTCTTGTGCCTTTATTGTTTTCTTTGGAACATTGGGGTTATTTTCATATCCAAGGTAGAGAGAATCAAACTCAATTGTTCCGAAAGAATCATATAATCCAGGTACATCGTGCGGGGAGAAAAGCGTAATTTCACCATCTTGAATAAATCTTTCATAAAATATTTTACTAAGTTGAATTGAATAATCAAGTTTACGAACACGATTATCTTCTGTTCCTTTGTTATTTTTGAGAACAAGAATGTCTTCTATTTCTTGGTGCCAGATTGGAAAGTGGACAGTAGCACTTCCACCGCGAATCCCGTTTTGTGTACAACATCTAACAGTTGATTCAAACTTTTTGAGGAATGGGATAACACCTGTATGAGAAACTTCTCCCCCTCTGATTTTGCTGTTGATGCCCCTGATTCTGCCTGCGTTAATGCCGATACCAGCCCTTTGTGAGACATACCTGCCAATAGCCATATCGCTGCTAAAGATACTATCGAGGGTGTCATCAACATCAACCAGAACACAAGATGCAAATTGACGAAGTGGTGTTCGCACTCCTGCCATGATTGGTGTTGGAATGTTGATTCGGTGTCTTGAGATTGCATTATAATATTTACGAATGTAATCTAAACGGATCTCTTTTGGATATTTAGAGAAGATTGTTGCTGCAATCATCATATACATAAACTGCGGAGTTTCGTATACTCCACCAGAACTACGATCTTGTACCAAATACTTATCAACTACCTGACGAAGACCGGCATAAGTAAATAGATAATCGCGACTATGTTTGATAAAAGAACCAAGACGATTAATTTCTTCTTCTGTGTATAATGATAAAATTTCAGAGTCGTAAACTCCAAGATTTACACAAGACTGAATATGGGTAAAAAAGTCTGGATGCTCTTGAAGTTTTCCATATAAAGATTTACGAACAGAAAATAACAAAAGTCTGGCAGCAACATATTGATAGTTTGGGGTTTCCAAATCAATCAAATCTGATGCAGAACGAATTAAAATTTCTTGTATTTCTGCTGTTGTAATCCCATCATAAAATTGAATGCCAGACTGTATCTCAACTTGAGATGCAGAAACCCCAGAGAGGTCTTTGCAAGCTTCCTCTACCATTATATGAAGTTTATCCAAATCTAATCTTTCGGCAGTTCCACTTCTTTTAATAACCTTTGTTCCATTGCTCATACTCGTTTCCATCCAATAAGTTTTGCTTTTGCTACTAATCCCATAAAAGTATTATCTTTTATGATTTTTTCTACATCAAGTCCTTCTAATATCATATCATTAATGTCCTTATATTTCAAGTCTTGTGGCCAAATCACCACAGGAAATTTCATATCAATTGTCTTTTCGACTCTTGCTATCATTTCTTTATTTCTTTTTTCATTATCATAAACAAATACAAATTCAACATCATAATGGTGAATAAAAAACATATAATCCATATCAGCACCAACCATCGCAATTGCATTATTCAAAAACATACTATCAAAAGGACCTTCGACAATATAAATTGTTTTTTTCCAATCAAGATTATCCCAACCAAAGATTTTGGGTTGACTATCATCAAGAATGATTGTAATGTATTTAACTTTTGATGATTTATTTAAACTACGACCTTGATAACCAAAAATTTCACCATCCTTAATTAAAGGAATAATAATTCTTGGTTCATCATATTGAACCGATTTAAAAGTTTCTTTTTGTGTATTTGTCCATTCTTTAAAATTTTCACAGTAATATAATTCACTTAAAAACTTTTCTGGTATCTGTCTTTTTTCTAAATAAACTCTTGCTAAATGTTCTTTATTTAGTTCTAGGATAGTTGGAAGATTGAAACTTTTTTTTTTAAATATTGGTGCTTCGAATTTAAATTCTGGTTCTGGTGTATTTGATTTCTTTCCAGTTAATCCATTCTTATATCTTTCCATTACATACTGATCATAAAGAACAGTATCTAAATCTTTTAAAAAGTTTGTAAGAGTTCGTGTTGCACCACAATTGTGGCATTTGTAATTATAATCATTTTTGATTTGATATAAATATCCCCTTGCTTTACTTTTTTGCTTTTCAGAGTCTCCGCAATAATTACAACGGAAGTTATATAAACCTGATTTTTTCTTTGTAAATTTTTGAAGCCTGGATGAAACTAACGAAATGTATTTCTCATCAATAAAACTCATCTTTTAATGTTTTCTGAATTTGGGACTATTCTCTGTTCTATCTTATATCCAAAATTATCAGGTGTCAATATACCGCCCATTAATGATGTTGCTGATGCTACCACAATCGCAATAGCAGTGCCAATTCCAATCACCATCCATTTGACTTTTTTGACTTCTTCTACTTTTTTATCAATTTCATTTATTTTTTCTTGTGCTCTTTCAATCACTTCATCAATACGATCACTCAAATCGACATCTTCTGCTTCTACTGTTTTTTTAAGATCATCGATCATTTTAATGATTACTTCGTCAGATCTTATGCCTTGCTCTAGTCTTTCTTCGTGTATTGCAAGCATTTTAGAAATACCTTGACTTGTTTCACTAATTGCGTATATTGCATCTTCAATCTTTTTCATCATTTGCTCATAGATAGAAACTTTTTCTTCAAGAACTGCAACTTTAGTATCAGTTGATGCTCCAGTTTGCTTAAACATTTTTCTTTCTCCTAAAGATATTTTTGTAAAAAAATGGAATACCTTTATATTTTTTTTTTCTTAAATCTACTGGTGGGTTGTCCGGAGGAAGACCTGCAATATTTTCACCTGAAGCATTATTTGTTGGCGCACCAGAGGATATTATTCCGTCTTCTCGAAGATTACGAATAATACTAATAACCTTTAATAGAACTTCTTCTTTCATTAGATTGAGTTTAAAATCTTAAGACACTCTATGTCTACTGGTATATCGTGTATTGTAGTTTTTGGATATTCTGGAAGTCTTCCAAGATATAAAACAAAAGTCTTTAAAACACCCCAAAGTTCTTTATTAATTTTATAAAACAATAAAGGTGTTGTAGATTCTCCAAATACATTATAAAGAGACATAAAGTGATTAATGATTAAATGAGTATTTAAATCACCGGTATTTTTATATTTGTTTAGAAGTCGTTTAATCCACTTAAATCTTTTCATATCTTCAAAAAAATCCTCTTGCGTAATTGCTTGTGGATTTTCATAATGTTTAATCGCAAAGATTATGTAGTTTTCTTCATTCAATTCATCAAATCTCATATTGTATATTATCTAACTGTTAATGTAGTTGTTCCAAGTCCAACGGCAGTTACTCCATCTTTTTGTAAAGAAAGATAAGTTCCAGCACCGCCTATTTGACGAATGATGTCAGAAGTAAAGGAGCTAATGATACCAACGCCAGTTGCACCATCAGTACCAACACCAATAAATCCTCTACTCATATCAATAAACAACTTTGTAGCATTTGTTCTTGTGCTAAATGTAACTCCAAGTCCTGCAGTAATTGTTGAAGAAATTGTACTTGCAGTTCCAATTTGAACAGAAGTAGTTCCAACAGCAACAACAGAAACATTTGTAAGTTTACCTGCTACTGTAAGTGAACTTCCAATAGAAACACCCGTTACTGAGTCAACAAAGATATTAGTTCCACCAATCGCAACAGTTTGTCCTGTCGTAGTTACTGATGTTGTGAATGGAACGTTTGCAGTCAAAACAGTACTTGGTGAAGTAAAGGCAAATGCTACTCTATTTGTAATCTGTCCGTTATAATTTGTAAAAACAGTCAATCCATTGACATTTACATAATTAACAACTGGTGCTCCAGGTGTAACTGATGCTGCTGTCCCAACAATTGCAGTGCTTTCATTTGCATTATTAGCATCAAAGGTACGAATTCTAACTGTTGCTCCGGCAGAAACATAAACCAGTTCATTATAAACAAGATGAACATATCCAGTAGTATTAGTAGCAATACCGGTAGTTCCGCCACCACCAACAGAGATTGGTGATGCCTTGTTTGGATCTTCGAAGAAAACTGCTACTGGAGTAGAATTTCCGTGTCCTGTACTATTAGAACCACTACCAGCAGTATTCAGACCAGCAACAGGAACTAAAACCTCATCATAATACCTGGTGCTAATTCCAGAGTTTTCAGAACTCTTGTAGTGTCTGTGTATCCATCCTCGACCATCAGCAAAAACATTATGCCCTGTAATGTTTTTGTCAACGATGTGCATAAACTTTGGAATGTTATAATTATTTGCCGCAGTTTCGGTTGTTGTTGAAATGCCCCAGAGTGCCATTCTTTTCTTCCGTAAGTTTTCCTAAAAGTATTTATAAAAAATGGGGAGTTATTTACTCCCCAGTAAATCTATTTTATATTTAGTGAATTTTTTGAAAAATTCACTATAATTTAATAAATTGAGTTTTTTTATAATTACTCTCAAGGAGTAATGTCTTTTGCGCCTTTTGCTTTCAAAGCATTTTGTGCCTGAATAATGATAAGTGAAAGAATACCGTTAGCCTTGACTTTTGGATTTGCTCCAAGTGCTTCCGAAACTGCAAATAATACAGTTGCTAAAAGTGCTTGATTAGCTGATACCCATGCCCATACGATTGCGACTGACATAATAACCTCTAGGTGAAATGTTCCTATTTTATTTATCTATTTTACCACAATTTAACAATTCCACTTTCTTAATGCTAATGCCTTTCTGGTTGGGCGACCTTTTTCGTCTTTCATAGGTCCAGGCATTCCTCCCATACGAGCACAAAAAGACTTTCTACGATTTGCTGCTTTACTACCTTTTTTAAGTTTTGATGGTGGAGTAGTCACAGCAAGAGAGAGTTTTGAACCAGGATTTTCTTTACGATAAGACGCAATTCCTTTTGCATTTAATCCACCTTCTGGATTCTTTCCCTCCTTTCTTTGCCAAGCAGCAGATTCTTCATTTACCTTTTTATCTTCTGGATTGATAATGATTGTATTTTTTCCTTTCATCACATCTATAATTTTTTCTTTTTTTCCTTTATCTTTTTCGTCTACTTCAATTAAAAGTTCTTCTCTCCAATTAGAATAACTTTCCATACGTTGAGTAATTAATCCTGCTTTAATTGCTGGATTATTTCTTGCTCTTTGTCCAAGTGTTTGCTTTTTAGCACCACGACCACCAGTACCTCCAGATGGAGGAAGTCTTTTTGTAGATGGAACAAGTAATTTTGGTTGTTCTTGTGATTTTTCTGTTTTAGCAGTTGGTGCTTCGGGTGAAGGATTTTCTTTTTTTTCAGTTTTTCCAGGTGGTCTTCCAGCTGCTTTTCTTTCTCTTTTTTCTTGTTGTTTCTCCTTTGCTTTTGTTTCTGCTTTTTTTCTTGCTGCTAATGCTCTTATACCGTGAAATACAGCACCACCAACTCCAACAGCAGTAGAACCAACATTTCCCATAAGTTTAGAATATGCCGTGCCTTCCTTATCTTTGTCCGAAATAGTTTGGGTTTGAATTCCTTTAAGTGACGCCTTTGCTTGATCTAAAGGTCCTTGGACATTTTTTTCTTTCGCTCTTTCAATTTGTGCTTTTTTTTGTGCTTCGTATTTGTCCTTTTTAAATGCAAGTTGTTTTTCCAAATAATCCTGATAAGAAGATTTGCCTTTTGTTATTTTTTCTGCTTTATTTTTATTTCTTTCATCTCGTAATGCTGCTTCTCCTGCTCTTTTAATTTCAGTAGCACTTGCTTCTTGTATAACTTCCTTCCAAGTTCTCATTTTACTTTTGCTGCTTTATTGATATTTATATTTTTCTTTGGTATTGTTTCTTTAATCTCTACATCCGTAAAAGAAACTACTGGTTGGCCTGGTGTAATTGATTGTGCGTGTGCTCGGTAAGAGCAAGTTCCAACTTCATATACTTCTCTCAAATCTTTTAACCAACTCTTAAACATTACACCTTCTTTCGTTACGCAAATTAAATGATTTGCACCACGACGAAGTATTCTTCCAATCAATCCAGTATTTTGATTTTCGACTAATGCTCCAACATCAAAAAGACCATTATTTTTATAATCTTGCCTCAATCCGCTAATATCCAATTCTGGTGCAATTTTCCAAAGTTGTGTATTTTCTGTTACCTTAATTGATTTTGATAAAGTATTAAACATTTCTTGTTTTTCGCCCATCTTCATAGATGGTGGCAATCCAGCAGAAAACTTTTCATAATCACCAAGTGCAGCAGCAGTTCTCATCATTGACGAAGAACCAGCAGTTTCTACATCACTATCAGGGTCCTTTACACCAGACGAAACTACTTCGATATTATTGAACTGATAATTTTGACCTTCACCTTTATGTGCTAAACTTTGAAATTCTCCAAGTCTATCTTGCCCTGTTACAATTACTACATCAGTATAACCATCATTATAAACAGAACTTAAAACATCAAAAATAGTTTTAATATTATCACTATCTACAATATAATCTGCATACTTGGAGAACATAGATTTCATATATGAAATCTTTAATTGTGGATTGAGTGGATTTAAATCTCCATCCTGAATACGACTTGGATAGATACGATATTCATATTTTTTTCTTATTGATTGATTATAACCTGCTGCTAATAATGCTTCGTGATTTTTGGATGGAGGATTAAATCTACCAAGTAAAATTACAATCCCATTTGGTTGCTCCTCTTGGGTTTCCTGCTGTCCTACTTGTCCTTGTTGTGTTGTAGGTGTTGCTTGTTGTGTTGATACTTTTTGTTTTACTGATACTTCTGGTTGTTGTTTTTTCTCACCTTGTCCAAAATATTTTAACTTTCCGCCAACTGTTTTTGCTATTAACTTCCCTTGCTTATCAAACCAATCCCCGTGTCCATCACCCACAAGACCTCTATTCTTTGCTTCAGTAGATGCAAGGGTTTCTGTGGCTTCTTTGATGAATTGGACAAATGTCTTCATTTATACTAGGTTTTCTAGTTATTTATCTTATCTTTTTTTGTCTTCTAATTTTGTGGGTTTTCTTTTATTTGTTTTTGCTTTTTCTCTTTCTTCAATTTCTCTGTTTATTGTATTTTCTAATTCTTCATCTTCTTTTTTTTGTTGTCTTTGAGTAGCAATTTGTTGCATTAGTTCTTGTTTACGATTTTCGCTTTTTGCTCTTAGTGCTGCAAGATTTTCTGCTGCATTCTCTAAAAATATTTTAAAAGTTTTCATATAAAAAAATATCCTACTCTACCTTATTTTCTTATATTTATAAAAAAAAACTCTCCCCAAAAGAGGAGAGAGTGTATGTTTTACAAATCCCCCTCTACTCTATTTTCACTACGATGAATATCAAAAGTTCCTTCTGGATATCTTGCTGATAGTTTTTGGTAATTAATTTCCATCAATTCTTCAAAAGTAGTATCAAGAGCAATGCAAAGTTGAGACATATACCAGAGAATATCTCCTGCCTCTTTTTTCATATGGATGATATTTTCTTCATTATATGGCTTTCCTTGCAAGAATATTTTTTTTATAATTTCTACAAGTTCTCCTGCCTCGGCACTCACTCCAAATGCAGCAGTCATAAGACGAGGGACATCTGCATCTCCAATTTCCAATTCAGTTAGACGAGAAAGCAAAGAAGGAAAATCACTACTTGCTTTACTTGTAGTTTCACGAACGAACTCAATATATTTTTTTGTATCAATAACTTGGGTCATATTAGAATTTAAATCCCTCAAATGATTTTTTAGGTTTCTTTTCTTCATCATTATACTCTTCATCTTTACCAGCGTCAAGTATACCATCTTGAGCGTTTTGTTCTACATCATAAAGTTTCATCTTTGCTCTATCTATTCCAACAACAAATCTTTTATTGGATGTTGGGTCATTATATCTGTTCTTAAGTTGCTTTACCATAATCTGTCCCAATTGTTCTAATTCTTCGGTAGAAATCAAAGCAAACATAAGGTCAGCAGTCGCAGGAAGACCAAAAGACTCACTAGTATCAGTCAAATCTGGATCAGAATTTGTAGAACCACTACGAGTAGTTTGTGTTGCACTAAAAATAGGAACATTCATTTCTACCGCAAGCCCTCTTAATTCTTCAGCAATTGATTTAATATAAGAATAAGAATTAACCGAAAGATTACCTTTATATCTTGAAGAAGCACAAATATTTAAATAATCAATAAAAATAATATCAGGACGAAATGATTTTTTCAATTGCAGTTCATTTAATAATGCTCTAAAATGTCCCGAATGTGCTGAAGCAGTTGGATATTCTTTAATGATTAAAGTTCCTTGTGTTTTCTTTGCAATAGCATTTACTTTACTTTCAAACATTATTTTTGGAAGTGTTTCAATATCTTTGATATTAATATTTAAAAGATTTGCATCAATACGTTCGGCAATCTTTTCTTCTGACATTTCAAGAGTTATATAAAGAACATTCTTTCCTTGTAAAAGAACAGAAGCAGCAACGTGGCACATAAACAAAGATTTGCCAACACCAGTTCCGGCAAGAGCGATATTGAGTGTTTTATTTGGTATACCACCTTTGGTAATCTTATTGAAATAATCTAAATCAAATGGTATTTTTTCTTGTTTTTTGTGATAAAAATCATAACGTTTCTCAAAATCATTTAGATAATCGTGCCCAACATTATTATCAAAACCAACTGCTAATGCTTCTTGAAGAATACTTGGAATTGCATCTCTGTTTTTCTTTTCATCTTGACCATCAGCAATTTTGATACTTTCCATCAAAGCAAGATAAATTGCTCTATCACGACACCATTTTTCGGTAGTATCAGTTACCCATTCTAAATCTGCGTGTCCATCATCAAGTTTTGAAACATAATCACAAATAGTTTTGTAAGTATCCTCTGTAATATCTGTTCTTTTTTCAGTTTCAATTAAAAGAACTTCTTTAGTAGCAAGTTCTTCATAAGCAACAATAAACTTACAAATCTCTTCAAAAACTACTTTCTCGTGAAGGTTTTCAAAATACTCCGTTTTAATAAAAGGCAATACTTTTCTGCAATATTCATTATTAAAAAGAAGATTGCGAAGAATAGTAGTTTCAATTTTTTCCATTACTTATAATGTAAATACGTACTAATAATATATTTTGGCGAACTAATTGGAATTAGTCCAGAATGTGGAAACATCCAAAGTGGAGGAAAAACCAGAAGATTTCCTTTCTTTGGATTGACCATCATATTTAAAAATTTTGTTTCTCCTCCTTCTTCGACATCATTAAGATACCACATAAAAGATAAAAATCTTCTTGCGGTTTCATAATCAACCACATCTACGTGAGTATCAAACTCATCATTTCCATCATCATTATAACGTTTAATTCGAAATTGCTCAAATGCGTGTTCTTTTGGAAAAACTCTTCTGTCTACCATTTCGTAATATTCGTTGCGATATTGAAATGTTTTTTGAATAAGATGATTGTGAACTTGCTCAATCTCTTTTGTTAATTTACAATTTTCTGTAAGATTAAATTGAGTAAAGTTTGGTTTTCTTTCATTTTCTATACGTTCTTGTTTATTTGAATGTTCTTCGAACATATCAATCAAAAAATCACATACATTTTCTTCTAATGCATTCTCATATACTTGAACTAATCCATTAAGAGCTTCCATAAGAATATTCTTTTTGTGCAGTTTCGTCAAGTGCTTGCATTACTTCTGGAGTAAAATACTTGTCTACATCTTTTAATATATCTTTACCATAGATTTTTTTACCACCAATCTCATAACGTCCTGCGACATTTTTCCACAATCCACCAATCTCACCAAGTTCAAGTAATCCATAATACTTATCAAGTCCACGTTCATCATAAAATAACCGAATTTCAACTTGTTTGTTTTCTTTACTTAATCTTGATTTCTTTGTTGTTGCTTTGATAATATTTCCTATAACTTCTGTTCCATCTTTTTCTTTTGACTTTGATAAGTATACGATTGTAGATGATGCATATTGCAATCCAGATCCACCTGACATTTGCTTACCACCATAAAGACTCATACTTTCATATGTGTGATTGGTGACTATCATAGGAATATTTGCCTGACCCAACTTAAGAGTCAACATTCTAAAAGCACCCTTAATCAGTTGTG
>Ga0209086_10000395_pt1 | contig 37909 bp, 61 predicted proteins | sample M_130207_XF_Meta_FD_187312 | JGI IMG/M metagenome (GOLD analysis project Ga0209086, IMG submission 187312) | Freshwater microbial communities from Lake Montjoie, Canada to study carbon cycling - M_130207_XF_MetaG (SPAdes) (version 2) | ecosystem: Environmental > Aquatic > Freshwater > Lake... | reverse complement strand
GGATAAGAAGAACTATAGCTAATATGCCTGTTTACCAGTACGAGGACTCCAGAAATGGGAAAGTTGTCGAACTGGAAAAGGCTGTGGCCGAAAGGGATTCTGTCCCTCGTTACCTTAAACGATTCACCGTCCCGCAAAGATTATCCCTAGTGGGGGTTGGAGAACCCCTCGACAATCCGCTTGGGGTAAATCAAACAAACTTGTTGAAGGGGTACTATCGCCAGGAACAAAAGCTTGGCAGTAGGTTTAGAAGCCAGTACACGCCAGATAGCATCAAACGTGCGGCTATAAGGAGAAAATAATATGGCAAATGAATTTGTACGAAGCCAACGCAAGGCCAAGGGAAAAGCTATCCGCTTTGATACCCAAGGTCAGACCAACGTAATTGAGTTTACGGCAAGCTCCAGCGGTGGCACGGTTAATACTGTTGCAACATCCCCTGCGTCCTTGAACGTGACTCTTAACGGCACGTCCTATCGGATTGCCCTTCACACCTAATGTCACGCGCATTAGATAAATTCCAAGGTCAATACGGATTTTCCGTAGGGACGCAAGGAACAGCGACTGCTGGCTACTGGGCGATCCAGATGCTTTCAGATACCACGTTTAGCGCGATTAGCGGTAAATATGATGGCACTCTGACTGGCGTTACGATTGGCTCTGGCAACATCATCTATGGCGAGTTCGACAGCTACACGGCTGGAACTGGCAGGGTGATCGGCTACATAGCTGGTTAATGATTCAAGCAACCACACCGCCAAAGGTTCAATCCCTTGGCGGGTGATTGCATTGTAATTTTATGCCAAGATTATCTCTAGGATTAGGCGTGCAAGCCGTCAGTAAGGTTAAGGCTGGAGCCGCACCTAGCGGGATTGTAGTTGCTACTACAACCGCAATCGTTCTTTCTGGTCTTACTCTTGGTTGGACAGATTTGAATGGAGTTTACACAAAGTCTGGAGATCCAACCAATGTAGTTGCTGGAGGTGTTGATGGACTAGCTACTGGAGCAGTATTTTTCAATTCAGCATATATCGGAGGGAATCGAGATGGTGCGGCAATATGGTATGGCCCAATCCTCGGTGGAGGTGATGATGGATGGCAAATAACTTATTATGATGACAACAGTTTACCCCTTGGATCAATAGTATCAGCAACTACAACAACAGTTCCTGTTTCTGGATATAGCAATGTTGCTGGCTATACTGGCACGATAACACTAACCGCCGCTTGATGAACATTCCGCTAGTCATCCTCTGCCTTGGCCTTGCCTCCTGCTCACCTTGCAAGCAGGATAACAATGCTTTGCCAGTCTACTCGGACATGGGCGCAGCATCTGACTTGGGGGCTACTAAGCCATGAGCGAAGACCAAATCTGGAATATGGAGGTTAGGCTCGCTAGGATGGAAGAGCGTCAAGTCCAGCTTTACGCTATGGTAGAAAGGTCACTTGCTTTTCACGGGGATGTTGCTAATAGATTAGGTGCGTTGGAACACTTACGGACTAAGGTTCTGGCTGTAGCTGGGCTAATAGGGCTTGCTTGCTCAATGGCCTGGGATGTCCTCAAAAACCGCCTTTCTAACTAGGAGACTAACCGATGCCCAATTTTACAGCAGGAACTTCATTCACAGACGGCGTTACTAATGACGTAACTGCCCTAAAACTCAATGCCTTGGTCGCAGATGCAGTACCCACTTCCAGCCTCGCCCTAACCAGCACCAACGGCACGATTGCCAATTTCACGTCCAGCACAGCCAACATTACGCTTGGCACGATTCCAACGCTGACGGCTGGAACGACTACTGGAACGGCTGGAATCTTTACGTCTGGCACAGTTACCACCCTAAACAGTACAACAGGCACAATCACCAACCTTTCAACAACCCTAGCTGGCGATCTTACGATTAGCCAAGGAACAGCAACTCTTAGCACAACTGGTGCAACCGCTGCCACCTACGGAACGACAAGCGCAATCCCAAGAATTATAGTTGACGCTAAAGGCAGGGTAACATCGGCATCAACTGTAACTGCACCAGTCGGCTTCCGCAATCGCATCATCAATGGTGATATGCGGATTGACCAGAGAAATGCTGGGGCGAGTCAGACCTTTACTGCTGCTGCTGCCTTGGCCTATTCTGTAGATCGCTTCTACGGCTACTGCACTGGTGCAAATGCAACTGGAGCAAGGGTAGCTGGCACAGCACCTAACGAGTTTGCTTATCGCTTTACTGGTGCGGCATCTGTTACAGCAATTGGTTTCGGAACAAGGCTTGAGGCCACTAATACGACTGATCTTGCTGGATCAACTGCCACTCTATCCGTTCAGCTTGCCAATAGCTTACTGACATCCGTCACATGGACTGCTTATTACGCAACAACTGCTGATGCATTCGGTACACTAGCCAGCCCAACCCGCACTCAGATTGCTACTGGAACATTTACTGTTACATCCACGCTGACTACTTATAGCGCGCAAATCTCAGTTCCTTCAGCCGCTACCACTGGAATAGAAATTGTATTCACAGTTGGAGCGCAAACCAGCGGAACTTGGACGATTGATAATGTCCAACTCGAAGCAGGCTCAAACGCAACCGAGTTTGAGCGCAGGCCGTTTGGCACGGAGTTGGAGTTGTGTCAGAGGTATTTTTCTAAATCTTACGATCTTAATATAGCTGTTGGAGCATCTGGAGATCCAGTTGGTGGTCTTGAGTATTTTCTAGCTGCATTCAGCGCACAAACAGGAAATCTTGGAAGAAGTTTTGCATTTCCAGTTACAATGAGAGGAACACCAACTGTAACATATTATGATAGGTCTAGTCCTCCAAATATTAACAAAGTGACAACAAATGGTGGTGGTAATAAAACTGCAATTCAAATTGCAACAGGACAAAGATCGACAACAATTTATGTAGGTGGAAGTGGTGAATCAGAATTGACATTTCATTGGGCTGCTAATGCGGAACTTTAATCTATGTACAAAAAATCTCCAAAAACAATTATAGGATATGATGCCTCTGTCATTCGAGTTTCTGATGGTGCGTGGATACCATTTGCTTTAGACAACATCGACTACCAAGCCTACCTAAAATGGCTTGCCGAAGGCAACACTCCGCTTCCTGCTGACGAAGCCAGCGAGGGATAAATGACCCTAACTGAAATCGCTCAGTACGCTGGCGAGAAGGTTGGCAAGACCGACTCGGATACGCTTACTTTCTTGCAGAAGGCCGCAAGCTTGGCTTATCGGCGCGTATGGGACTTTGCACCATGGCGTGAGACTGTTACCAACTCAACCTATTCAGTTGGAACAAACAGGCAAATCACTCTTGGCACAAATGTAGAAACACCTTTATCTGTGGCTTATAACGATGCCGAGGTTGACCCGATTGACTTGGCAACAATTATCAGCCAAGACCCAGGCTTGCTTTCTGATGACCGCACTGGAGATCCAGATACCTACCATTTTACAGGCCGAAACAGCAGTGGAGTTGCGCAACTCAACCTCTACCCAAGGCTTGCCACATCTGGCACGATTCCTCTTAGGGTTGTCGAGAAGTTAAAGTGTATCACTCGCTCTAACTACATCGTTGACTTTCCTCCTTCCACGGATGCTCTTGGCGATGAGCTTCGCTTACCCCACGTTCATCACTTGGTTCTTGCCTTAACTCACGCAGACGCATTGGAACGTGAACGGCAGTATGCCAAGGCACAGGCCATTACGCAGGGCGCAAATTCTGACCTTGCGGCTATGGCTAACTACGAGTTGAGCCAGGTTGGCGGGATCAAGCAGATCACTCCGCAAAGCCTTGGCGAGCTAACTATAGAAGAAATGTTCTCAGCTTAATGGAGGCATTCAAGCGTGCCTTATTATTCTGACAATTTAGATGACCTGCTTGCCATAGCAGGATCACAAAGTTTTGATGGTGGGCAGGCTTCTGGAATTACGCCCAACCTTATTGCCGACAATCAAGCCAGCGAGATTGTCAACATGACAATCAGCCCAAGCGGAAACCTTGAATCCCGCCTTGGCATTGAGTCGATGTCAACCAATGTATCTGGTGGATCAAGCATACAAGGGATGCACTATTTTGATGCGCCATCAATTGAGTCTTTGTTTGTAGCTTCCAACGGGACTGTCTTTCGATCTACTGCCTCATCCACCTTTTCCACTACTGGCGGGACTGTGATTAACCAGAGTGCCGAGGTTGACTTCTCTCAGTTTAACAACCGAATGTATTTTACCGATGGAAGTAGCAACCTTCATTTCTCAAATGGCACAACAACGTATCGGCAAGGCACAAGCATTCTTTCGATTGCTGTTACAAATGGTGGCAGCGGCTATAATAGTGGTACTCCAACCGTGACAGTTGCTGCCCCCAATTCTGCGTATGGAACAGCAGCTACTGCAACTGCCGTAATGAATGTACATAGTGTTGGAACAGTAAATGTAACTTTTGCTGGATCTGGATATACGTCAGCACCAGCAATAACATTTACTGGTGGCGGTGGATCTGGTGCGGCGGCCACAGCCAGCGTGTCTAACCTTGTCCCGCCTGCACTTCGATTGGTTAGGCAGTTTACTAATAGAATCTTTGCAGTAGGAACTGGAGCGGATCGAAACACTCTTTACGCATCAGACATCCTTGATGCTGAAGTATGGAAATCAACAAATAGCATTGTTGTTGGCGGAGATGATGGCGAGGACATTGTAGCCATCCAACCCTTCTACGATTACGAGATACTTGTCTTTAAGCCAAATAAGATTTACCTAGTAACGGCTGATCCTACGGCAACAACTGCGGCTGGCTGGACGGTGCGACTACTTAACGACAGGATTGGATGCGCTTCTGGCAGGTCTGTTAATTTTGTTAATAAGGATGTGTTTTTTCTGGCTAATGACGGGATTAGGTCTGTAGCCAGGTCTATTGCCGATGACTTTTATATTGTAGGAACGCCGATCAGCGAACCTGTGAAGAATATCATTTCAAGAATCAATAAGAATTATGTGAGCCTATGCAATTCGGCTTTCTATAATAACCGATATTATCTTGCAATACCATTAGATACATCAATAACGCCAAATTATATTTTAGTATATAATGCCTTATTTAATGCGTTTGAGGGGTTATGGAGTATTGCAGCATCTAAAATGGTGATTACAAACTTTTCAAGCGGATTTGCAACAAATGCACTAAAGCTTGCGATTGGAAGCCCGACAAGCAAGGTTGGTCATTATCTTGGCTACAAGGATGCGGATAGCGCAGATGCGACAACCGACTATGTAGATTACACATCTACAGGAAGCTACACAAGTTCAATCACATCCAAGGCTTATGAGTTTGATGACCGCATAGCTCAAAAGTTTGGATCGCACTACGAGATTGAGTTCTATAATTCTGGTTCTACAAACGCAAGCATAAGCATGAGGCGTGATACGGATGGAACTACAGTTGGAATTGCATCCAGCGTAGATACTAGGTCTTCTGGCGGTATCACACTTCCATTCACCCTGCCAGCTACACTTTCTGCGCAGACTGTAAAGCGTATTGCTAATAGCCTGCGATCCTATCAAAAATGGCGTAATATGCGCATGACAATTTCCGCTCCATCCAAGAAGCTTTCCATCCGTGGAATTATGCTTGCAGCCAATCCTGACACAATTGAGGTGCAAAAGAACGTATGAGTGATTTGCCTTGTAATAGCCCAAGAAGAACACCAGGTGAACGCAAGAAATTTGTTGTACGAGCATGTCAAAATGGAAAATCAAAGACAATTCGATATGGCGATCCAGACATGAAAATAAAGAAAAACAATCCAGCCAGAAGGAGTAGTTTTAGGGCTAGGCATGGGTGCGACAGCAAGCCGCCCAGCAAATTAACACCAAGATATTGGTCTTGTCGGAACTGGTGATATGACTGCTATTGAATACATAGAGCAAAGCAACGTTCCGGAGGCCATGTGGCCTAACCTAGCTGAGTGGTTTGGCTGGTTTGAGAAGCAAGGCATGGTAGGCATTGTAGAGGATAAGGATGGCATTGCAGGCGTGGCTCTGGCTAGGTGCATCAAGGATGGGCAAGAGCCTAAGCATTATGTGCATAGCGAAGATGGTGAGAATGTGTTTGTTGATTTGACTATCTCCTCAAAAGGTGCTAAATCCTTGAGATGCTTGCTGTTGCTCCTTTGGGAGCGTTTTGGTCCTCGCAAGCGGATCACCTTTAATCGTTCTGGAAAACCAAGGAGTTACGACTATATGACATTTATGCGAAAGGCTAGGGTTTAACACCATGGGTGGATCACCGTCTATTCCCGCACCTCCTCCTCCGCCCGATCCGAATGCGGTTGCGCAGGCTAATGCGGCTGCCTATAGGACGAACATTGATACCTACATAGAGAAGGCTCCAGGTATGGCAGAACTAGAGAACAAGCTTCGCGTGCAGTATATGCCGCAACAACGTGCTTTAGAACGCCAATTGTCAGCACTGGATCAGCAGGCAGGCGTGCAGGCTGGGATGCAATTAGAACGCCAATACGGACCACAGCGTACCCTAGAGTCGCTTCGTAGGCAGTACGAGACTAGCCCACAGGCGTATGCTTTGAATCGCGGATTAGGCGATCAGATGACGCGCCAGTTCGAGCGTCTTTATGGCACATCGCCCTATGGCTCGGTTGAGCAGAATGTAGCGTTTAACCGCCAGCCAGGACCAGTTGATTTTTATGGAACGATTGGCACGAACATTGGTAGTCCAGAGCTAAAGGCGTAATATGGCAGTAACACGATTTTATCCTGGGGAACTTCCAGATGATCGTTATCCGATAAGATACAAGGTTAATGATGATGGGACAATTTCTACTTTGCAATCTCCAGCAATAGGCGACAGAAATCAAAAAAGAATAAACATAGAAAACTACAGCAATCAATCTGGTAATTTTCCCTTTACAAACATAGACGATGCCCAAAATGAGGTTGCAAGAAGACAACGCAGCGAAATTAAAAATTCTGCTGCTCCAACCAAAAAAGAAATTCTATCAAAAGAAAAATTCTTTTATGATGTGTACAAGCCAAGCATTGGTGGAGATGCTGGATTGTTGTCATTTTTTCCTAGTGGCGGAAGGGGTGCTGGGCAAGTTGACGGAAGCCCTAGAGTTCCAGATTATAATCAATTCATGTCTGGGGTTTCGACGTTTTCGCATAGGCATGACGGAAAAGTTTATCCATTGTACGCTTCGATAAAAAGTGGAGACGACCTTAACGCAAAATATGATGCGTATGTTGCCTCAGAAAAGGAAAGGCAAAGGATAGAAAAAGAAACGGCAGATAGGGAGGCGAAATACACATCTGTCTCCGAGCAAATCAAGGGCTATACGACAACCAACAAACTTGACGCGCAACCAATTTATTCCGCCCTATCAAATCTTTCTGCTGCCAGAAATTTTGGAGCATCAGATTACGCAACCAAACTAAATTTTCAAGTTTCCGATCAGCAAATTATTGACGATCTAAACAATGCAAGACTGCAAAGGTTGGCAAGAATTTCTGAAAGTGGGAATGCTCAAATTGTTGGAATCCAAGAAAGAATAAACCAGGCTAACCAACTAATATCACAGCTTCCACAGGGAGACGCAAGGCGGACATCTAGTGAGTCAGCAATTTCAACCTTAACGTCCGACTTGAAATCAGTTAACGAGGCTATAGCTGAAGCAAATAATCAAATTAAAAACTATAAGCCAATCACAGCAAATGATGTGGCTGGGCAAAAGGACATAACATCATTTAGAGAATTTTTACAGCTACCCGAAGAGCGTGCCTCACAACAACTCCGCCAGATTGATCCAGATTCCTACGAAACATCGCTTGAGCTTGGTAGGAGATATAGGGAGATGGCTGCTGCTCCTATCGGGGAAACCAAGTCAGCCCAAGCCGAACAACTCCGTAGCAACCTAGAACAAGAGGCGATCAATCAGCTTGCCCTTGGCTCGCAGTTAGGCGCAGAGGAGCAGAGGCAATATCAGCAGGCTGCTAGGGCAGCACAGACAGCGCGAGGCAATATCTTTGGCGTTGCTCCTGCGGTAGAGGAGGCGGTCACAACTGGTCTTGCTGGCGAACAGCGTAAGCTGGCACGCTATGGTGCAGCTACTCAGTTCCTTGCTTCTGGACAAAACACATCTGATGCGTTGAAGTCTGATATAGCATTCCGCGATGCGTTGCTTCAAAACCGCCTTGGCGCGGCTTCTGGATTTGTTGCTGGTGGACCATCTATCTACAACCTTTCTCAAGCCAGAACAGCCCAACAGCAGGGTGCATTCCAGAACTACATCCAAGCCAATCAAGCATTGCCTGGTGGGTTTAACCAACAGCCTTCAACGGCTGCTAACTTCTATCAGACAACAAGCCAAGAGATTCCTGTTGCACTTACGAATGCGTTTAATCAGCTTTATAACTCACAATCTGATTACGGGGCTAGGACATATAGCGCGCGAGTTGGCGCAATTGCCAGCCAGCCAAGCGGAGCGCAACAGTTTGCGCAGATTGCTGGCGGTATTGGTTCGCTAATGCCTTCGTTCTCATTCAGCAGATAGGAGTAAATATATGGGTGGACTAAGCTTTAATTTTGAAGGGCCGGAAGCAAAAAAAGAACGCGAATTGCGCCAGAGGCTTACCGATCTTTCCGTTAAGAAACTTGCCGCGGACAAGGACATCATGGATGCAGATGTTCGCGGATCTTTGATTGACCAAGAACAGGCCATTTATAATGATCCAAACGCAACCCCAGGAAGAAGGGCTGTTGCGAATCAAAGAATGATGGAATACGGAGGCGCGGTTAACGTGCCTGGATTGGGAAATATACCATCCGTAACTCCGGCTGAAAGAGTTAACCAAGCGATGGCAACAAAGTTTGAGACAGCAGCGCAAGGCTTGGCTTACGCAAATCAAAGAATTGCAGAGGCGCAGGCATCCGGCAATCAAGGATTGGCTCAAGCCCTTACTGTTGCAAGAGACGATATGTATAAGTCCGCAAAGGATAATTTTAAGAAGCTTCCAATCAAAGAGATTGGCGAGTTGACTGATTACAAGGCTCTTGTTGATCTTGGCAAATTTGCAAATGAATCCATTACAAGCACTGATCTTTATGGTCCAATTAGAGGCAGGGTAAATCCTGTGATTGCGTCAACATCTGGATATCCGGATTACACTAAAATGATGCAGGCTTTTTCTGGAGTACAAAATCAGATATTAAAGGCAAGATCTGGTGGTAACGTGACAGATAGCGAAGCAAAAAGATTTATGGCTGAAATCGGAGATCCAAATGCAAATGATTTTGCCGATAGAATGATGGCATTCGGAGCGCAAAGACGGCGTGAATATCTTGGTAAATTACAGGTTCTTCGTGATTCTGGATATGACATTCCAGATACGCTTCTTCCGGATGATCTTCGAGAGAATCTTGGCACAGGTAGTAAGGCATCTGGAAGAGCAGGTGCTACTGGCACTCAATCCAGACAGGTAATTCAAACAACGATTGACGCAAACGGCAACATTGTCATTCCAAGATAATGCCAATCCTTGATGTACCTGGAGTCGGTCAGTTTGACCTTCCGGATAGTTCAACTCCGGAACAGATCAATAAATTTGTATCTGATCTAAACCAAACAAGAACTGCTGTAGAGCCTCAGACAACTGGAGATTACCTACAAAGGCAGGCTGGGCTTACCGCTCGCGCGGCAATCAACCCCATCACAACCGGCGCATTGGCTGGCGCGGCAATGGGCGCACCATTGGCTGGAGTTGGCGCAGTTCCTGGCGCACTGGCCGGAGCAACGGCAGGAGCGATTACCGATTACGCACCTAGAATTTACAATGCGATAGCCGGAATGGTTGGGGTGCAAGGAAGGCTTCCAGCTCTTGGTGACGTTCTTGAACAACTTAAAAATGAAGCAGGGCTACCAAATCCTGTAACTTCTGCTGAGAAGCTTTCCCAGGCGGCGGTTGAGGCAGGCACATCAATGCTTCCAACTCTTGGTGCTGGAGGGATTTTGCAACAAGCATCGTCTCCAGTTCTAAGGGGTGTTGGAAACATTCTTACTGAAAGGCCAGCATTACAATCATTTCAAGCAATTGGTGGCGGGCTTGCATCTGAGGGAGCTAGGCAGGCTGGAGCAGGGCCAGTGGGTCAAATGGCTGCGGGCGCAGCCGGAGTCGCTGTTCCAAGCCTAGCAACGCTTGGCGAGGGAGGAATAAGATCACTTTTGAGGGGTGGGGCAAAAGCAGAAGACATTGCTTCCAATATTAGGGCTTTTGAAGATGTCGGCCTCACGCCTACCGCCGGACAAGCAACACAAACTACTCCGATTAAGGGTCTTGAGGCGGGAATGGCTAAAATACCTGGATCTGGAGGTGTTTTAAGGGATTTCGGAACAGCGCAACAAAGGGGATTGCAGGAAAAGTTGAGGGGAATTACTGAAGAATTGTCTCCGGTTACAGAGCCTAGCGTTGCTGGAGCAGGAATTAAAGAAGGAGTTCCAAAGGTTTTCGGTCAAAAACGAGTTGTTGAATCAAGACTTTACAATAACCTTGAAACGCTTCTTCCATCAAACACTCAAAGTTCTGTAGACAATTTTCAATCAACACTGAAGGGGGTTATGCAACCAATACCAGGTGCGCCTGCCCTGAGTGCTGGAATGGAAAATCCAATGCTCTCTAAAATTAAGGCTGATTTTGATAGCGACATTAAGAAGACAGGCACTTTGAGCGTTGAGGCACTTAGGGTTCTTAGGAGTAAAATAGGAAACGCCTTGGCCGGAATAAGCCTTCTAAACGATGTTCCAAGGCGTGAATTTAAGTTGCTTTATGGTGCGCTATCAGATGATATCAAGGTATTGGCGGCCGAACAGGGAGACGAGGCATTAAACTTATTTAGCAGGGCAAGCAATTATTCAAAAGCGTTACACGAAAGAGCCGATAAACTCCAAAGCTTTGTAAACAAGCTTGAGCCAGAGTTGATTTACAATGCTGCGTTTTCTGGTTCAAAATCTGGAGGAACAAGGCTTTCGGCCTTGATGAAAAGCCTTCCTCTGGAAGACCAGAAGGCAGTTACAAGCACATTTGTTGAGCGCATGGGCAGGGCTTTGCCTGGTCAGCAAAATGAGATTGGTGATGTTTGGAGTTCAAGCACATTTCTTACTAACTTCAATAAACTCAGCAATCCGGCCAAGCAACAGCTTTTTGGAAGATATGGTTCTGATTTTAGGCGGGATATTGAGAAGATAGCCAGAGCATCAGCTCTTGTTCGCAGTGGTGGCAATGTTCTTGCGAATCCATCCGGAACTGCTGCCGGACTTACCCCTATTGCGCTTGCGACTACTTTCTTTGGATCTGCTGGAGTTGGAAAGTTTGGTGTTTCCGGAGGAGTGGCTGGACTTGTTGGAACGAGCTATCTTGGATCTAAACTATTTACGAATCCAAAATATGTACGCTGGCTTGCTAAGAATACTGAAATCACGCCCAACCAGCTTCCGGCAGCCGCGGCAAGCCTTCAATCATTGGCTAATGACGAGGATGATCCCGACTTGGATGCAATGGCTAAAATTCTAAAGAGGCAGGCAATCCAAAATTCGCTAGGTAAGTAATATGGCATCATTCCAGGTGTACGGCGCGGAACGGCAGTCAAACTTTATTCCAAAGAGAATGGAAAGGGACATTATGGATGCATCTATTCGCAAAGAAATTGAAACGCCAAAGAATCCTGTGCTTCAAAAAATGACTGAATCAATTCCTCTGACACAGGCAGAGCTTGATCCGCTTATTTCCGCGGCGATGAAGACAGTTGATTTTGAAAGCAGGCGCGATAAGAACGGGAATCTTGCTGTATATAAGTTGCCATCCGGAGATATGGGTGGAAGTTACGAGGTAGCTGGAATTAACAACAAGTATCATCCGGATGCATTCAAAGCAATATCATCACTATCTCCAAACCAAAGAGAACAAGCGGCGGCAGAATACGTTGTTCAATACACAGCCCCATTCACGCAAAAGCTTCCAGATGCAGTTAGGCCATTCGCGCAGGATCTTGCGTTTAATCGAGGCGTGGGCGGTGCAACAAAATATATGCAACAAGCATTAAATAATCTTGGTGTTCCAGTAAAGGTTGACGGCGCAATTGGACCGCAAACACTCAATGCCATTAGACAAGTTGACCCAAAAAGCCTAATGTTTGAAGCAAGCAAGGCTCAATGGAACGATGAGTTGCGTATGGCCAGCAAGAATCCAGACAGAAAGAAATTTCTGAATGGTCTACAGAACAGGATAAACAATAGGTTTTCCCTGTTTGGTAGTGGGTGATTATTTAGCCTTTAGAATAGTGCCTCCAGCGACAACCGCTGGGCGCGTTCCGGCAAATACTCCATCCACATAAACAACAGTTGATTTATTTGAAATGAACGAATCACCAGCCCTTACAGTTGTGCCATGAGCGGTAAGATAAGAGCATCCGGCCTGTTGAATAACGCCTGTGGGCGTGAAGAAGGTTGTTCCGGCTTGAATAATTGCGCCACCAGAGCCTACCGCAACATTGCCAGCCCTAGCAAAGCTACCGCTACCTTCATAAACTCCGCCGGTTACGGCATCAATGGCATCAAGAGCCTCTTGAGCGTTGGCTGTTGCGGTTGCAAGAACAATGGTTAATAATATTTGTGTTGTTTTCATAGTAAAAAGTATCTAGCACAAACCGAAAGCCGTCAAGCATGAAATTAACATCAAGACAAGTAGGTGCAGTTGGGGTAGCCCGCGTTACCGGCGCGTTGCTCCGTTGCGGGTACAATGTGCTTACCCCATACGAGGATTTTGCTGGGTATGATGTGGTGGCCGAGAAGAATGGAAGGTTTTACCGCATTCAGGTTAAGACGGCGCAGACTGTAGAACCTGGACGCACCAAGTACCGGTTCACCACCAGCACTGGTAATGGGTTTAATATACCCAAGCGCGCTATTAGTGGTGTCGATTACGTTGCATGTTGGGGCATGAACGATGATTTATTTTGGTTATTGCCAATTGCCAAGTGCAGGTCGGTAACAACAAAGCTTTGCCCATCGACAGGCGGGGGATGGCGTGTATTTAAGAATCTGTGAACGAAAAAGAGGCGTGGGCTAAGTTTGAGGAAGGGTTGAAGGACGCGGAATCCTTTGATGAGGCTGTGGCTTGGGTTAAGAAAAATAAGAAGATAGTGCAAAAGTTAAGCATGATGGCAATGATAAGAAAATTTAATGATGATATCAGTCGCGCTAATAAAACTTGGCTTAATTAAATAGCGGTTATTTTGTTATTGACCGGAATTGGCTAAATCCCTAGCCATATCTGAATGGAAAAAAACCAAGATTCGATACAAGTAAGCGAACTTGGGTGGAAGTTCCAAAAGCAATTTTTCTCAACTATCTTTGGCTCTTTATGCATGGAGTCAAAAAGCAGGTCGTTTACTGTTTCTAATAAAGCCATGAATGAGTTCATGGAACAATGCGTTAAAAATGGACCGGCTCATTTTATGATTGACGGAGACGATGCAACTGACCTAACAATGAGCGTCACATGGGAAAAATAAACAGCAGAGCAAAGGGAGCGGCGGGAGAGCGCGAATTGGCTAACTATCTGCGCGAACAAGGCTGGCGTAAGGCTAGGCGTACACAACAATACGCTGGCAATCCAGAAGGTGGTAGCGGAGATGTTGTTTGCGAGAACTTTCCCTTCCATATCGAAGGCAAGCGTTGTGAGGCACTCAAGCCAGAGCAGTGGATGGAGCAATCTAAAAAAGATTGTCCGGCAGGTAAGATACCGGCAGTGTTCTTCCGCCGTAATGGTCGCAAGGAATGGCTTGTTATTTTAACCGCAGACAGCGTGTGCGAATTAGCTCGACAGATCGCGCCCGCGAATGTCACTATTGAATATGCGAAGACCGCAACCATCGCGCAGGGCTTTTACGTCAAGTCACCAGCTTTTGAAGACCTTACCCCAACAACAATAAACCCAAACAAATAAATAAAGGAGATACTACAATGGCATTAACATTAAGTGAATCAGCAAAACAAGAACGCAAACTACCAGAAGCGGGAGCTACTGTAGGCGTTCTCTACAGCCTAGTTGACCTAGGCCACCAGAAAACCAATTGGGACAACCAAGAGAAGTGGACACCTAAAGTCCGCTTGACCTTTGAGTTGCCCGATCAAACCGATGAGTTTGAGGTCGAGGAGAATGGCAAACGCACCACAGTCCAAAAGCCTATGGTCGTTAGCATTGAGCAGACCCGCAGCCTTGGCGAGAAAGCAAGCCTTCGCAAGCTTCTCGAACAATGGCGCGGTCAAACCTTCACCTCCAAGGAACTCCAGGCATTCAGCTTGAAGAACCTATTGGGCAAGCCAGCTATGCTGACGCTGATCCACAAGACCAGCCAACAGGGTCGGCAGTATTGCGCCATCGCGGGTGCATCCAAACTACCCAAGGGCATGAAAGCACCAGCTACTACCACCAACGATCAGTTGTATTACGAGATCGAACAGGGTGAGGCTGGTCAGTTCAATGATATGCCCGATTGGTTGCAGGAGAAGATCCGCGCATCCAAGGAGTTTGCTACCGCTGCTGGCAAGTCCACGGCCACTAAGGTCGAGTTGGACGCAGACGGCAACCAAGTGCCATTCTAAATTGTATGGCTCTTACAATCACAGCGAAAGAGCCTACTAATTCCCGTCTGGTCCAAACGGATCAGGCGGGACATTGGTACACAGCCGAGGGTGAATCCGCCCACGTTGTGATTGGCAAGAACGGAAAAGAAAGAAACACAACCGTAGCCGATGCGCGCCAGATGGGATTGTACCCATCCGTAACCAGCGTGCTTGGCATTATGGATAAGCCGCAATTGACGGCGTGGAAGATAGAGCAGGCCATTATGTCCTCGCTCACACTTCCGAAGGAGGCAGATGAAACGCTCGAAGCTTATGCGAAAAGGATCGTCAAGGACTCAAGGGAGTCAACAACCAAGGCAGCGGAACACGGCACGAGGATGCATACCGAAATGGAAAACATCCTTCTGGAACGCGCTTGCTCCACAGATGAAGTCTTTAAACCTTACATCGAAACCTTTAGAAAATGGGCAAGTGAAAATGTCGAGAAAACCTACTGGTGCGAAAAGGGTCTTGTCGGCGGAGGGTATGCGGGCAGGTGTGATGCCTACGTCAAGCTACGCGGTATTGGTGACGCTATCATCGACCTAAAGAATCGTAAGGTTAATCCTAAGTACGATCCTTTCTACGATACGGATTGCGCCCAGCTTTGGGCATACCGAGCCGCAAGCGAGAATCCCAAATGCGCCTGCGTGTCGGTGGTCCTAGCATCAAATGATGCTACCAAGCTGACAACGAAGGTGTGGGACGAAGACGAACTCTACCAAGCTGGCATTGCATTCTGCGCGATGCAGAAAGTATGGGCTTGGGTAAAAGGTTACACGCCTCCTGGGATGAAGTTATGATCGACCCAGCAGATGTCTTTTGGCTAGAAGGATTGCTTGACCAATTCTATAGGAGTTTAGCAAAATGACTGCACCAACAATTCAAGAAATGGGCAACGCCGCGCAGGAAATAGTCTGGCGCGTGATGGGTAAGGGGTCGGACAAGTCTGCTTACGGCGATTGGCTAGAGAAGGATAGGCCGACTCACGATTACCATATTGCCAGGGCGATTCGCCACCTAGCCACAGCGCAGATGCAATTGCACAAGTCCTCGCCTTGTCCAGATAATAATGGCGAAACAAGTGTTGACCACTTAGAGCGTGCGCTGGTAAGGTCGCTCTTCGTGTTAGCACAAATAAAGAAAGAGGTAACAAGATTATGATTATGGAAGATGTAAGTGTTGATTTTGAGTTTAATGGAGAAAAGTACACTGCGTATGGCAACGCAGAGATTGATACTATCACCGAGGATATTGGTCCAGTTGGTTATAGGGAACATTACTTTGCCGAGGTGGTAAACAATGTGATTATGTCAAAGATTGAAATCTCAACCGCTACTGAGGACATAAAGAATCCAAGCAAGGAATTGCTGGAAAAGGCTGATGACCTTTTGTCAATTCAGGCAACAGAAGATTTTGACGCTGGCAAATGAAACAAACATTGTCTAAATTGTTCTACTTTTTAGGCGACACAATAAGTCGTACGCTTTTGCGTACGGGTATTGGATATGGCTTATACAAAACATTTATGCTTTGGTCGATTGAACTGGATGAAAAGTTTGATGTGTGGAAAGAAGTTAAACCACGGCGGAGGAAAAAGAAATGAAGCAAGCATTAGTCACTCAATCGTTTGGTGATGATTGGAAGAACATTATTGATCTGACTAGGCCGAGGATGGAGGCGTACTGCAAACGCCATAACACCGACTTCATTCTGATCGACAAGCCACTCACGCATCCAGCGCAATACTCCAAGTCTGCAATTGGAAACATCATGGCTACTAAGGGCTACGAGCAGGTAACATTCGTTGACGCTGATGTTTTGATTGCAGCCGATTGCCCGAAGCTATCCGATGACGCTGGGGTGTTCTGTGCCTTTGACGAGGGAGCTTACTTGGACCGCAAGCCAGATATGGTCAAGCTGGCTGGGGCTTTCGGTGGAATAATCGAGCCTAAGTTCTATGTCAATACTGGCGTGTTTGTAGTTCACTCCAAGGCCGTTGGTATTCTATCTATGCCGCCAATCGGCCTACACCCTAACCACTTTGCCGAGCAGACTTGGCTCAACGTGATGGCGCACCTGTGGAACATTCCATTAACCGAGCTTGACCCATCCTTTAACTGCATGACTAGCGTTGAGTCGCACTTTGGCCTAGACCGCCACAAGGATGCGATGATTATTCATTACGCTGGGCAGTCGAACGATCTGGTTAAGTTAGCTAACCAGATCCAAGCTGATGACGCGAAGCTGGTGGAGCTAGGCCGGTGAGGTCAACCCAGCTATGTCGCGGTGACTACGATGACAGGGTGCAGCAGTTGGCTGGAGAGGTTGCACTCCAAGCTATCCGCGACCTACGGATGCTGCGCAAGCGAGGGATGGTTAAGGGCATGAAGATTGTTAAGGATCATACAGGCGTGCCACTCAACGACGCACTGGAGTATAAGAATTCACACGAAGTACAAAAGCTACTGCGTGATTTTAAGACGGGCGTTGTCTCTTGGTGGTGCAGAGCAAGCGGCGTGCAGATCGATAATAGAACTCTGCTACGGAAGCTAAAGGAAAACGACTATGTTTTGCCTAGTTGAAATTGCTGACATCGCTTGGGTAATTGCTTCTTTTGTACTTTACAGTTCGTTGCTTTTGTCTGCACTATACTGCGCGTTGTTCATCATCTTCAAATTGATTGACTACATAAAAAAGGAACTGGATCTATGAGGAAAAGAAAAGCTGGGAAACATATCAAACTTCTAAAGGTTGAGGAGTACGATGCAGTCAAAATTACAGTCAATGTTGACGATGATCTGTACGAAGCTATGGCCGAGGCTGGCCGACAACATATTGTCAAAGACAAAATGGCCTGCTTTGAATATGCATTAAACCAATCATTGCTTGAGTTATCCAAGGAGATCAAATGAACGAGTTTAAGCAGAAGGTTTTAACCGCAGCAGTAGACCGCTATGTGTTGACACCAACTCAGTGCATGATGCTACGCCAAGATGCAGAGGTGATCGGGATGAAGCGTGCAACTGTGATGAAGAAGGATGGCACTACACGAAGGTCGTTTGCCAGGAGTTGCTCGTCCTGTTGGATTCCTTACGGCCAGCATAATAATTGGATCTACAATATTATGCGGGAGATTACAGATGCAATAAACCAAGAGCATTGGCGCATTGATATTACTGGCGTGCAACAGTTGCAGATTCTAAAGTATAATCCACTCCAACAGTTTTGGTGGCACTTCGATGCGTTTACTGGATCGGATCGTAAACTGACTGCGGTGGTGAATCTTTCCGAGCCATCCGAATATCTAGGTGGTGGCTTGCAGGTTAAGGCTGACATTGAAAACGCTAGGTTCATCCGCGAGCAGGGGGCTGGTTGCTGGTTTCCGTCCTACATAGAGCATCGGGCGCGTGCTCCTATATGGGGAACGCGCTGGGTGTTGGTGGCTTGGTTTACTGGACCTGCTTGGAAATGACTCACGCTGCTAATCTACCCCGCCACTTGTACGTCAAATGCGACATGGAGTTTGTTTCTGATGGTCAGAAGCAAGGCATAGAGGACGCTGTCTGGTTCGGGCTAACCGCAGTTCCTGGTCGAGCTTGGGGATGCACAATCATGCTCAAGTGCGGTGCATTGTACCGAGGCTTGCCATTGCACGCCTTAGCTCACGGCGAGATTGCAATTATGGATTGGGACATTAACGATGCCCAACGATGGGATTGTTTTGGATGGAACTTTACTACAATTGAGTACGACTATCTTATGGGGTTGTCCTGCAAGGTTTGGATCGCCAGCAAGAAGACTTGGGAAGTTGGTCGCTACCTATTCACAGCCGAGCCTTACGGAGATGGGTTCTCCATGTCGCCAAGCCAAACCAAGTCACACCATTTTATTGCGCTTAACAATGGACGCATCACGGCAGTTCCAGGTAACAATGTACTTTGGCGCGAATCAAGTTTCACCACTCAATCCGAAAAACCTAAATGGTTGCGGACGCAATCGCAGGTTTGGAATGGAGAAGAAGCCACATGGGATGATGTGGTTGGTGAGGATACAGCGTGATCCAACTCAATCCAGAACTATGGATGATGACCCCAAAGGGTGAGGGATTGGCCTTCATCGTTACGGACTACGGAATGGATCATAACAAGATATTTACAGTAATGCTTAACTCTGGCGAGATACTTGATTTTGACATTCGTGATTGTCGCAGATGTGAGAACCCAAGCTTCGGGGTACAAGCACCATCAGTGCCTAATCCCTATTACAACATATAAGGAGAATACAATATGCTAGGTAAAGACGTATCAAAGAATATGCACGAGTTGGCAATGGACAACAAGAAGAAAGGCAAAGAGCGTGGAGCAGGCGGTAAGCCTCGCTCACGCCAGCAGATGATTGCGATAGCACTCTCTGCTGCTGGGAAGAGCAACAAATCGCCTCGTAAGTTTCGCATGCGATCTGGTTCGTAATGCAAGTCGAGGCTAAAGATCGCCTCAAGTGGGCGCGCGAGATCCTTTCAATTGCACGCAATAAGCTTGTGATTGAGAGGGATCGCGCGACTCACGGACACGCGATAGATATGATCCAGATCATTACGATGGTGGATGCAGCCAGCCTAGTCTGCAAGGAAGTTGTGGGTGAGGAATGAAAAGCAAGGACGAGATAGCGATGCAGGTTAAGAAGGAGTGGGACAATCAGAACTTGAGATGGAAGCTGTGGGTCGAGGCTGGTGGATTTAGAACCGAGATATTTTGTTATAGCAGTGCAGAGGAAGAGTATTCCAAGTGCGTAAAAGAGCTTGTTGACCAAGCCTATAAGATGCAGAGTATATGAACGTAAAAATACTACAAGGCGACTGCATTGAGCAGTTAAAAACTTTGCCGGAACAATCTGTGAATTGTTGTGTAACAAGTCCTCCGTATTGGGGATTGCGCGATTACGGCACAGGCACTTGGGTCGGCGGTGATACAACATGCTCGCACAAGCGGGACAGTAAGCAGTCGGATAAGACGCAAACAGGCCACAGGAATCTGGAGGGAGCGGTTGGGGATGGGATATACAAGGATGTTTGTAGGCGATGCGGTGCAGTCCGGAAGGATGAGCAGGTTGGGCTTGAGTTAACTCCGGAGCAATATACGGCAAAGATAGTTGCTGTGTTCAAAGAAGTGTATCGGGTGCTAAGAGATGACGGCACGCTTTGGCTTAACCTCGGCGATTCATACGCATCATACAGGGATGGAAAGGCAACTCCGGATTCATCTAGGAATGGCGATACAGGCACTCTTGTTGATAGCGGTTTAGCCAAGAACAGGATGGCATCAACTTTCGCCGGAAGCAGTGTTAAGCACAAGGATCTGGTCGGCATACCTTGGCGGGTGGCATTTGCTCTACAAGCAGACGGATGGTATTTGCGTCAAGACATTATCTGGCACAAGCCCAACCCAATGCCGGAGTCTGTTAGGGATAGATGCACAAAGGCTCACGAATACATTTTCTTGATGACTAAGAAGCCGAATTATTATTTTGATAACGAGGCAATCAAGGTCGAGTCAAAACAGGATTGGGGTACGCGAGACAGAACAAACGGCAAGTATCATAATTCCGGAACAGGATTGCAACCGCACAGCGGATTAACGAAATCATACGAAAAAGCAAACAAGCGGAGCGTTTGGTCGGTTAATGTCAAGCCGTACAAGGAAGCACACTTTGCTGTATATCCATCCGAGTTGATTGAACCCTGCATACTAGCTGGTTGTCCTGTCGGCGGAACTGTACTTGATCCATTCGGTGGTAGCGGTACAACGGCACAGGTGGCGGTGGAACACGGAAGGAATGCAATCCTTTGCGAGCTTAATCCGGAATATGTAAAACTGATAAATAAAAGGATTGCAGAGGCACAGCCTTTGCTTTTAATGTAAGGCCAAATGAGCGCACTATACGATTGGATCATTGTCGGAGCAGGATTGGCAATAGGAAAGCTTCTTGTTGCCATTGCGGTCATTACAGCCATAACAGCAATTCTTGCTGTTTTATTCATTATAGAGGAGAAAACAAAATGAAACTATGGACTAACCAAACCAACTCAATCCACAAGGTAGATGACAACCTACTTCATGTTCGCAACACTTACGTGCTTCCGGACGAGCTTACTGGTGGGATCTGGAACGACTCAATCCCATGCCCACACAAGATTAAGCCTTACTACAAGGGCAGGTCGGCGGGCGGGGCTACAGCCGTCTACAGGGCTGGTGCGATTGGTGATGCGGTCATTGCCACAGCTTTCGTAAACTACTTGGTGCAGGAGTCTGGCGGGGTTGTGGATGTCTACGCTCCGGCTCGCAACCTTCCGCTCTATGCCGGGCTAGGTGCGAAACTTTACCCGCTACCATGCACGCTGGAGGCTTGGGAAAGTTACGATAGTCATTTACCAACCGATGATTTATTCAGCGGGCAGGTTGGAGACACAAAACTTGGTACTGGACCAGGAAACTGCTACAAGCGAATCTACGAATGGATGGGGGTTTGGGATGAGAAGACAATGGCGAAGTATTGCAAGCCAGTCCTAAACCTAATCGAGCAAGACCATGATGAGTTAAAGGCGTTAGGCAAGTGGCCGTTGCCAGCAAAGTATTTCGCCTATCATGTTTCGTCCAGCGGACCAACCCGCACCTACCCGCCCAAGATGGGGCAGGATGCGGTGCTGGCACTGTTAGAGGCGCATCCAGAACATCACGCGGTAATCATCGGGCTGGATAACAGCAATAACTTTAATGTCGATCACCCTAGAGTGGTTGACCTATTCAATACTACAAAAGCGATTAGGTCGTTGTTTCCGGTGGTTGCCAACGCTGACTTCGTTGTAGCTCCGGATAGTAGCGTAAACCATATTGCTGCCGGATTGAATACTCCATGCGTATCCCTTTGGGGTAGTTACGATCCAGCCGATAGAATGTCTTTCTACCCTCTAAACGTATCGGTGTTTAAGCCGGATGTTTGCCCGCACGCGCCTTGCCGTCCGCATGCAGGATTGCCACAGGCGAAGTGTAAGGATGCGAGCAATCGCACCCCGAAGACTCAATACTGGTGCAATGCCCTGCGGAATATTACAGCGCAGGATATTGTTGAGGCCAGCAAGAAGGCGATGGAGCTAGGGGCTTAAAAAATAATGCTTGCATTGGTTTTGGGTAAATGCCAAAACTCAAATATGAAAAACACACAAATTGTAAATTATAAAGAGACAGTAAGAAATGAAGTTATTGCTCACAATAGTTTTGATCTACTTGATGAACGCAAAAGATCAATGGGAGCAGAGATCAGAACTTTTGAAATTACAAGAACTAGAATAAAAAAAATTCCGTGTGGGTACGAGTGTACTATGGGTGAATTGGGGTTTTTTTATGGATTCATTCCGCAGGCAACACGAAACGGAAAGCCATTTGGTCCAGCCCAATTTGGAAGTGAATTTAGAACCAAGGCAGAGCTTGATAAAGCAATTGAAAAGTATTTAGAGTCTGCTCGCAAGAGAGCAGTCAAAAGGGCTGGCAAATGAGCAACACAGAATCAACCAAGCATAAGTTTTATTACGGCGAGGAAACCTATACCATCTGCGTCACCAAGGATGATTGGTGGTTGGAAGAGTCAGTAGATATGTCGGAGTTAATGATGAAGTGTGGTGAGGAGTTTGCGCTAGATCACGGGATGATGCCTCCAGAAGGTTTGTGCGTTGAGTGTTGGAAGGGGAAATATCTTGATGTAGTTGAGGACTATTACATAGGCGGCACGACCATTAAAGACCTAGACCTACGCAGGTGTTACAAGTGCAAACATACTGTCTTGCCTTGGCAATCGGCGGATAGAGTTGACGAGGTATTGGAGGCTTTGAAGAAACCAGCAGAGCTATGCCCTACTTGTCGCAAGTCAAACACGATTGAGTTTACTGGCGATCTCAAGATGGATTCGGTTTGCAAGCTGAACGGCGAGCCTTTCACCGCACCCAACATAACCAGAACACAATGCCCTGTGTGTAAGGATGAGTTCTTCACTATGTCCGAATTAAAAAAGATTGACGCTGCTATTCGGGAAGAGCAGAGTCGGCTTGGCATACAACCATAACCAAGGAAAGGAACAACTAAATGAAACTAGAATCACTCGCTGTAAAGATGGAATCTCTCGCAAGTTTGCTGATGGCAGACCTAAAGCAAGGCAAACGAATATCACCAAAAGATCATAAGTTTTTAAGAACTTGGCTCAAGGCAAAGAAAACCAAATAACTAACTGGCGTTGTGGTACGCAGGGAGATCCTGCGGCGGGCGTTTCCTCAGTGTGTCTACCCCTTGAATCAGAGCCAGTTTGAATTTTATGACAACAGCACAACGACAAGCTGAAGAGATCGTAGGCCAAGTGGATTGGCAGTCCGGGAACCATGGGCTTTGCAAGTGTCCAGGTGAGTCGGCACACACCAGCCATACGAGGGTTAGGGATACAACTGTATTTGTTGATGGCGCACCCACGATCTTCTGCTGGCATACCAGTTGCGCTCCGTATCGTGATGAGGCTAACCGCAAACTTCGTAAGTTAATATTTAACGATCCATTATATCGTCCTATTAACATTATGTCTGTTGGGTCGTCTGCTACAATTCGTTTAGTGAAAGATCCGGAGGCAGATGTTTTGGATAGACTAAAGACGATTGCCGAGTCTAACAGGAGCCGATACTTGACTCATTACAATTGGGATCCTGCCGATATGTTTGAGGAGAGTCCAGTCAAGCTGGAAGATCCAGATACCGAGTATCACTTGTTCCTATCCCTGTTCAACATCGCCGACAACATTTGGATCGGTGATGTCAAGGACAGCGGTAGGCATCCGCAGAACTTTCGATCAGCTTGGGATTGGAAGAAGTTGGATGCACCGATAGGGCAATTCACGACTGGAGCAACCTATAAGCAAGGCACGATCAGCAGATCGAACGATACAGTTGAGCATAGGGTTTATTTGGTAGTCGAGTCGGACGTGCTTACCAAGCCAGAGATCGGGGCGGTGTTCCAACTTATGCGTGATCTATTCAGAATGAAACTTTACGCAGTGGTTGACACAGGCGGTAAGAGTCTCCACGGCTGGTTTGAGATGCCACAAAAGAATGAGTGGGTTGAGCAATTAAAAGCTTTCCTTGTTCCATTGGGGTGCGATCCTGCAACTTTCAAGCCAAGCCAACCAGTAAGAATTCCTGGTGCTAAAAGAAACGACAAAACACAGAGCCTTTTGTGGTTCTGCAAGGAGGGGAAATGATAGAGCCAGCAGTAGCTTTGGGAGTTAAACAAGAGCCAAGTACAATCCCACCAATCAAGACCTACGCCGAGTTAATGTCCGAAAACATACAAGAGCCAAACGTCCTTATGGATGGCTTGCTACATCAAGGCGGGAAGCTTTTGCTTGGCGGAGGCAGCAAGGCTTACAAGTCATGGTCGCTTATTGACCTAGCCATCAGCCTGCACACCGGTACTCCTTGGTGGGGCGTTAAGTGCGCCAAGTCGCGGGTGTTGTTCATCAACTTCGAGATTCAAGAGTGGTCGTTCCGAGGCCGGTTGTTTGACGTAGCCAAGGCCAAGGGCGTGCAAGACCAAGTTGGTGATATGTCGATCTGGACACTGCGGGGCCACGCGGCAGACCTTACCCTAATCCGCCCGATCATTGAGGAGCATATCCGAGACAAGGGATACCAAGCGATCATCCTAGACCCTAACTACATGCTGATGGGGGATAGGGATGAGAACAACGCCGGAGACATGGCACAGCTTATGAATGAGTTTGAGATGCTGGCAACCCGCCACAACCTGTCTGTCATCCTGTCACATCACTTCAGTAAGGGCAATAAGAGCAGTAGCGAGTCGATTGATAGGTTCAGCGGGTCAGGTGTTTTTGCGCGTAATCCAGATTCCTTGGTCGTTTTGACCGCCCATGAAGAGGATGAGCGCACCTTCACCTGCGAGGTGACGTTGCGTAACTTTGCCCCTATAGACAGCTTTGTAGTCCAATGGAGCTATCCGATGTTTAAGGCTAACTATGCGCTCAATCCGGACAAACTAAAGAAGCCAGGGGCGCACAAGAATATAGAGGATTCCAGGCTGTTGAGGGAGATGGGTAGCAAGGAGTGGGTTGCCAACGATCTGGTCAAGACAATGGCAGGAAAGTTTGAAGTGTCAGACAGGACTGTATACCGCTATATTAAGAGGCTTGTCAGTGCTGGCAAGATATTGGTAGAGAGCGGGTTATACAGCGCGAACCAAGCAACCTTTTAGGTTTTACTGTCAAAATCAACTGACTGTCGCCAAAATACTGACATGTACACTATGACAGACTCTATATATATACAATATATATACATCACGAAGCAGGAAGGGGTACAGGCTTCTTGCCTTGCCTGTCCCCTGCCTTCCTGCGTAGTGTTTTGGACTAATAAATGAACGACAACGGCAAGCCGGACGAGGCCATGTGGCTACCTATTGAAAAGGAGTGTGATACAATGGGTGCTTCAATGGATGAGGAAAGTCATCGTTACAAGAGAGCTATTAGGTTTATACATCTATTAAAGCTTGAGAATGCCCAGCTACACGCTGTTGTGAGGGTATTGGGTCAGCTAGTGGATGACATGAATAACAACTGCTCCTATGAGGTATTTGAGGCCGAATGGAAGGATGTTACAGACTCCATAGGAAGGCTTGCTTCGTTCTTTGCCAGACACCAGAAGAACCTACAGCAACTACACGATGAATGCCCAAGGGAGGATGAATATGAAAAATAAAGGCGTTAAAATGCCTCAAAATCGAGCGGAAATGCCCCTACAACGCGTCTTCAAGGCCAACCAAGTAGAGGGTAGCCAAAATAAGAATCAAAAGGCGTATAAACCTATTACAGTAGAGCCTCTAGGTAATAGGGCTTGTTGCTGTTTTATCGGAAAATAGAAATAGAAAATTCCAAATTTTTTTGGTTTTCCAGATTCCCAAATTCCCCCTTATAGGGCGTTTTTCTTGGCTCTAATAGGGGTTTCCAAAAATTTTTCAAAAAATTTCAAAAAAGTATTTAACGTCATGAAATATCCATATCCATGGATATTCCGCATGTGTGAAGTATTTATGCGGGCAAAAATAAACCGGAGAAGGGATAGAACCTCCTCCGGTTGTTCTTACTTGGAGCGTTTTTCTTCAATAAACTTTGCTAACTCAAACCGATTAGAATCATTGCAAAGTTCAATTCTCTCCCAATCCGTATCAGTAAAGTTTTTCGTATCAATTATATGTTTTGCATCAATTCTACCGAAACTTCCTTCATCGGTAAAATAGTATGTATGTTTTGATGTCATATATTCTCACCTCCCATCACTATCTCTCTAGCACTTCCGATGTCCCAATCGGAATCATTGTAATCCTCCTCCCATTCCTTCCAAGGTAGGGTCTGAGCCTTTATCCGAGCCTCTTCCTCACTTACGGCTTTTACTACCGCAGTGTACGAGACAAGAGTCCTAGCGGATACTCTGAATAATTTTTCGCTCATTTCCTTTCCCCTCCCATCCTTCCTTCCGCTAGGAACCTATGCTCTCCGGTTCCATGCCAAGGAACCAATTCGACAAGATAGGTTGTCGATCCGGTGGCGTTGTCATGTTGCAGTTCAACTCTAACGGCTCCATTCCAACACGCGGAATGAGTCTCCAAAGTGCGATGTCCGCACCTTGTGGCCATTCCTTTGGCTCCCTTAATTGTTCCATACAATGCGCTCATATTGTGTGTCTCCTTTTCTTTTCTATTTCTTTTAGGCAAACCCTATCGGGTCAAACCTTTGCTTCCCCCATGCTAAAGGGAAAGACAAGGTTGGACGTTATTTTTTGTTATCCCAAAACATCCAAACGAACGCGAGTAAACCCGCACCCATTATCAAACCATGCAGAAACACTACAGGCACATTCATGTTTTCTCCTCCTTTACAATATACCAAGGCTTCCATTCTCCGCCGTTTTTTATGATCCACCTATTCGCCTCCGCTCGCGACATAAAGCCGGAGCAGATCACGATTAGGCGATCATCGATGACGTAGTATTTACTCATAGACATACCTCACCGGATGCTACGCTCGGAGCGTTTTTCTCTAACTCGCCGTCTTTGTATCCATCATTGTATCCGGCTTTGTAATTCCTATCCGCTGAAAGGATAGTGTGTGTGTATCCCTTCAGTCCGTCATCATATCCGGATTGGTATCCATCTTCCCAAGCTTCCGAATTTACGTCTGCGGACGGCGAAACGTCATAATCCGGAAACAATTCTTTTTCCTGAGTCTTCGACAGGCTCCCGTATCCGGAATATCCGGAATATCCCAAATATCCGGAAGACCCCAAACTTTTAGAGTCTTTCGCGCCAAAGGAGCGAGAGGGCATAGGTTTGACCGATTCTTTTCCTATGATCTTCCCATCTTGGATTGTTGTCGCAAAGTCTGGTTTGAGCATCCATGGCGCGTTCGGAACCTTATCGAAAAGGCTCGCAAGCTTTGTCACGTCATGGAGTGTCGTTCCCACTACAATTCCTCCGGAGACTAGGCAAATGTGAAGGTTGGGGGTGCTGTCACGATAAATCGTCAAGGCTCCTCCGGAGCGTAGGATAAGAATCCCCGCATATCCGGAGTAGTGTTTCGACAACTCGCGCCATCCCTTGCCTATCGTGAATGTGTTAAACAAGTCTTCACTATCACACACTCCTTTTTTGGCTCTCTTCTTTCCGGAGTAATCCACTATCCCATTATGAGCCAAGGCAAGATCATCATTCACAAAAGGGTGAGTGTTCTCAACTCCTAGCGAATTGGTGGAGATTCTGCCATGGAAGATCCCTCCGGTGCATGGAGAAAGCTTCCCTTTTGCCTCATAGGGTTGATCCGCCAAGCTTTCCCATTCCCCAACTTCAGGATAATTGTATCCGAGGAGGGAACCGGTTGTAAGCCGTAGGGATGTTATCCCCTTAATATCCCCACCGGATAGAGCATACCCAAAGCCGTCTTTTTGATCTTTGAGAAGATCGCGAGCGGTTTGGATAATCTCCGAGAGTTTTCCTTCGCTAACTTTTTCCGATACTGAGAATCCTAATAGTTTGCACATATTGTATTTTCCTTTCCTTCAGCTAATTGCCATTCCATCGGTAAGATGGATTTTATTTTCTTCTATGAGTTTAGTCCGGAGCGAATGTGCATGGTGGACGTGAAACTGCCGGAAACGTCTCCACACATAAAGCCGGATCGACTCCGGAAGACTCTCCATGCGGATAAGATCCTCGACTCCTATTGCCAAGGAATTGCCATCACGCTTTTTCGCTACGGCATCAATCTCGGAAGAGTTTTGGATGAATTGACAAAGCTTGATCCATCCCAAGACCTTCCAAAAGTCAAGCGTTCCGCCATGGAGCCGAACTTCTATCGTTTTATGTTTCCGATATGCGGACAAGTAGTTAATCATAGTATATCGATCCGAGTTAAACCGATATGTTCCATGTTTAAGGATGGCTCTGTTCATTTGACAGAAACGATTCTCCAAACGTGAAGGGGCGACTAGCTTCATAAGAGCCGGAAGAGACTTAACAAGCCGTTTGGCTCTCTTTGTCGCCGTCACTTTGGAGACTCCGCGCTGGTCGAGGTGGACGTGCATTCCGCATGTAGTATTCACTTCACCTCCCATCGCGGTAATCTTATCCACAATACCTTTCAAGCGTACCGGATTCTCGCTACGCATTGTCACTTTCACTTCAGCACCGGAGCCATCTTCTCCGGAGTGATCTTCATATCTTACAGATCCATCTCCCACAACCTCTGTCAGCATTCCGAGATCCTTTTCCGTTGGAACGGAATAATCCTTGTGGAATACGCATTCTAACTCTACGGAAACGAGGTTTCCGCTAAATGCTTTCATGTACTTATCTTTTACCTCTTCCGGACGCTTATCTTCGACTCTGTTATATCCCCTAGCAAGCCGGATCGCGTTACGTCCGTTTCTAATCTCTTGACGCTCCTCATACGTCATGTCTTCCGTTGCAATTCGACTCCTAACCGCAACGGCTTTCGGTTGCCATGCGTAAGCTTGGCGACTCTTGACTAATATCCCTCTATAGAACTCATTCATCAGTCTCTCTCTATCCACTTTGGCGGGGATAGTTTCCGCTCCCGATTGTGTGTGTTTCATGGGTTAAGATTGCCTGTTTTAGCTGAATGCGTAAAGCTTTTTTTAAGCCTCCGGTGTGCTATTTTTGGGGGGTATGGGACATCAAACCGACTCACGAAAACGATTTTTAGGGGCATTCTCGAACGATTTTTAGGAGCCATTTCGCCAGAAAAACTTATATTCGCTGAAAACATGACAACCGGAGAAGATATAAAAGACGGCGTAAAAGGCATTGAACTTAACAATCCATATCCAGAAACAGTGGATTGCAAAGAAAACGACTCAAAAAGTTTAATTGAGCCACCGGTGAGGCCGCATCCGGACGTTGTTCCAAAACTTACAAAGGAAGTGACCGAAAAGGTTTGCGAGTATATTCGCAAAGGTTTGACGTGGGAGAAGGCCGGAGAGATTATGGGTATTAGTCCAAACACTCTCCGGTGTTGGACACAAAGACATGCTTCCTTCGCGTCTGCCATAAAAAAGGCTCGGCGCGAACTCGAAGTGAACCTTTTAGAATCAATTAACAATGCCGGCGAAAAATCATGGCAGGCTAAAGCATGGATGTTAGAAAGATCGTTCGGATATGTGCAAGCACCTAATAGGGTTGAGGTTAAACAAGATATTCAACATGGATTATCGCCCGCGTTGGCTCAACTTCTCGCCGGTTATAATTCAAAGAATGCGCAAATAGGTGACCGCAAAGAAGTTAGACAAATTGAGGCGGAAGTAGTTGAGGTTAAAGACATTAACTCTAGTGATTACAATAATCATTGTGCGACAAATGACCCCGCAAAAGTTTTAGACGTTGAAAAAGTTAGCAGAAAAAGACATAAACCCATGAGACGCAAGAGGTTAACTAGGGGACACGACACCCATCCTGCCAGCCCCCATCCCGCTGATAACAACGTTAATACCCCCTAAGTGTTTGCGCCACAAAATAAAAAGAGGTCTATATGGCGAAACCCCCTAAAAGCAAACAAAAGACTCCGGAAGAGATTATTGCAGAAATCTCAAGACCGGTTGGGTTTGCGCAACATGTTCTAGGTCTAAAGCTTTACGATTGGCAACGCAAAGTATTGAAGGATTTAGAGCCACAACAGGCTAGAGTAGCCATTAGAGCAGCAAACGGATCTGGAAAGACTTCAACTGTAATAGCTTCAGCTTTGTTATGGCATTGTTTTACGTTTCAGCGATCTATAGCCGTCACAACAGCGGGCGTATTCAGACAAGTAGAAAGCCAGCTTTGGCCTAACCTAAGATCACTTGTAGCGCGGATAGGCTCTGGATGGGAGGTTACATCCGGCGAGATTCGCTACCTCCACCCCAATGGCAATACCAGCCGGATCATAGGGTATTCAGCCACAGACCCAGGCAGGGCGGAGGGATGGCACGCCGAGAACCATTTAACCGCACCCCTGCTTATGGTTGTTGACGAAGCCAAGACAGTATCAGACCCGCTCTTTGAGGCCATCAGCCGATGTCAACCAACCCGCCTACTTATTGCATCCAGCCCAGGCGGTACTAGCGGAGCGTTCTATAGAGCCTTCACCAAGGAGGCCAACATGTGGAAGAGGCACGCGGTAACAGCGTTTGACTGCCCCCACATAACCAAGGAGCAGATTGATGAGATAACCCAGCGTTATGGAGAGAAGCACCCCCTAACCCGCTCCATGATCTACGGCGAGTTTGTTGACATAGGGGCTGAAAGCCTTGTTATCAATTTGTCGCAACTACAAAACTGCTATAACGCTCCACCTCGCTTCAAACCTGGGGTACGGATCGCAGGCGTAGACTTCGCGGCCGGAGGGGATCAGAACGTGATCTGTATAAGCGATGGGAACAAGATACTGCCCATGATTGCTTGGCGCGAAAAGGACACGATGGCAGCCGTTGGCAGGTTTATAGTCGAGTTTAAGAAGGCCGGTTTAGAGCCTAATAACATCTACGCTGACGCAAGCGGGATGGGTATGGTTATGTGCGATGCCTTGGCTGAGTCTGGCTGGGTAGTCAATAGGGTGAACTTTGGGGCTACGGCATACGACACTAATGCCTATACCAATAGGTCGGCTGAGATGTGGTATGGGATGGCAAAGAAGATTGAGGATGCCGAGATCATACTGCCAGAGGATGAGGACTTGACCGCCCAACTGACCTGTAGGCGCACCATTACAAACAGCAAGGGCAAACTTGGCGTGGAGTCAAAGGACTCAATGCGTGCCAGAGGCATAGCCTCACCCGACAGGGCTGATGCGTTGGCATTGTGCGTAAGTGGTGCTAATGTCGGCTTGGACTTGACTTTCCAAATAGAACGTCCAACTTGGAAGTCACTTCAAGAAATGATGGTGGCACACGACCCTGTCATGTCTGGATTTGACGCAGGAGGATAAACACTATGAACATCTGGAATTGGATTACTTCAAATTGGCAAGAGATCGTAGCCGCTGTTGGTGGCATTGTTCTTGCTGCTCGCATCATTGTTAAACTCACACCGACCCCAGCGGACGATTCGTTCTTGGAAAAGATCGTAAACTTCCTCAAGACAGTCGGGCTGAATATTAAATAATTTATTGTGCTGCGTGCAATCCTTGAGATCATCGCCGCAGTGTTTCGCATCATTCCTGGGTGGAAGCAAAAGCGGACTCAGAACGCTGACGGCGAGTGGCGCAAGAATCGCGAAGCTATTGAGCGTGATCTGCGCGGTGAGTCTTGGTGGGTGCGCAACAACGACACCGGTAACCCACACGACAGGGATAGTTGAGGAACTAATGAAAGACCAAAACTATAACGAGATTCGCAGGGGTACACCTGGAACGCGCGAATGGGCTAGGAAGGCATTAAACGCAGTCAACGATCTTTCTTACGAACTTAAAGTGGAGCGCAACAAATGAACGCTAAAGATACTCGCCGTACAGATTATTACACAAGGATCATTGATGCACTTAACCAGCGAGAGACTTGGGAGAACCGCCAGCGGTTGTTCTATCAAGCCCGCTACTTTGGGGTACGCCGTAAGGTCAAGCCTTGGCCTACCGCCGCCGACCTGCACGTTCAGCTAATCGACACAGCGATTGAGAAGCTAAAGCCTTCCTTCGTCAATAGCGCAATTGGCAATGACATCCTTTCCAGCTTCGTTCCGATGCGCCAGCAGTTAACCCCGCTGACTGTATCAGCCGAGCGTTGGTTTGATTACAATATGCGCGAGCGTACCAACTTCCAGAAAGAGATTGTTTCCGTAATTGACCACATCCTCCTCTACGGACGAGGCGTTGCCAAGATTGTATGGAACGATGAGAAAAAGCGGATTGACTTCGAGGCTATTGATCCTTTCCATATTATCGTTCCTTCCTATACCAAGGAGTTCAAAGATGCAGATTTCATCGTTCACATCATCTCAACGAGTGTCGATTCCTATAAGGCAAATCCCTTGTACAAGCAGGATGAGGACTTTATCAAAACAATTTCGGGTAAACCCTCCAAATCGGTGGGCTTACGAAGTGAGATTCAAGACGAGATTTATAGACGCGAGGGAATTACTCAAGAAGCTGAGAATGATCGTATCATTCTTTGGGAGATGTACACACCTTCTGAAGAGGGATGGAAAGTCGAAACGTATAGCCCGCTTGTCGTAACTGAAGATGTTCGCAAACCTTTCACATTACCCTATCGTCATGGCGAACCACCTTTCGTAGATTTCCCCTATGAGGTCACAGGGGGCGGTTGGTATAGCCCGAGAGGCGTAGCAGAGATCCTACTCCCGACAGAGAACCTGCTTAATAAATTACGCAATAGCCTCTCTGATTATGTGGAGCTTGCCAACCGACCCGTTTTTGAAGCACAGAACCCGATCTCGCTAAATACATCGAATCTAAAGATGCAACCAGGCCAGATCCTTCCACAAGGATTAAAGCCGGTTCAATTCAGCCAGCCTCCCTTTGACTTCCAGAAGTTGATGCTTGAAGAACGCCTAATGGCGGAACAGCGCATGGGCAATCCAGACTTTGGCTCTGGATCGCAATTCAACGTTGGCGACAGAAAGACTGCTACCGAGATTCAAGCGTTGCAGTCGCAATCCGCCGCTTCCGGCGATCTTCGCAATCGCATGTTCCGGATGGGGCTATCTCATCTCTTCAAGCAGTGCTGGTCGCTTTACACGCAGTACAACAAGAAAGACTTGATGTATCGCTATGCAGAAGAGACAGGCTCAATGCCTCCAGATGGTATTCACGACGAGTATTCAATTGAGCCGAAGGGTGGACTGGATTTCATCAACCGCCAGTTTGCGTTGCAGAAGTCGGTTGCGCGAATGCAGATGTTCCAAAATAATCCTTTCGTCAACCAAGGCGAACTGGTAAAGTCAGTTCTTGAACAAGATGATCCCTCGCTGGTCCGCAGACTCTTCCAAGATCCAAACGCAGCCTCTGGCGATCAAGCTGAAGATCAAGCGACTGAAATCGCAACTATGCTTGCAACTGGATTCCCAGTCGCAATCAAGCCTAGCGATGATCACAAAGCGCATATATCCGTTCTCTTCGCGTTTAACCAAGCGGCTCAACAGCGGCAACAGCAGGTCGATCAGAGTGCAATGCAAGTTCTGATGGCACACTTACAACAGCACTTGGCAGCCTTGGAACAGGTTGACCCCAATACATCCCGCGCTATCCAGAAACAGCTTCGTGATGCAGGTAAGGCTCAGATGCAACAGCAGGGGCAACAATTGCCTCCAGAAGCAATGCAACCCCAACCACAGGTAATTTAATATGGCAAAAAGAAAACCAGCACCAAAACCACCAGTCCTAAGAAGTCCAGTTATTAATCCGCTTGATGCAGTGCGTAATCCTAATTTTGGGGCAGCTATGGCACAGCAAGATTATTTCAATAACCTGTCCAGATTAGTTGCAGAGCGTAATGCCAGAGGACCAGAGTATACTTTAATGCCGATTGGCGGAACTGGAATTACCGAAGAACAAAAACAAAGGCTTTCTCCAGATGAAAGAAGGAATCTTGAGGCATCAATAGCAATGCGAGAACGCGGACTTGGTGGACCAATTAGTCAAAATCCAACCCCTCCAAATCTAATGCCAATTGGCAATACTGGAGTTACTAGCGGAACAGCATACAATCAAATTCCTCCAATGAGTACAGGCGGTACGGCACTTCCGCCAGAATTTTTTAACCTTGCTCCAGCATACGATGTTTCTAAGTTGCTATCTAATTATCAAGCTCAAAGAGATGGTCAAACCTTAATGCCGATCGGTCAATTCTCACCAGAGCAAATTCAGAACCTTTCATCAGACAGAAGGCAGGCTCTTGAGCAAAGAATGGGTGTGCAACAAAATCCATCGTTAAGTCAAATGCAAGATTACAATAGAATGCTCCAGCAGGGCATCCAGAACAGCAACACCATGAACCAGGGCGCAATGACAAACTTTGCCAATCTGCAACCTGGAATGCAGGCGGCTCAACCCGCGCCCCAAGTTAGAACTAGGCAGTCCATTCCAATTCCAACTTCAATTGCCCAAAAAATAAAATCACCAGCACAAAATTTCTCGACATCAAATACTCCACCAGCCAGATTTGGTTGATGAAAGTACCAGTAATGCGTGATGCCTTCCAAGCGGAAGGCTTGGCAAAGTTGTGTGAGTGGGCGAATGAACATGGCGCAACTGGTAGGGCGGTTGAGATTGGTTCTTATAGTGGCGAGGGAACAGTAGTTATTGCAAAGTATTTTAAGGATGTTCTTGCTGTAGATCCTTGGCTAAACGGCTACGACATTAACGACAGGGCGAGTCAGCAATGCCCGATGAAGTTTGTCTTTGAGGCGTTCCAAGAACGCGTATCTCCATTTAAGAATGTTTTATATAGCAGGGGCAAAAGCCTAGATGCGCTCCAATTCTTTAAGGATGGAGAGCTAGACCTAGTTTATATTGACGGAGATCATAGGTACGAAGGCGTACTTGCAGACCTAAAGGGCTGGCGTAAGAAGCTTAAAGAAGGCGGGATTATGGCTGGTCACGATTGGAGTTGGGAATCAGTCAAAAAAGCTTTACTTGAGGAAATAGAACAAAAGGACTATACGTTATTCCAAGGTGATTCTTGGGCAATAAAACTATGAAAAAAGGTCTATACGCAAACATTAACGCTCGCCGTAAGGCTGGAACAAGCCGGAGCAAAAAGAACTCAACAATTAAGCCAAAAATCTGGCGCATGATGAAAGCCAAAAAGGGTGGTTTTTCAGAGTGAGAAAACTAAAAGCAGCATTGGCGTTCATCAGAGATCAAGAATGGGTCAACGAGCCACAATGGGAGGACGAGGATGAGAAGGCGTGGACAGGATTCTTGTCAACCCCAACTGGCAAACGCCTTAGTTTGATTTTGCTTAACCTAACCCTGCGTCAAAACGGCTCTGCTGTGATGAAGAAATCAGAGGCACTTGCGGACGCTTGTGGGTATGCTAAAGGATTTCGTGGGTGTGTTGCGACCTTAGAATCGCTCGCATCCCAAAAACTTAACTCCGCCATTCCAGGCTATGGGGATGGATCGGATGAACCAGTAGCCGACTAACCTTTAGGTAGAATGACTCCCTACCGACAAGTGTAAAGAAAGGGTCAAAATGGCAGATTCAATGGAAGTTACTGAACTGGATATGTTGAAACTTGCGGCGGCAGCCGATGCGGGATTGGAAACAGTCCCGAAGGATGAGCCAGAAGTTAAAGCAGAAACAGAAGTAAATTCAAGCGGAGATAACGAGCAGACACCCGCGCCTGCTGAAAAAGCCGAAAAAACAAAACTAGAAGCCTCGGATGAGGTTTCAGCGACCAAGGAGAAATCCGAGGAAGCCAAAAGTTCTTTAACAACGCAACCTTCAGAAGACAAGTCGGAGTCGGCTTCCGAAAAGAAGCCTACCCGTTACGAGAAGGCTAAGTCGCGACTTGAGAAGGAGTGGGAAGATGTCCGAGCAGAGAAAGCCAGAATCAAAGCAGAGCGTGAGCAGATCGAGGCTGAAAGGGCAAGGAAGACTTCAGAAACTACTCAAAGCGAGACAAAGGCGAGCAGTCGCAAGTTTAGCGCGGAAGATTACAGGGAAGCAGCAAAGAGCTACCGTGATGAAGGCCGTGACGATCTTGCAAAACTTGCCGAACAAAAAGCTGGTGACATCGAAGTCGAGGATAGGAAAGAAGTCGAGCAAAAGACCCAATCAGAACTAAAGTCTGCTTGGGATAAAAATTTGCTTGAAGAAGTGGAAGCAAATCCTGAACTTAAAGATTCGTCCAGCACTTTGTATAAAGCCGTATCGGAAATGTTGCAAAACCACGCTATCCTGCGTAACTACCCAGCGGGGATTAAGGATGCGGTTGGAATTGCCAAGGTGAAGCTCCAAGCGGAGTCCGCCTCCGATTTGTCGAAAAAGGTTGCAGAGTATGAGAAAGAACTTTCTCAACTCAGAAAAGCGACAACTCCAGCTTCAGGTCAACCCAAAGGTCCTGCCAAGACTAAAGCTTTTCACGAACTAACGCTCGATGAGCAAGAACGTGAATTGATGAAAATGGCAAGCGAAGTTGACAGAGGTTGAGTTGTCATAACAAACAAGGATACTTAATTATATGGTAACTACTGGCTCAGTCAGCGCGCAGTTCCAAGCATACTTCTCGAAAGCATTGCTTGAACGCGCAATCCCATTGCTCCAGATGGAGCAATTCGCAATGAAAACCCCCTACCCGACCAAAACGGGTGGAAATAAAACCATTAGGTTTTTCCGCTTTGGCGACCCTAGCATCACTGCTATCTCCGCCTTGTCGGAAGGAACAACCCCATCCTCTGGTGACGAGCGTGATCTCACGCTGTCTTCAGTTGAAGCCACGCTTGTCCAATACGGAAGCAAGATCATCCTCACCGATGTCGTTCTCGCAACCGAATTGTTCTCGCACTTGGCCCAAGCCACCAAACAACTCGGCGAAGATGCCGCCCTTCACGCTGACACCCTCTGTCACCGCGCGTTGGTGCAGGACTCATCGACCAGCACTGGTACTGGCGTAGCCACCAAATCGTATGCCCGTTATGCTCAGAACACGACTAACGGAACGACCTGGGCTACTGGTTCAGTTGCTAACGGCGCATTGACATCCACCGACTTGCTCGATGGTGCTACTGCGTTGTTCATCAACCGCGCTCCAAAGATTAAGGACGGCTACGCGCTTGTTGCGCATCCTGCCGTTATCCGTGATCTACAGCAGGACGATGATTGGTTGAAGGTTTCGAGCTACTCGAACCCCGATGCAATTTATCGTGGAGAAATTGGGAAACTTTTTGGCGTCAGCGTGATAAGCTCGACTAACGTCCAAACCTTCAATACCTCCGCCTCTGGTATCGCTGAAAACAGCGTAGGAACAACTGGTGTCAACACTGGTTATGCCAACGTCCTCCTCGGTGGTGGCGCGTTCGGCGTTCCTAGCTTGTCCTCTATCGCAGCCTCTGGCTCGCCCTTCGCTCCGAAGGTGACGATCCTCGATGCGGCAGATAAAAGCGATCCTTACGGACAGCGCATCGTAGCGTCCTTCAAGACGTTCTACGCGGCCAAGCAACTCGATCCTCGGTTCTTCCGAGTCATCGTTGCGAAGTCCAACTACAGCTAATAATTAAATGGGAACCATGCTAGTTATTGGTATGGGACCTCGGAAAGCTGGGGAGGATAAAACCTCCCCAGCCTCTTCCTCATCTGAAAAACCTATGAATAAAATGATGAAGTCTGGAATGGTGATGCTTCCTGTTTCCAAGTTCGAGATGAACGATGGCAGCGAGAATGTTTCGCCAGAAGTAGGTGATTCTGTAGAACTCTCTGGAACAATTGACATGATCGAGAATGGCGTTGCCCACGTTAATGTGGAACACGCCATGAGCGAGAGTGAATCCAAGGACCAGTCGGAAGACATGGCCGAAGGCGAGAACTCAATGTCCGAAGAGGAAAAGATGATGAAGTTGGCCGAGGAATCGGATAAGAAGAACTATAGCTAATATGCCTGTTTAC
>Ga0209086_10000394_pt1 | contig 37912 bp, 35 predicted proteins | sample M_130207_XF_Meta_FD_187312 | JGI IMG/M metagenome (GOLD analysis project Ga0209086, IMG submission 187312) | Freshwater microbial communities from Lake Montjoie, Canada to study carbon cycling - M_130207_XF_MetaG (SPAdes) (version 2) | ecosystem: Environmental > Aquatic > Freshwater > Lake... | reverse complement strand
CACGTCCCTCTCGATTCCCAATTACCACCTTATTAATTAACTAACTTTTATTTTTTAATATTCTTTTATTTTTTAAAAAGAATATTAAAAATTTAAATAAATTTTATAACAGCACTTACTCTTGTAATATGAATACTCTTGTTACCAGGCACAGATAACTCCTTTCTCTTAATTTTTTCCACTTCCATAAATTTTCTTTCAGAATCTCTGGACTTTAATGTAGTGTTCATATCCTTTTCTATATCATTTATGTTTTCTATAGCATATTTTATTATAGAATCTTTTATAGCAAATTTAAAAAAGTTTAATTGTCCCAACGTTGTTATAATATAATCATTGTGCTCCAAATTAATACTCAAATTATTTGAATATTCTAAAATAACATTGTTTTTATAATCAAAAATAACACGTTCTCTTCTACAAAATGGATCACAAAATTTTTTAGAATATGCTTTTAATTGGGACTTATATGACTTATATGGAAAATATGTAACTAAGTTATTATCTTTTAATAACAAGTAATTTATATTATTTTTTTTACAATAATTTGTTACAAACCAATCAAGTGATCTTAATGATAACCTTGTTTTTTGTAAAATTATTGGAAGAAGAATATTTAAATTTTCTTTATTTTTATAAAATTCTAATAACTTTGTTTTTATCAATGTTTCCTTAGATTCCATTTAATTTATCGAATTAATTCATTTTAATTTAATACTTTAAATACTTTAAAATTAATCTTTTTTCAAAAGTTTACTAATTAAATAAAATATAACTCCTGCTAATATTGAATTAGCTATCAAAGCAATAATACTTGGCTCAACTGTTCCCATAAATGGAAACTTAGATAATTGTCTCCATACTATCTTACTGTTGAGAATAACAAATATTAACATAACTAATAATGAATATCTAAATGACGTATCATTGCCAAGATTTCCAAATTTACTTTTTGTACTTCCCATATGGAACCCTCCTTCTTGTCTTCTTCCCATACCATTTCCATTCTGTTGCTGCATCTGCTGTAACATCATAACTTGTTCAGGTGTTGGTCCCTGGTTCATTTGCATCATTTGCTGAGGACCTTGGTTCATTGGTATCTGGGGAGGCATTTGGTCATTCATTTGATTCATTTGAACTTGTGGAATTCCTTGATTTGGGTTCATCTGACCTTGTGGTGGCTGTCTTCTTTTAATTTTAGTACCACCAACTTCCTCCGTTTCCATTTAAAATTAATAAGTAATTAAAAGATTGATTAATTAAGTAATTATTATTATTTTATTATTTTAATAAATTAAACGATTAAAATAAATTACTAGAGTTTGGAAAATGTATATGGAATTGGATCTAGGTCTATATTTTTAAATATACCATCTCTACAATTTATAAGAAAGAATATAAGAAATACTAAAAAAAATAATAAAATTACAAAATCAAGTGATACATACTTTCTAATTTTTTTTTCAAATGATTCTTTCTTAATATTTTTCTTAATATATTCTGGATTAACTAAAACTGGTACCTTTGTTGTTTCCCTATTCATTTCATTAATTAATTAATTCTTTTTTTTTATTTTATTAAAATAAACCCTTTTCCTCCAAATTTATTTTTATTACTTGAATTCTTAGTAATCAAATCACTTGTTCTATTTAAAATAGATTCAGCAAAATTATCAAGATTCTTCCAATGATAAAATGGAGCATTAAGTCCTGGACTACCGTTTATTTCCAACAGATGTAAATGAAAATTTATATCAGGCATTATATCTATTGCTATATATTGAAAACAACCTCTCGTTCCCTGATTCATTTTTTCACATTTTAAATAATTTACAGAATTTTCTAAAATGATTAAAAGAATCTTTTTAATCTGTGGAAAAACAACTTCTGAATAAAATTCTTTACCAAATATTTTATTTACCGTTTGCTTTAATGGGAATGATAAATCTTTGTATGCCTGTGTTCCATCCAATTTCAATACATTGTCATAATACATACTTCCCAAATGTAAGTTTGTTAAATTTGAAAATTTATCTGTAATGTTTTCACCTGAATATTCCTTAACAGCACTAAATATCAAATTATCTTTGTATAAATATATATTAAATTTATTATCTATCTTTGTTATAAGTACATATATTCTAATATGTGTTTTTCTACCAATGGAGTCATTAAATACAGCACCTGAACTACTTCTTCCGTTAATCTTAAGTAAAAATGGATTATCTATATACTCAGATAATACCCAATCAGTATATTGAATATGGGTATCAATATATTTTATAACTTCCATAGGATCACTTGAAATTAATATATCCTGACCCTGAAGCCCAAGTGCCGGTTTTAATATCCACGTTTTCTTATATTTTGAATATGTCATAGCATACTTAACAAGCTCTCTAAAATTTGGATCAACTACATTAAATGTTGCTGTTAGTGGTAAAAAATCAAATGAACGCGGATCATTGCTAAGTACATCATACATTACCTTCTTGTTTCCCAAGTAATTTTGTAATGTGTTTATTTTCGCAACTAGTATCCATTTCTTAAATACCGGATCGTCTATTCTAATTGAATCCTTCTCCATAATTATTAATTGGTAATAATTCAATTTAATTAAATTAACAAAGTTAATTTTGTAGTAACAATTACTAATATTCTTTTTTAATTCTTTTATATACTTTTTGAAGTTTTTTAGTTTTTCCTTTTCTTCAAATTTTTACTCATACACTTTCTGAAATTCTTTACTCCAGATTTTTTACACTTCTTAACCGCCTTCTTAAATTTTAAACGATGCGCTTTTTGTTTTTTAGAAATTCTTCTTCCAAATCCAAAGGAACTTGTTGGAAGTAATGACCTCATTACATTTTCATACTCACCTGAATCAACTACTTCATCATCATCATATAACCTAAGTTCGCCTTTCTTGTTCTTCTTAACAACATATACGTTATCGCCAAGTAAATTATTACAGAACTCAGCAACGGCATTCATTAATGGAGTTCCCTTTAATTTAAGTATTTCCTGTATCTTAGATTCATAATCATTAACTGATGCTGGTTCTGGTACTAGTTCTTCAGGAGCTGCTTGAACTTGTTGTTGACGGAAGGAAGGAAGGATTTGTAAACCTTCTGCGATCTTTTTACGTAATCGATATACTTCACCTCTTACACAGAAGTCCACTACTTTTTTTACGATAAGTGATTCATCAACAGGTTCATCGTCTGAATCGAATATCTTTGGAATTCCTTTTTTATTCATACCTGCTCTGAAATCATTAATTCCTGAACGTACGCAGAAATCTACTATTGCTTGTTTCTTGGGAAGTCCCTGAAGACCACTTATGGAATCCATTAAATCTTGCTTAATTCTTCCAAATGATATCTTTGTAAGCATTTTACTAACTTCAGTAGGTTTTAGTTGAGAAGCAGCAACTAATGCTGGTACCTCCTCCTGAGTTACTTGTTGTGTACCTTCATAAGATGGCATTGGCATATTCGCAAGCATTTCAATATTTGATAATTCTTCAGCACTAAGGTTAGCAGGTCCAGAATGTTTCTGTATACACGATACTAAATATGATCTATCTAAATTTTCTATCATCCAATCTACAATTCTCTCTTTGGACTGCATTTTTTCAAAAAAATCACGAGATACTTTTCCAGGAACTTTCTTTGTTCCTGATGTACTTGCTCCAGGTGTACTAACTTTTAAGTTCGTTAATTGAGCTAACATTTCAGGTGAAACTGCTACTGGTTCTGGTATTTCCTGTGACTCAGCTGATTGGGCCTTTGGTGGACGACCTCGTTTCTTGGGTTCCGGAGGAGGTCCTTCTTGTTCTGTTTTTGGAGCACGTGGTACTGGTCCTGGTGGATCCACACATTCTCCATTTATTACTTGACAATTCTTCTTTGTTTTTAATCCTTTGGGTACCTCAAAACTAGATTCTATAATTTTAGCATCAGAACCATCTGGTGATATTTCTATTTTAAAATAGAACTTAGGATGTATTACATCACCTGTTTCATCATCCATTGTCCATACTATATCTCCATTCGGTGTTTTAAGATATACTGAATACCAGTCACTGTCTGGATATGAAAAAACACACTCGTTACCATGAGGGTCATCTTCTTCTAATTCGAACCACTCTAACTGTTCTGTTTTAAGAAGTGCTTTAGCTATTAAAAGGTTTATGTTATTACGATCACCTTTTAAATATTCAACGAATAATTTAGTGTCACGGTTACCACATGGTTTAACATTTGAAATTGTTGGTTCCTTTTTTTTGAAAAATCCCGCCGAAGGTTTACTCATTAATTTTAATAAAAATTATTATTATTCTTATTCAATATTTTTTTTTACAAAACTATTATATAATTTTTTCAATGATTCAATTGTTTCTAACTCCCACGGAGTATCGTCTTCTCCCAAACCTAATTTTTTGATTTTTTCAATTATTTTATCTTTTTCTTCTAAAGATGCTCTTGAATATAATTTTTGTATTTTTTGTTTTACTTCCTTATCGGTGGTTGTTCTTTCAATATTTCTTATAAAATTTTTAAGACTATTTATATCTATATTTACTAAATATTTACCCAATTCACTATTTATTGTAAGATTTGATACTATAGGATGTACTCCCTCGAAAGAATAATCTTGAATATCACAATTAATATCTTCGGGAATTATTAATGACTTACTAAACTTAACAATTTCTCCACTTCTTAAATCTTTGAATTCAAGTGAATTTGATTTCAGTGCTACATTGTTAAGAATATCATCAAGTGTAAAAATATTTTCAGGTAATTTTGGATTTGATTGAGACTTAACTCCCAAACGCATATATTTATTTCCATTTGAATAGTTCTCATATTCTAAAGTATAGTTTTCTAAATATGGAATATATTTCTCATCCAAACGAGTTATATTTCCATTTTTATTTAATGTACAATCTATCGATATTTCCTTAATGGCTTTCTCAAATTCTCTATTTAGTGATAATTTTTTCAATGAACGAGAATACATATATTCATCAACTGATTCTACATCCAAATTTTTATGACCCTTAACCACAGCAGATAACTCAGGATCAACTACTCTTTTTATATTTTTAATCTGGTTAGCATTAAATACATTTTGTTTTAAATCTATAATATCTTGAATCGTAGCATCCGGTGCCATCTTTACATATGCTTCAAAATATTTCCAATTATTTGGATTATCATTTGGATTAATTGGATTTAATTTCGAATATTTTGTTTTTAGAAGCTCTTCACCTGAACCAGATAGATATGAATATGTAACCTTAAAAAGTCTTTCATTTGAACTTAAAACCGATAAATGAATAAAAACATCAGTTATTCTTTTATCAGGTGGTAAACCCTTGTGACTACATAAACGAATTGCTCGAGCTATAATCTGCTGCATTCTCGAATCATTCCACCATGGTTCCAAAACGTGTACTTGCCTAACTCTTTTGAAATCTACTCCCTCCATAATACTCTGTGTTCCAAACATTATTTTAATTAAACTACCATCTTTGTTTTCAATTGAATTATATATATTCTTAGCTCTTAATACTAACTCTTGATCTAATCCTCCTTTCCATATAAAATATGTTTTTCCATCTGATGGGTTTACAACACGTGGATTGTATTCCCTATATCCCAAAAAATCCATTATGGTCGCCATAGCCTTAACTCCATAATAAATATAATATGAATATACAAAAACAGGTCCTTCTGACCTTTCTATAAGCATCGCTACTGAAGCAAACTTAGTTGAATACCTCTCAACCTCTTTTAAGATTAACTCTTTACTTTTTAGTTGTTTTTGTGTTATTATTCTTTTTAAAACATCTAGACCTGTCTTAGCATATTTTGCTTTTTCATTAATTAGTTCACCAGCAGGTGTTTTAAACTCTGGAAAAACTATATTACAAAAAAGTCTTGAATTGTTGTACATACTTCCAGTAAGTTCAACTACATTTTCAGATTTATCTAAGTATCTTAGAGTATCGTCTAGATCAGGTGTACCACCTGTCTTGTCTTTCTCAATTTCTTCCTTAAGAACTTTTTTATACACCGAATATTGATATTCATTCATTGAATGATGCATTATAATTGTCTTTTTGTATGGATATGCTTCTGGGTTTCCTCCCTTGAAGTATGAAATATAACCATTACACATTTTCTTGAACAACTCAGCATTTTTCATTTTCAATTCTTCATTAATAAATATTTCATCAAACTTTTCCCTAGTGTCTGGAAATTTTAAACGCGGTCTTAATAAATTTAATGTTAAACCAATTTCATAAGGCTTATCATATATTGGACTTCCTGAAAGAAGTACCACCTTAAAATTCGGATTTGAATGATACTTAAGTGACATTAATAATTTTCTATAATGAGCACCTGTAGCACTTACCAACCTGTGAACTTCGTCTATAATAAGTAATCCATTGCTTTTAGATAAACTGTTAATATAATTATCAAAAATACCATTTATAAATTTAGTGTGACTAACTATTTCATAAACAGTATCGATCTTTTTACGTTCATCATTTATAAAAATTTTTAATGATGTTTCAAGACCTATCAAGTTGTTTGATAACTTGTTATATTCAGAACTACTTAGTTCAGGATCATTTAAACTGTTCTTTAATTTTAATATATTTGATTGTTGTTGATTAATAATATTTCTTAAAAATTTATCAAAATAATACTGTCTCGATCCTTGTATTATAATTTGCCCAGATGCTGATTTAATTTTATTATCCTCTATAAACCCTATTATCTCAGAATAATACTGATTAACCAACGATGCTGGAACAACTATTAAAACACGGGTATCCGTACGACCTGGTATTCTTTCATTGTTAACTGAATTTCTAAACTTAAATGCCTCACCGATTACTATACTCGTTTGCGTCTTACCTGATCCAAGTCCGTGATAAATAAGTATACCGTTATTATCCACATGGGTATTGAAAATTCTTCCAGCAAATTTCTGTTGTTGTTTAAGAGAATAATCTTTAGATTCACATATATCTTCAAATGTTAATGACTTGTAATCGGGTGGAAATGAATACCTGTTAAAATTTGAATTAATGTATTCATAATAGTCCTTACTTTTGTAATCTAAAAAACTCTTAAAATTAAACGCTTTCATTGGAGGATATACTACTTTTCCATCAAAACAATCATTAATTAATAAATTACAATCAGAATCAATCACATCTGTATAGTATTGATTATCGTAATTACACAAAGTATCTACAAATTGCTCTTTATGGATACAATCCTGTGACATTTATCTATTAATTATTAATTAATTATTGTTATTATTTTTTTATTGTCACAATTATTATTGTTAACAAAGTTATTTTTTACCATTTCCACCCAAATCTTATCTTATTGTCTGATTCTAACATTGATTTCTCCTTTATTTTGGAAATAACTAAACTTATTTGTTGTGAATATTTTTCTTCCTCGTTTGACGATTCTTTTTCTCTCTCAATTATTACCTTTCCACTTTTTTTCTTATCTTTTTTACTTACCTTACTCACTTTTTTTTTAACAGTTTTTTGTTTTTCTTTCTTCGCTGGAACCTTTTTTTTAAGAGTTTCCTTACTCACCGCAACCTTTTTCTTAACGACTTGTTTATCCATATTTAAATTCATTCGATTTTTTTAAAATTCAATATTATACTCAATTACTTTTAAAATAAAATATTTGACTATTAATAATTAACAAATGGCAAAAGATTCTAGTTCGTTTGAATTATACTATGGTTCAAAGGCCCAAGTTTATCACGGAACTGCTTATCAGACAAAAGGTGGTCTTAAGAAGGGTGATTTAAAACGTATTAAGGATAAATATGGAAACGTTCGTTACAAAAGCAAGGATCAACAAAAATCTGGACACAAAAAGAGAACATTTCGTGAAAAATGGGCAAAGGCTATGAAAAGAGCTAGAAAGGAACTTATTAAGGAAAAGGTTATAATATCTGGCGATTTTGTTCCCGTAGGTGGTAAAACCAAACAAGGTAAAGCCCTCCTCAAACGTATTCGCGAATTAATTTAAAGTTAATTTAAATTAATTAAAAATAAAAATAATAATACTTATTATTAATCGTTCAAAATGGCAAAAAGAGGTAATAAATTTGGAAATGTTAATCCTAAATTCATGATTCTAGGAGGAGCAATAGTTGTTATTATCTTAGTTGTAACTTTATACTATGTATACAAACAACCATCTACTCCAGAAGTTATATACAAAGAAGCAGAAGTAGTAGCTCAAGAACAAGCACCACTACCAGCACCTCCACCTCCAGATGTAGTAATCTCACCAATTGAAGTTCCAAAGGTAACTCCTCCACCTCCACCTCAACCTTCAATTCAGATGATAATGAATCCAATAGAAATCCCTGGTTGGTACGGAAACTATGGAGCATCTATAGTTTTTGATACCTATCAAGAGAATCCACACGTAGATTATACAGTCCGTTCTTGTGGAATTGAGGCAAAGAAACGTGGAGCAGATATGTTCACAGTTAGAAAAGATAACCATCCAGTTAAAGAATATAGAAGTACATGTTTTGGTTTTAATTCAACACCAGATATAATAAATTTTAAGGGTGATTTACTTGATCGAAATGAACATATAACTGCTTGCTCAGATCCTTTAAAGATGTGGCCAAATTGTAAATAATTTAAAGTTAATTAATTAATTAAACAAATGTCGACATTTGTTATGGTCGATGGTGATAATATTCAATTGGATGTTTTCATTAATGAAATAAAACCTCAAATTGAATATAAATATGGAAAGGGAATAAAAATAAATCTTTATTGCCAAACAAACTTGGTTCTCAAGTACGAATCCATGAGAACCCTAAAGTTATCAATTAATTGTAGCAAAACTAAAAATAAAAATTCAACAGATGCTCAAATAATATACCAAACAGGTGTTCTTATCGGACAAAATCCTGAAAATTTGATAGTAATAGTTAGTAATGATCAAATTTTTAATGAAATAGTTAGTGAGAATGTTATACTCATGGGAAATAAATCCCATCCAACTAAATTAAAACTTAGTAGAAGTAATGTTCTGAATGTTTATAAAGAACTTTCAAAAGATTGTAAAATAAATCTTAGTAAAGACGTTTTTCTCGATGATTTCTTAACTTACTTCAGCAAATCTTCTTTAAATGAAATAGAATCAATTATCAATGAAATACCTGAACTTTGTATTAGTAAAAGTAATTGTGTATATGCTAAATACATTAATTAATCTTTTTCGTTAAAATTAGTAATTAATTAATAATTTAATTAATTAATTAACGAATGTCTGATTCAGATTATCAAAAACTCGAAAAACGCATAAAGGCGGTTGAGAATCAATTAAGTAATTCCGGGGAGGTTAAGAAACCAAAGGAACCAAGAAAAAGTAGTGAATATAATCTATTTATGGGTAAATATATTTCCGAACAAAAGAAAAATGGAAGTACAAAATCTCATAAGGACCTCTTCGCAGATGGTGCTAAAGCTTGGAAGGAACATAAGGAATCAAAGAAGTAAATTAAAAAATCAGAACACATGGAGCATGGTCGCTTCCCATAACTTGATCAAGAATGTCTGAATCTTCAAAATTAAGTTGTTTGCTAACAAGGAAGTAATCTATACGCCAACCCTTGTTTGATTGTCTTGATTTACCTAAATTACTCCACCACGAATACTTAATCTTTTCTGGATTCTTAATTCTAAAAGAATCTACAAAGGTTTTAAGAAAATTGTTTTTAAAAGAATCAATTTCCATAGATGTTGCTCCTGGACTATTACCCATTTTAATAATTTTTTTGTTGTGAATGTCTAATTCTGAACAAATTGTATTGAAATCCCCACATACCACCACTGGTTTTTCGATCTCAAGATTTATTAAATAATTGTTAAATGATAAGTCCCATTCATTAACACGATAATCAACTCTTAATAAACCTGTTTTACTATTAGGTACATAAACATTTACTACAAAGTAAGTTTCAAATTCGACAGTAATTACACGACCTTCTGTATCGTGTTCTGGTATACTAATACCCTTGAATAAACGTATAGGTTTTATTTTACTAAATATAGCAGTACCTGAATATCCTTTTTTAGTATCTGGATTGTTGAATACTTGAAAAGAATATTCTTTATTAAAAGAATCACTTAATTTTACCTGTTCTGGAGTTGCCCTTACCTCTTGTATACATATTATATCTGGTTTTTGAGTTTCTATTAAGGGATAAAATGAATCTTTCTTAAGAATACTACGCATCCCGTTAACATTCCACGAAATTATCTTTACCATTTTACTTTTATTACACTCTTTTTTTTAAGTAATTTAGCATACCATTATAATTTTTTCCGAAACTCACTGAACGTGTTTTACGTCTCCCAAATCCACTTGGTCTGAATATAGAATATATCTTATATAAAACTCCAAGCACAATTATTACAGCTATTGCTATTAATACTTTCTTAGCTACATCAAAATTTATACCAAGACCTTCCAAAAATTTCTTTAACACAGAACCTATTACTCCAAGAACACCGCCAGCAACACCACCAGCTCCCTCAGCAAAATCACCAGCCATTTCTCCAAGTTCCGCATTTAATAAAGCTTGTTGGTTAGCATAAGTAGTTTTTAAGTTCATATTACCTGTATTACCATTTTTAGTAATTGGTTCATTGTTACTAATTACTACATTAAGTGGATCGATTATCTTAACTATTGTTTTAACTCCATCTATATTTGGAACTGAATTTGTACCAGAAAATGTGAGAGTATCTTTAATATATAGAGATTGTCCAGGAGAATAAGTAACCTTTACCGTATTTTTATCAGTACCAGGTACTATAGCTGATATACCATAATTGGTATTATTTTTCTCTTGTGCGGCTAATGCTGGAGATAAAGCATAATAACCAGCACCAGCGAGAGCTCCAGCTAATGCTGCTTTTTTAGCTGTACTGTAAGCAGTCTCCGCAAGTGATTTTTTAGCTGTTTTTTCAGCTGCTTCTTTAGCTGTTTTTTCAGCTGCTTCTTTAGATGTTTTTTCAGCTGCTTCTTTAGCTGTTTTTTCAGCTGCTTCTCGTGCTATCCTTTCACGTGTTTCTTTAGCTATTTTTTCCTGTGCTTCTTGTGTTATCCTGTCACGTGTTTCTTTAGCTATTTTTTCCTGTGCTTCTTGTGCTATCCTGTCACGTGTTTCTTTAGCTATTTTTTCTTGTGCTTCTTGTGTTATCCTGTCACGTGTTTCTTTAGCTATTTTTTCTTGTGCTTCTTGTGCTATCCTGTCACGTGTTTCTTTAGCTATTTTTTCTTGTGCTTCTTGTGTTATCCTGTCACGTGCTTCTTTAGCTATTTTTTCTTGTGCTTCTCGTGTTATACTTTCACGTGCTTCTTTAGCTATTTTTTCCCGTGCTTCTCGTGCTATCTTTTCAGATAATTCAGATCCAGCACCTGAAGTAATTTTTTTAAACATCTTTTATAATTATAAATAATATTTTAATTAAATAAAATATTATTTATAATTAAAAAAATGATCATACTAATAATTATTTTTTTAGTTATAACAACTTTATCTGCAACAATTATTTATCTAAAAACTAAACAAACAAAAATTCCAGCCAAACCAGGAAGTTCAAAAATCCCACCTAAACCATCTACCACATCAAGTTCAGGAAGTCCAAGTACACCAACACCCCCAAAAAGTTTAGGAAGTCCAAGTACACCAACAAAACCAACAAGTCCAAGTACCCCAACACCCCCAAAAAGTTTAGGAAGTCCAAGTACACCAACACCCCCAGCAAGTTCAGGAAGTCCAAGTACACCAACACCCCCAGCAAGTTCAGGAAGTCCAAGTACACCGGCAAAACCAACAAGTTCAAGTACACCAGCACCTCCAGCAAGTTCAAGTACATCTTCAAGTACTTCAAAAAACTCAAAATTAGATTCATTAGTATCTACCGGAGCTGACATCGCAAAAAGCTTAGCAACTGCGCAGCAGGCGGCAGCTTTAGCTGTTAGTATGGCAGCAGAAGCAGCAGCTAAAAAAGTGGCGCAACGAATAACAGGTAAAGTTCAAGGTGATTTGCTTGAATGGGCAGCTAAAAAAAGTTCAAGAATAGTAAAAAAACTACTTGTAGAAGCATCTGAACAATTAGCTAAACTTGGTGTAAAAGCAGGTCAAAAATTAGCATTGAAAACAGCTACTAGAGTTGCTACAACACAAGCTGCTAAAATTGGAGCAAGGGTAGCTGCTCAATCGGCGGTTGCTGCTCAAACAGGCCCCGGAGCTCCATTTGTGGAAGCAGGGTTTTTGGCATTCGATATTCTTAGCATTGGATTAGATATGGGTGATGCTGGAGGATATGCAAATATGGGAACAAATGAATCGTATTTTAAAATGAGAGATGGAGTAAATAAAGAATTACAAGATGCGATGGTAAAAGCCGGTGCCAGTTGGCCAATTTATATGGGACCATTGTCTAATATAGTAGAAGCTGAATATAACGAATTATTAAAAGTTGCTACTGAAAAAATATTTGAAGACTCAAAAAATCCTTTAGTAAAACCAATGTATGATGCTATAACTGCCGATGCAGAAGCAGGAATAGATGTAAGTAACAAAAGCTATGATAATTTAATTGATAATGAAAAAATATTTAAACAAGCGGTAGCAAATATATGTATACTTAAAGGAGGTAAAGTAATAGGTGATCAATGTTCTTATAGCACTAAAGATTTATGTGATAAAAGTTACACGTGGCCATTGAAAGAAGATAGTGATGAAACTTATGTGGAATGGAAATCAGATAACGGAGGCTCTTGTCAAATGGCTTCTTTTGCTATGAGAGGTATATGTGAAAGCGTTAACAGACCTTATGATGATAAGACAGGATCATGTTTAATAGATGAAAATTATTGTAAGACAAAAGGAGCTGATTGGAAATACAATGATAAAATAAAATCAAATGATTGTATCGTATCAGATGGGCAACAGTTCTTAGAACTACTTATAGGTACTACAATCACAAGAGGTATGAAACAAATATTTGACCAGGATCAATACAAGAAATGTAACCCAGGTGAAATGGATAATGGTTACACTTGTTCACGCTGTCCAGGAGGAAAACAATCTGATGATAGTGCTACCAAAGCCATAGGATATGGGACACTTATTGGACTGGCAGGTAATGAAACAGGATGGGCTAATTTATGTTATACCCCTTGTAGAACTGGGTATGATGGAGTAGGACCTGTTTGTTGGGGACATACTTATGTAAAAGGTGAAAGAGTAGCTGATAAAGCACCTTGTGCTGATGGTTTAAGAGATGATGGTACAAGTTGTTGGAGAGATTCGTATGGTATAGGAGCAGGAAGACCTGCTGGTAAAGCACCTTGTGCTGATGGACTACGTGATGATGGTACAAGTTGTTGGAAAGATTCGTACGGTGTAGGTGTTGGAAGACCTGCTAATAAAGCACCTTGTGCTGATGGACTACGTGATGATGGTTCAAGTTGTTGGAAAGATACGTATGGTAGGGGTGTTGGTACTGTTCCTAACATGACTTGTCCAGATGGATATAAATTCCAAGGTGTTGGTACAGCAGGATGGTGTGACAAATGGGTATTAAAAGATGGTTGGCAATGGGTAGTGAGAACAAATCCAGCACGTCATGGATGTAAAGGTGATTCAAAACATAAAATTTGGGAACTTTCGAGCAGACAGAATAATGGAGCTGGTCCACCTTATACTTTTACTTTTGGTGGTGATGGAAATATATGTGTCTTTGACAAAAATGGTAAAATTACACATTGTAGCAATACATACCCAGGTGGAGGTGGTAGAAATAAAAATGACTCAGCTACTTACAATGTAGGAGGTCCATTTAAACTTGTGATGCAAGATGATGGTAACCTAGTAATATATACTGTCAATGGTGGTCGAGTAGTTTGGGCATCAGGTTCGAACCAAGATACAGGTTGGTATGACTACGACTCACCTGATCAATCAAAATATGCTAAAGTAATAGGAGAACCAGAAATACCCGTAGATAGAAGAATACCACAAGACACAATGATTTATTCTTCAAATAAAGCATTTTATTTATTATTAAGATCATCAGATGGAAGACTTGTAATTTACGAATCTGGTGAATACCCAGGAGACTTAGATGCTGGATTATGTTATAAACGCTGTAGGGATGGTTATGACAAAGCAGGAGCAATATGTAGTCCAAAAGGTGGACCTGGTATCAGAACAGCTTTGTGGGATCGTTGGCAATGTAACCCAGATGAAGATAATCCTAAATCTGGATTATGTTATCCAAAATGTAGAGATGGTTATAGTAAAGTTGGATTAAATATATGTGATCCACACGGTGGAGCTGGTATAAGAACAACAGTAATGGATCGTTGGCAATGTAACCCAGATGAAGATAATCCTAAATCTGGATTATGTTATCCAAAATGTAGAGATGGTTATAGTAAAGTTGGATTAAATATATGTGATCCACACGGTGGAGCTGGTATCAAAACAACTGTATTCGATAGATATCGTTGTAGAGATAATGAAGATAATCCTAAAACTGGAATATGTTACGATAAATGTAGAACTGGAATGGAAGATAGAGGAGGTCTTTGTGCAACACCAGGGTCTCCTAGCTATCCTCGAGGTGCTGGTACTACTCCTAATACATATCCGAAAAAGCGTGCTGTAGGATATAGTACTCAAGATAATTAATTCGTCTAAATAATTAAGTATTTAATATTCATTCAAAATAAGAAAAAGATTTTAAATGAATATTCAAATAAAGAAATTTGATCCAACGAGTATAGATCCGTGTAGGATCTGTGTTTTTGTAGGAAGAAGGGGTACCGGAAAAAGTCAACTTGTTACAGATATTCTGTACCATCAGCGTAAGATTCCGATGGGGATTGTAATGAGTGGTACAGAGGAATCTAATGAACATTATCAATCTTATGTACCTGATTCGTTTATTTATGGAAAATATGAACCTGAAATTATTGATAAAATTATTAAACATCAGGGTAAAGTCATTAGTAAACTAAAGGGTCCTGCTAAAGATGATTTCAAGGATCCGAGTAAAAGTGTTTTTATGTTACTCGATGATTGTATGTATGATAATAAATGGACACGTCACGAAATTATGAGATGTGTTTTTATGAATGGGAGACATTATCGTATACTTTTTTTATTGACTCTTCAGTATTGTATGGACTTGCCCCCATCACTGAGGGGACAAATTGATTATCTTTTCATCCTCAGAGAGAATATCATCCAGAATCGTAAAAAACTGTATGATCACTTTTTTGGAATTTTCCCTACATTTGATTCCTTTAATGAAGTTTTGAATCAATGTACAGAAAATTATGAATGTTTGGTTCTTAATGTTCGTAGCACTAGTAATAAAATTGAAGATTGTGTATTTTGGTATAAAGCTAAAATTGGTAGAAAATTTAAGATTGGTAGTCCTGCTTTGTGGGATCACCATAAACGAAATTATAATCCCAAACACTCTTTGGCAGATGAAGAAACTAATTCAAAGGATCTTAAAAAGAAAACTAATGTTCCACAAGTTGTAGTTGTTAAAACTGATTCAGAGGGTAAAAAGAAGAAGAAGAAGAAAACTGATAATTAATTAATTAATTAATTAATTGTATTGACCAGTTCCACCAGTGCGTCCAGTTCCACCAGTAACACCAACTGCTCCCATTTGAGGGTAAGGAGTTTGGTCAGCAAGTAAAGAAAAGGGAGGATAATAACTTGTAGGTGGAACCTGGCAATGAGGTCCCTGTTGAGGTAAGGGAGTATTGTTCCATAACATCATACAAGCTTGGCCAGGAACATTACATTGTCTCGTAAACATTTGTTCATCTCCTATTGCGTTTACAAGTGGTTTACCACCGGAATAAATAACACCTGCTTCAGAACCAGTACAAGTATTTGGTGCTCCAGGGGTTTGCATATTTATAAATTGTTCAGCAGTTGTCATAAAAAATTTATTTGATAATTGAGCAGCATTATCTTGAAGGTACTGACGTAGCTGATTACCAGATAACACACCTTGTCCAGATGCGTCATTAACTAAATAAGCATACATATCGCTATTTGGACGATAATCTGTCATATAATACGCAGGTTGTTTATAACTTAAAAATTGATTTCCACTTACCGTAGATGGGACAAAGTTATAATTTTGTAATGGATTCATTTCTCCAACAATTAATTAATAATAATTAATAATATTTTATTTTATTAATTATTACTTATTACTTTTATTACTTTTATTACTTGTTACTTTTCTTAATTATTAATTAAGATTCTTCTTCTTCATCATCAGTTACTTCAATTTCAACTTCCTCCTCGTCATCAGCTTCTTCAGCATTAATTATTTTAACGTTATCTAATTTTGTTTTAACTGCCTCTTTAATAATTGTTGGTTTATCTTTAGTATTTTGATTTGCTAGATAAGCAGTAATCTTTCTAAGTTGTTCATCCATAAGCTCAATTTTAGCAGCTAAATCATTTTTTCCAGAAGATGAACTACTGTTTTGTTCCTTTTTTAACATAATTAACTCTTTTCGTACATTTTTTATTTCCTTTAATGCCATTACACTTACGCCTACTGCTGCTCCTGCGCAAATTAATGGAACCCATTTAGAAAGCATACTGGTTGCTGTTTTAATTTCTGTTCCACCGATACTTGATACAGGTGTTGGAGTTGGTGGTGAAAAATCCATCCCTCTTGGAATTCTTCTGGAACTGTTCATAATTAATTAATTGGTTAAGAATTAATAATTAATTATGTTTAAATTAATTTTTTTAAACGCTTTTAAAAATCATCTTCCATATTCTGTTCAGCATCTCCCATTTCGTTAATTAAGTCTATTCCAAAAATAAATGATCCTTGATAAGTTCTCGCATTGGGGGTATTTGGATACTTCAGTTTAGCATTCTTCTTGATACTCAATGAATAATTTCCAAATACTCCCATATAGTAGTCAGTAGTAAATTTATGTCGTTCCAAATGACATTCTTTACAATGTTCATTAAATGCTTGAACAAATATCTTTTCACGACAATAATATTCATCACCAAGTAGAACTTTTCCTGATGAAATAAAATGTTCGAGGGCGTGTGTATTTTGTGCCATATCTTGTTGAGTATCTCGGAAGTACTTTGGTAAAGAAGTCCAAAAATCTTTACCCTTGAATTCATTAATTGCGCTAAGATACGCACAAGCTGCTTTCTTGATTAATGCTGGAAGTTCAGTATTTAATTTTGTATCGAGATCGGAATCCTTATCAGTAACCTTCTTATGAAATTTTGCTACTACCAAACGTCTACTAATACTTCCTGAATTATCTGTATAATTTGGAGGTTCGTTACCAGCAAAAAGTCCAGGTGTTTTCCACTGAATAAAAGCTGAATCCTTGTATTTTTCAGGAAGTTGCATGTCACCTCCTTCTATAAGAAGCTGAAACTCAGATTGTTCTAAACATAGATCACCCTTGATTTCTGGAGCAAGATACAATAACTTATCCTTCAATGAGGAAAGTCCAAATTTCTTTTCAATGTTGTTCGATAGTACCCCAACATCACATATTTCATAAAATTTCTTAACAATTTTAGTTATTGTACTTTTTCCACTTCCAGCAACTCCCTCAAGGAAAAGAGCAACCTGCCAATTATCAAGATCACCAAGGTCATAAAAAAGTCGTCCAATAAATACATACACCCATCTCGAAACTTCTTCGGTAAAGTCTTGATAGTCTAAAATACCTTGAAAACTTGGTGTACTGATATCATACCAATCATCAACCGAATCAAAGTTATCAAAATTAGTATCAAAGAATTTACTGGCTACAACAGTTAAGTCTAAACTTTTTGAAAGAGGGCTTCCATATTCGTAAAAGTGATCAATAAATACTTTATTTTCAGTATCCCAGTGTTTACAATTATAAATACCATTTTTAAAAGCAAATACGTGTCGATCCTTTACAAGATCTGTTATACGAGGATCTTGACAATGTTCTAAAAAGTCAGTAGCGTTTTTAATATTACCTGCGTTACTTGTAAGATTATGCCATTGACGATAGTCTATATTAAATTGTGTTTTTTCATATATAAAATTCTTAATACTCATTTTTTCTTTCCAGGCGTGTGTAAAATATCCATTATGAACAATTTTTTCGTACAAAGAACTTCTATATCTTTGTAAACCAGAAGTATATATCGAATCTAATAAAAACAATAACAAATTCTGAAATGGACTATTAGATTCTATATTGGGTTCCAAAAACCTAAGTAATCCAAGATCATCTGATATAGATGGACTATCTTCGGAATGACTATTTACAATAATATTACCCATCTTTAATATTTTAGATGAGTAATCAATAGATTCAAAAATTTTATTAAACATTTTTTGAAATTCTTCATAACGTTCATCATTACTACGAGAACTTTCGGGTGTTACTTTAATAATAATAGACTGCTGAAGATAAACTATGTTATAAAGACACTTCTTATAATTTATATTTAATTCTTCATAAGAAAATGATTCTTCTGAAATACCAAAATTTTCACAAGATTTCTTAACAAATCCAGTTATACTTTTATTATTAATTAATACCCATTTATTATAAAACGAATACAAGTAAGCAATTAATTCAGTTTCCGTAGAATTTTCAAACCTTGTCTTAATTCCTACAATCTCTTCATAATTGTTCATTTCTTGAATTAATTAATTAAATAATAATTAATATTTAATATTTCTTTTAATTAAATAATTCTTTAATTTTTAAGTAATTTAACTTTTTAAAAATTAAAGAATTGTAGCTTATATTATTACAGTAAATTTTATCTTCTTTTAATAAATTTTGAATTTTTATAGCACATATGGCAAAATGAAGTAAATGTCATTTTATCAAAAAATGGAAGCATACAAAATTCCGTATGTTCCTTACACATACACCAAAAGTACCAAAGTTCGTCTGAATAATTAACACAGAATGTGTCAAATGGTAAATCTCTGTTATTTTTTAATTTAATAATTGTTTGTTCTGCTTCTTCCTTTTCTAGATCACTATACGTTCGTGGGTTTGGGGGATATAATGGGTATTCATCATTTAAACAATCCATTTATTATTAATCTTAATTACTTAATAAATTTAATTAATTAATAGATTGTTTACCGAATTAATTATTAATTATTAATTTTTAATTCCTTGAACTGTTCTCTAAATTCCTTGGTATATGTCATAGAAATAGATTGTTCTTCTTTAAATTCTACACTTTCTACATAAATAAAATTATAAAGTATTGTTGCTCTTTCTTCAGGTGTACCGTTTATAAATTCAGATTCACGCGCTTTTGTGTTGAAAAATATAATATATTTATCTTTTATAGTTGTCTTTGTTGGTGCTACCTTTCTTTTAACTTTTGTAACTTTAAGGGTTCCGTAGGGTAAATTACACTTTGTAATATTACTATTTTTAAGTTTTGGAACAACTTCCTTATATAATTCTTTTTTCTTCTTGTTAAGAACTTTTAACTTCTCCTGGGTAACCTTAATTGTTTTAGACAATTCAGCATATTCCTTGACTTTTTCGGTAACTTCATTAAGATCTGGTTCGGAATCCATTTGTTAATTCAAATTAATTAATTAATTTAATTATCCTTAAATTAATTAATTCATTGTTGATTATTTTTATTTATTTTTAAAGCAAATATTTTTGTGTCTGATTTACTGATACCCAATATTAGCATAACCAGATGGACCCGCTCTGTCCGTAAGGTTATTAACTTGGCCGAAAGTTGGTGATACATAAGTAGATGGAGAAGTATTGAATAAAGCAGTCTGCATGCTGGAAATTGGAATTTGGTCAAGAGCACGGAAATCAGAGGTCTTGGAGTATGGCGTGTTGATGCTGGTAATGGCACCAATCTGTTCCACTGGGCTTAGTGCGGTGTAAGCAGCGAGGGCACGTGCTGCGGACTGAGAAAGTGCGTTGTTGTCAGCGTTGGCAGATGGTTTTGGTAAAAGACTGCTTGCTGCGAACATTGGAAGATCCTTTGCGCACTTGCTTAGCTGAGACGCACGATCGTTGGCATAAGCAACTGGTGGGAATGCTGAACCATCGAGGTAACCAAGGTTGTCTACGTAGCCATTTCCATTCACGTTGGTGTATGAGCTGGAAGCACCTGGGAGATTTCTACCTCCCATAATTGGAAGAGATGAAATGTTCTGGGCAAGCTGGAGGTTTCCCATGCTTGGATTGAGGTAGTTCTGGAGATTGGCATAGTACTGAGCTCCCATTCTGTTCACCTGATCTGGGCTGGTACCAATGTTCATAACCACTGAATTCTGGTAATTTTCTAGAGCTAACGTGTCCTCAAGAGATGGTCCAGATGAGTACTTATCAACTTCAGTTTCAGTGAAGTCTTCGCGTTTATTTAATACATTAAATGCGGAAACTGCTAAGATTAATGCCGATAGGGCAAAAATGCTGGGTCCTAAATTTTCATTTGCCATTTAATTAATAATAATTAATAATATTTTTATTTTATCAATTATTACTAATTTTACTTAATTATTCTTTTTTTTAAAAAAATGAATAATCTTCTTCAAAATCACTAATTGAATCTTGATTATTTACTTCCGATGAGTCCTCAATAAATCCAAATTTGGGAACTCTTGAAACTTTCTTATATAACTTAATATTACATAGTTCCCATATAGTAAAACAAGTATCTTTAGAAAAAACAATATATTTTAACTGTGTTATACACTCTACTGAAGATCCCTTTTTAAAATCAATCAAGTCTAACTCATTTTTTTTGTTATCCATAAGTACACAATCGAGTTTTCCCTTATTCTTCTTTAGAGAAAAATTCATTGTACACTGAGATTCTGAATCTTTTGGTGCTTTAATAAATTTATTATACATCTTACCTAGGATGTCCAAAGGTATCTCTTTACCAAACCACTCTAGGGAATTCTTATGGATAAATGTTATAATGTAATCATCAAGTTTTGATAAAAAATCATATACTTCTTTGTTGTATTTGGACTTATTACTTACAAACTCTAAACCAACATTTTTAGGTACTTCTAACTGATTCGTTGAATCTTGAATAAAATCATCCACCACTTTCATTTTTGGTAGCTGAACAACTAAGTCTTGGGACTCAGGGTCGTCATATTTTACCTTACAAATTAAATGCTCTCCGTGTTTCTTAGGTTTTGAAAAAATAATTTTATCAATTAAACAATTCATTTGTTATTATTAATTAATTAATTTTAATTTATTCTTTAGTTTAACGAATTTATTTTTCCAAAAAAGACTCAAGGTTAGTAAGAGGAACACCAAATCCATAATTGATAGTTGTCCTGTTCTGGTTCTTAAGAAGAACAGCAACATCTGGACGAGTTGTTGGAGCAGTCATTACAGATTTACCAGCAGCAGGACCACGTTGACACAATGAATAATAACCATTAGGCCTGTTCTTAAGAACTGGTTGCTGACTTGTAGGAGCGTTAGAATATACCCATTTACCTCCAGCAACTCTACCTGGTAACTGATTGGAAGAATAATCACTGATATTACTTGGAAGAACTCTAGTAAATTGTTGAAATCCACCAGCTGCTGGTATTTCTGTACCAACTGCCAAACCTCTTCCAACGTGAATCTTCTCAAATGGTTGTTCATTTGTCTTAAATTTAATACCTTGTTTAAGATCTTCCATCTCTTTTGCTCTTGACAACGTTAACCCTGGGCCAAAACCAGATTGACCATACTGGTAACCGTATCCTGTTATTCTTTCCTCTGGTGTGAACAAATTAAGGGTTTCTTGTTTATTTGGTACTCCTAAGTTTTCACGATCTCTCTTCTGTAAAAGTCCTGTAAACATCTCCATCTTTTGCTGAATTTGGGAATCATCTTGATACTGTCTAGTTTCCTGTGGCATGTCCTTATTTAAAAACCATGTACCATTGTTCAAAACATCATTTGTGTACTTGTCATAGTAGTCTTTTAAAGAAACTCCGTTGATTTTGTCATTATTATATAAACTGTTCTTTTTAATAAATTCTGCCTGAGGTTCTCTAAGATATTGGTCAGCTATTGGATATCCACCTGTATTGTTATTGAAGTCCGCGAACTTGTTATTGTCACCCTTTACTAAATTAAGTTTTCTTTCCTGTAATTCATTTGGTGTAAATTGATTTGTCTGCCTAGTCTCTGTAGGATTCGTGTGTTGTTTATAATAAGATGCTGAATCATAATATGTTTCTTCAAAATTTTCTTTTTTATTAAATAAAGAATATAATGTAACTCCACCGACTAAAGCTAATAGAACTTCCATTAATTATTTATTAATTGTTAATATTATTAATTAATTAATAATTATTAATTTTAATTTAATTAGCAAATGGCATTGAACCACTTGTTGGAGAACTAATACCAATATATCTGGTGTAGTTGCTATCAAATGAGTATGCTTTGTTGAATGGAACGTTGGAGCCATTAACATAATTATTATTGTAATTGAAAAATTGACAATTCACATTGTTATTTATTGGATGTTCGTTCATTAATTCCCAAGAACTTTTATTATTTACATTGTTTATTGGCTGACCTGATGATAAAGTAGAAGAATAATCATTTGTACTAGAGTATTTTGCCAAGTTTGATGAATTTAATCCTCCTCTCTGGGACTCTGGAAATATAATGTGATTTACTTCTTGAACATTAAGACCTGCTCCTGAAAATCCTGATTTATCAAAACGTTTATCTGCTCCATAATACCATAAATCTGAATTATCTATGGATTCCATTGGATTGAAATACCCGTCATTAGCTAAAAATCTATGATAACTCTGTGCTGGAAAATCATTTGCCGATTTCTTAACTGCTGTATACGCTGGTAACAAATTCTCAAAATTAACACCTTTATATACCAATCCTGGGTCATTCTTAAAATCTGAAGAATTTATATCTACACAATTACCATTTGGACCTGTTCCACCTGTTCCACCTGTTTGACCCATTAGTGGTAAAGCACCTGGCACGACATCTGGATTGGAATAATCAAATTTTGTAATAGAATACTGAAATGGATCAAGTAGGTAGTAATTTATTGCTGAATTTAATTCATAACTTTTAAACTGGGACCCCAAAGGTGGTTGATTTTCACTTAATAAAATACTCATTAATAATTAATAATAAGCTTATTATTAATAAATATTATTTTTTTAATAACTAAATTACTAAATTGAATTAACAATTATTAACTTCAACATAGTTTCTAAGTTCGTTACGTGTGCTGATACCACACTGAAATAAACTTCTATCATTACCATTCACATCTTTCATATTCATTATTATATGATCAACATTCTGAGTAATACTGGGATCAACAATATCCCATCGGTTAACATATCTAGATGATTCAAGGCCATAATTCTTTTGTCCAAGCATTACTTTGGTTGGATCAATAGCATTACGGATTATTTCATTATCTCTTCCTAATAAATTTATAGTTGTAGCTTGTTCGTAAAAGTTATTTAATTTACTAGAAACTCCTTCATTTTTAATAAAAACTTGTCCGGGATGAAATGTAACTTCTGTTACAGTCTTTGCTGACTTTTTATTTAAAAATACAGGGTATCTTAAAGCATCTGAAGATACGTCAACATATTTAATACTGGGTGCGTTTTGACCTAAATAAGGTGTTGTATTATATGGAATAGTGTAAAGTTCAGGAAGATCTCTTAATTTAGTTGGCTCTGATCGATCATACATATTGGCAACTCCATATGTTTTAAGATTTCCAACTGGGGTAAATCCTGAATTAGAAATCTGCTCATAAGGATCTCTAATGGTATCCTGTTCATAATATCTTAATTTCTTACTAGCAGCATTTATTGTTGGAGAATTCATAATTAATTCTTTTAATAATAATTAATATTTTTATTAAAAGAATTATTAATTAATAATTAATAATAATAATTAATAAGTAAAAGAATGAATAAAATCATTCAAAGTAACTCTTTATTAGTTTCCCATCTTCTTCATTCTAGAACACAATCTCATATATTTCATTTCAGAACAAATAGTTACTCAACTCATAAAGCTCTACAAAATTATTATGAAGCTATAGTACCCTTAATTGATTCTTATACAGAAGCATTCCAAGGTCATTATGGGTTACTTAATAATTACAAATCTTATCCATTGTGTGATGATGCTTCTAACAGAAATATTGTAAAATATTTTGAAAAATTAATACCAATAATTGAAAATAATTTAGTACCTGATCCTTATCTACAAAATATTATTCAATCCATACATGAACTGATAAGCAAAACATTATATCTTTTAAAAAATGTAAAATAGTAATTAATAAAATAATTCTATAATTTCAATTCTTTCTTCTATTGGATTATCTATAAAATATTGTATTTTTTCTATTAAAAACTTTATACGATAGTTCCATTCTATTGTTTTTGATTTAGCAATTTCCATTACTCCTAATTTATTAATCTTCCAACATGAACTAACTACTATTCCCTCTTGATTAGTATAAGAATCTGGATTAAATCTTATAAATACAATAGGTCTACACCCCACATCCATAGATAATTGTTCTAGTCTTTTACGTTCACAACTACAATCATATCCTATATGTTTATATTCATCAACTTCTATTATAATTATATGTGTACCAAGATCTAAAAATTTATCAGGGCGATGTTTTGAACATCCTCCTTCTATTTTTTTATCATTAATCCAAGAAAAAATTGGAAAATGAGCATCTATTCGATCGCTTACATCACGTTCTTTTGTCTTATAGTTTTTACAAACCTGTATTTGAGGACAAACTTGAATACAACAACTTAAACAGTATCCATTGTATTTTGGAATACCTCTTACTTCACACCATTCAGATTTACATAAACTACGACCATCACATTCTTTACAACGATATTTATTTTTTTCATGTTTACAATAAATACTTCCACCACATTCTTTACAGTATCTTTTATCTATACCATGTTCACATATTTGATTTCCTCCACACTCAATACATGAATTCTTTCTTTTCATGTGTTTACAATAAGAACTACCTTTACATTCTTTACATTGCCATTTTCTTTTAGAATGTTCACAAATACCACTTCCATCACATTCTAAACAAAATATTTTTCTTATACCATGTTCACATATACCTATTCCACAACATTTTACACATTGAGATTTTTCTCTTCTGTGTTCTTTACATAAAGCAGAACCTCCGCATAACTTACACCGTGTTTTTCTTTTACCATGTTCACATTTTGGATGATCACCCATTAATTCTAATCTTATAAATTTTATATTTTTAAATAGTATTATATTAAAAAATGTAAAATATAAATTTAAAATAGTATGACACAAACGTATCATAAATTTATCCACCGTTTTCACTTCCTGTAGCCTTGGCAAGTTTGGTTACCAATTTGAATGCGGCAGGGTCGTTTACGAAAATAGAAGCATACTTGGGGTTGACCAAGTTTGTAGGATTTCTGTAACAGAAATTAGCAAATGCTTCTTGGTTATCTGGCATAGTATCTACTGGCATCGGTGAAAATCGCGATTGAGAATTTTTCTTATGGAAAAGCAAATCATCTACCCTCATGGAAATCGTCTTTTCAAAATTATCTGTCATTAAGTAATCATTTGTCACTACCTTTCCATCATCCGTTGTTGTTAGATCACCAACGTTACATGTTCCGTACATAGTTGGAGTAGCATCATATTCAGTTACATTAATTGTAGCCATTGGGTTTGATTCTGTACTTCTTCTACATTTTAAACTTCCATATGGTGGCCCTTGGTACTCATATGTTGGTTTCTGACCAGGCAAATATGTAGCTAATTCTAAATCCCAATCAGATCTGTTTGAATTTGATATGTTTACATTTGGAAAACTTTTAATGGCAAGTGTATGGGGATCACTGACATAACCTGCTTCAGAATCTTCAATACTTCTGTTTCCATCTGGTGGACTTATTATATTTGGAGATGAATCACTTACTTTATAAATATTTGTACTTCCTTTCTTATAATTATTAGTTAAATTACTTAGAAGTATGATTGCTGAATTGTTGTATTCAGGTGTGCTCTGAACACCCGTTACTACATGTGTTTCAGAGTTTACATTGTCTGTTATAAGAACAACATCACCAGTATTCATATTAAAAACATTATTTACATACAATTTATTATTTCCTTTCTGTACATCTTTTATTAGCTGTAAACCTGTTGTATATTGGTTTGATAACATAGAGTCTTCTTTTGGTGTAAATTTTGAAACATTTGAATTAATAAATATAATAAAACTTAGAATTACGATGGATACTCCAAAATAAAGTGGTTTTTTAGTAACAAAAACTAATACAATACCTACTATTACTACTAATAAAGAAATAACATTGAATATTTTATTAGTATCACTATTAGTAGATTTAAAATTTTCAGGTGAAAACAAATCTGTAAAATTATTTAACCAAAATTTAACCATTTATTAGTTACTTATTATTCTCTTTACTTATTTATTATTACTTATTATTATTTTTAATTAATTAATTACTTAAATTAAATTAACAAAGTTAATTTTGTAGTTATTAATTCTTTTAATTTTAATTAATAATAAAATTAAGAATATCGTGAGTTTCAGGTGGCATTTCAATAAGTGTTACACCAATTTTAAATAAAGTCTTAATATATTTCCAAACAGCTTCCTTTGTATTTTCTGATAAATCTTGTGTCCAAAAATTTTGAACATTAATAGATTTGAGAATATCAGGTTTATCGTCACTTAAAAAAAACGAATCATCTTTCATAGCAACCTTTTCAAGATATGGAATAGAACCTATCATAAATTCTCTACATGGTTTTCTTACATTTGCTTTACAAATTGTCTGAAAAAAATTATAACTAACCTTAAGCTTCGTTTGTTCAGGAAATATATCAATAAGTTCTCTATAAAATTCATCCATTATCTGATTCCATATCTTAATATTCGATACGTTTTCCATAATTACAGGATTATTAATTAATTTAATTAATATTCTTTAAACTAATTATTAAAAAAAAATTATTAAGTAATTAGTAATTAGTAATTAGTAATGTCTGTAGAAGATGAAATATACTCATTAAATGAGAGTCCGAAAGTTTCAGAGTTAATTCCAATTACTTATAATATGTTTATTAACTCCATAGACATATCTAAAAAGGAACATAAAACAAGTGTTTATGATTTTATAGATTTAGAAAAACTTGTAGAGTCTTTAAAACTTGATAAATCATTTGTATCAAAGAGTTTGTATCTTAAAAATAAAAGTTATAATGATCCACCTGAGGGACCGATTGATAAATACTTTATATGTATAAAATGTCGCCAAGTTGGTCCAGAATATCATTCAAGAGATTGCCCAGAACCATTTACAGATTCATTGTTTTTAACAGAAGAGGGTGCTCAGAAGTATTCATTAAATGCTGGTGATCCATATAACCTGGCTGTTGTAAAAAGAGGTCAAAAGAAGGTTGAAAGTAAAAGTACAAAACGTAATAAATTTATGAACGCGGTTACTTTAAAATATTTTGATGAAAAAAATACAATAATAAGAATTTCTAAAAATGGATTTATACACGTTCTTTCAGCAGGGTTTGATAATAAAAAATTACCACAACAAATTATAGATAAAATTAATGAAACAAATGCTGTAAATCTAGCAAATTATAGAGAAGTGTATCCCAATAATACTAATTTTAAAATAGATCCCGATATTACTTTTAAATACTTACTCTCAGCACAATTTAATATCTATCCAAAGAAATATCAAGAATCTGCGTACATTAATTTGAATGTTTTAGATTATCTTTTAAGAAAGTCAATGAGAAAAATAAATAGAAATAATATTGTATTTACTGAATCAAATGATTACTATGTAGATGATTACTCTTATAATTCAGGAAATTTTAAAAGCAGAAGTAATAAATTAACAAATCCAATCATAAAGTTTAATCTGGTTTTACAAGATGATCCAAATTTTAAAACGAACATACAAATATATAAAAGAGGAGCTGTACAATTAAAATTAAGCTATGTAGATTATAAGAATGATAATACCCATAAACTTGATTACAGTACACTTACCGATGTATATAAATTTTTAACAAAATTAATAAGTCGTTTAATTAAAGAATCTGAAGATCCTGTAATTGTCTATGAGGGAGTACTTACAAAGAAGAAGATATCAAATACTATAGATGGTAAAGAACCACAAGCTTGCCACGATAGAGGAAATTATAAACGAAGACCAATTCCATACAGTTTTAGTGGTAAATGTCCTGATAAAGATACATATCTAAGACCTTCTGGTATGCTTCGCAAAGATGGTCTTTACGAACCTTGTTGTTATAAGTTAAGTAAATCAAGTAATAAACAAGATTCTATAGATAGATATTCTAATATTCTAAAAAATGGATATCCTGATAAAGAATCCATAAAATGGGGAGAAAAAGTTCCAGATCCAGACAAATTATCAGCAGTTTATAAACCTGGAACAAAAATTAGAGAATCAAGACGATTTCAAGGATTACTCAGTTTAGAAAAATCTGAATTAATTGATTTTATAAAAGACGCTGGTTATATTCGTGAAAAGGATATTTTTGATATTTCCCAAGATTTATCAAATTATGATACTTTTGCTGGTTCAGTTCTTAAAGATTATCATTCGTTAACTGGATATTATAGAATAATAACACAAACACCTGTTTCGATGAATTATGGTACATATTCTTTATTAAGTAAACAAAGATACTTAGTAACACCCATAAATGATGAGACCATCAAAGTTATACTCTTTTTTAATAACTTGGGGAAGTCTTTCTTTATAAATGAAAATAACGATGTTTCAGAATCTGGTTTAACTGAAATAAAAGAATTGTCAAACACCGTAATTGAAGGATATCTTTATCCCGGGACTTCTGAATTTATTTTTTATCCCATAGATATTATCTACCTAAATGGAACACCTCAAAATTCATTAAATTATCTAAATGGTACCGAATCAAGATTTAATAATCTTAATAAAGCTGTAAATTTGATTAATAATTCAGGAAGTTCAGGAAGTCTTGAAATACAATTTGAATCAAGATTTGATTTGAACGTAATCGAGGGAGTAAAATACTTTTTGAGTAGCCCAGATGTTTATGGAGATATTTCTAAAGTACTTTTTATTCCTGTTAATGAAAAATACTTAATAAATAAAGTAAATAATAAGTTACTTCTTTGGAATGATATAAGTAATGATGAAAATAAACTTATTCAGTTAAATGTATTTAACTTGAAAAATAATATTTGGAAAGTTTCCATAGATTCTAAAAATATACCAACTGAGTTATTACCACAAAAGAATGGAGGTATTGAATTATTACAAAGTGTAGTAAAAGAATTTAAAATTACAAATGGAGATTTAATTGTTTTTGAAATTAATACTCTAATAGATTCAACTATTAATAAAAAAACTCCACTCAAACCTATTCTCAAATCAAGTGAAAAAATGAATGATTACCAAGATGTAATAAATATTCTACAATCTATACATACACCTTTACTTAAAAGCACTCTAATAAATATTAATTCTGATAATGAATTACCTCCTGGAATAACTATTCAAAATAAACATTATTATTATCCAATAATTAATGGTAATCCAGAAATAAATAAACCATTAAAAGTAACTGGAATTGCTTATTAAATATTTATATAATTCATTGTAACTTGATAAAAAATCTTCAAAAGAAGTATCTCTTGGACCAATGAATTCACACTCAACTTCATATGTTTCGGGACTTAAATTAACACCTTCTTCTGAATATCCACTTTTAACTCTTGTTAAATCGAGAATCCATAAATCTGAAACTTTAAATGAATATCTTTCTTTATAACGAATTAAATTTCCAACACTCATCGGTACTGCTCTTTTAGATTCCCTTTCTTCTGATAAAGACATTCTGAAAATAATTTCGTTATAAAGTAATTTATTCTCATCAAAATAAAATCCATATTTATCAAGCTTGGATTTATCATTTAATTTTCGAGGAGTATTTGAATCAAATTGGGAATATAATATCTTTTGTTGATTACTAAAACTTTTGAGAGTATAAAGGTCTTTAAATGAATGATATGAACTTCTATACTTACTCTTATAATTAAATTCATTTTTTTCAATAACGTCTATTGATACTTCGCGAACCATCTTAAATTGAGTACTCAAAAACTCAAGTAAGTAATTAAATGTAATTTTATCCATATTTTTACCAGGATTTCCATTTTTATAAAGACGGGATTCTAATTCCATATTTTTTGATCCTGAACCAATAAATTCAGAATATATATTTTTAAGTTTACCAATTTCATTATATTCCGGATTCTTGCTTTCTACAAAGAACATATCTGTAGAACATAATATTAAATCAGTCTTTGACATTACTGAAAGTAATGGACTCAAGCCATCATCACCACTTGGACTCGTTAATTCTTTTAAAGCTGGTTTTAAATAATCAAGTACAAATGGCTTGTTTATAAATCTTAGCACAGCCATTATTGCTCCTTGGCTATTTGCCTGTTTATTTGGTCTCGACCTAAGTACTTGAAATGTCTTTTTTGAGGTGGAATACTTAAATTCAGCAACATCAGAGTCTTTAAGATTTTTCTTGTTAGCATCTGTTGGTACACATATAGCCTTCATACCCGAACCAGGCATTGTAAATGGATAATTTGATTTTGTAAGTAGTTCCCACTCTGAATTATTGATTACCTTTATTTTAAAATCCATAGTCTGATGCTCCAATGGTTTCCACTTAAATTGTACGTTATTGATACCTATCCAAGGTCCATACATGATATACGGGGTATCGAATGGTTGTATTATAAGACCATCTGCCTCCAATTTATTTTTAACCAAACGGTCTTTGTTTGTTTCAGAATCGATATATTCGTAAATTTTATCAGTTTTTAAAATATCTGAAATCGGAAACCATCTTTTTAATGTAATTGTGAAATTTACTTCACCTAAAAAATATAAGTAATCAATTAAAACTGAATTAATAGCAAACTTACAAACATCGTAACGGTTATAATAATCTTTTGAAATGAAAGATTCAGAATTATAATAAAGTACATCGAAAATAAAAAATTCATAAACACCTCTTTTAAATAGTATCATTTCACCATCTAATATTGATCTACCTAATCCTTGTATGGGCGGTAATCTTTGTGATTCTCTATCAAGAAAAATATAAAAGTTCATACTTCTGTCTATAAAAAAAAGTTCACCCCAAGATGATAAAAATAATAAATAACGCTCTCCATCTACTTTTAACGTTAGGTAATTTACAAAATTACCTTTAGAATCTAAACGTAATAACTGTTTGGAACACGGTAAGTCCATTGTAACGGGCATTCCACCAATAAAATAATTACCAGCTACTGGATTCGTATCTTTTATCAATGATAAATAGTCATTAAATATACTTAAGTATTCTTTGTTTTGAAATTCCTGACCTGTGGGATCCCTAATAAATATAGGAATCTGTATTAATGTATAAACACTACTCATCTTATTAATTAATTAACATAATTATTAATTAATAATTAATAATTAATTAATTTAAAGTATTCATAATAATTAAATTAAAAAATGAAATTCGTACTTGATGATTCTTTTATTGATACCTTTTCCAAAAAGGATCCTCCGTTTGGATTCAATGGTCTGGGTGAAATTGTTTATATGAGAACTTATTCACGTCTCAAAAATGATGGAACTAATGAAAAATGGTATGAAACTATTCGTCGAGTTGTTGAGGGTACGTATACTCTTCAAATGGACCACATTGAGTCACTCTGCTTGGGTTGGGACCCTGTTCAAGCCCAGCGAAGTGCCCAAGAAATGTACACTCGTATGTTTGAGATGAAGTTCCTTCCACCTGGACGTGGTCTGTGGGCTATGGGTTCCGATATTATCACCAAGAAGGGACTTGCCGCTGCGTTGAACAACTGCGGGTTTGTTAGTACCAAGAATATGGGTATTTCTGAACAATTCTCTAAACCATTTGCCTTCCTTATGGATATGTGTATGTTGGGCGTGGGTATTGGATTTGATACCACTGGTGCTGGAAACTTCATTGTTAATAAACCAGTTAATAAGTACGTGTTTTCCATAGAAGATACCCGCGAAGGTTGGGTCAATAGCGTACGTGTACTTATTGACTCTTATCAAGGAAATTCTTATCCAGAGTTTGATTATTCTCACATTCGTGAAGCTGGTATTCCACTCAAAACGTTTGGTGGTCTCAGTAGCGGTGCCCAACCTCTGATTGATCTTCATAATTCCATCATTAAAGTATTGGACACTAATATTGGAACTTTTGTAACTGTAACCACTATCGTCGACATTATGAATCTTATTGGAAAATGTGTTGTATCCGGTAACGTCCGAAGAACAGCTGAAATAGCTTTTGGAGATCCCAAGAGTGAAGAGTTTATGGATCTTAAGGATTATTCCAAGAATCCCGATAGAATGGCTTATGGATGGACCAGTAACAACAGTATTTTTGCTGAACTTGGTATGGACTACTCTGATGTTCAAAAGAGAATTTGTATCAATGGTGAACCTGGACTTGCTTGGTTAGATAACATGAGAAAGTATTCAAGAATGATCGATCCACCTGATAATAAGGATTATCGCGTATGTGGAGGTAACCCTTGTTTGGAACAATCCCTCGAGCATCAAGAACTTTGTTGCTTAGTAGAAAGCTTTCCAGCCAAGGCTGATTCACTTGATGACTACTTACGTACTCTCAAATTTGCGTATCTTTATGCGAAAACTGTAACTTTGGGAATGACCCACTGGCCTGAAACTAACCGTGTACAGTTGAGAAATCGTCGTATCGGATGTAGTGTTAGTGGAGTTGCTCAGTTTTTAACTAAAAATAATCTCAATACTCTTAACCAATGGTTAGACTCCGGATACAATGAAATTAAACGTTGGGACACTGTTTATTCTGAATGGCTTTGTATTCCCAAGAGTATTAAGATGACTTCTGTGAAACCAAGTGGAACGGTAAGCCTGTTGGCTGGAGCTACACCTGGGATGCATTACCCTGAATCTAGGTTTTACATTCGTCGTATGAGACTGGCCAATAACAGTCCCCTCGTTGATCCCCTTAGGGAGGCTGGATATAAACTCGAACCAGCTGTTGGATCTGAACGTGATACTTTGGTTGTTGAGATTCCAATAGACGTTGGTGAAGGTATTCGAACGGTAAACGATGTGTCGATGTGGGAACAACTCGCTCTTGCTGCGAACATGCAAAGTTGGTGGGCTGATAACCAGGTATCTTGTACAGTTACATTTAACCCTAAAACGGAGGGACATCAGATCGCATCTGCTTTGGAATATTTCCAGTATCAACTTAAGGGTATCAGCTTTTTACCTAAGTGTGATTATGGAGCATTTCCACAGATGCCATATGAAGAAATTTCAGAATCCACATTTAACGAAATTAATTCAGGAATTAAAAAACTTGTAATAAAAAGTATGTCAGAGGATTCTGTGGGGGAACAATATTGTGATGGAGAAGCCTGTGTTAAGAAATAAATTACTTAAAAAATAAAAAGAATACTAAATAAAGGATATGAAGTCCGTTTATGCGTAAGAACTCATTTGTTATTGTAAACATCAGGGAAATGATATCAAATTATACAGAATACAACAGGTTTATTAAAAAAATAAAATGGGATGTTTCAATAACCCAAAATATTTTTTTTATGTATTATTACTTTATTATTTACTTACTAAATTTTTTTATTAAAACAAAGATATATTTTAAATATTATGAAGTAAACTTATGTTATATAGAAACATTTATGTTACTAAAAAATGTAGTATTAAAAATATATGACAATGGAGTAAGTATTAATAATAATGAAGTAAGTATTCATATTCCATATGAATACATTATAAGTTTAAATACAGAACATAATAGGTGTCTTTTTAAAATTATACCGAGTTTTAAGAATAAGTTAGTAAGTAATAATACATTATTAAATACACACGAACCATTAACGGTTTTTTTAAAAACCGAAAATAATAACTTTGATAATCTAACTAAAGATATTAAAAAAAATATGTTTTATCATCTTAAATATAATAAGATTGATCTAAATGTTTTTAAAGACTCTTTTTACTTAAAAAGAAAAAACGACTGATTTGTTAATTAATTAACATGTACCATTTGAATATTTAATTCTATTGTATGGAGTAATCAATACATCTTGTGATCGTAATTGTTCAAATGAATTTGGTTCATTCATTTGAAGTGGAATTTTTAAAAGTTCCGTTTTTCCACCAGAATATATAAGTTCATTGGTATCTTGAATAGGTGTATTACCTACAACTGAATAAGAAGTATTAATTAAATCATTAATTGGTGTATAATTAGTTGCTTCTATTTTTTTTTCAAGAACTGTTTTTGCTACTATTGGATTAACTGGAGGACTATATGGAAATTGATATCTTGTATCTTCGTAATGAACATTTTCTGATGGAATACTTGGGAGAACTGGGATTAATGGACTAACTCGTTTAAGATTTGGTTGATCTGGAATATCGGGAATATCAGTTGGTACAAATTTACTCTTCTTAAAAAATAAATAAAATAAATAAACGATTACAACAAAAACGACACTCCATAATAAATAAACATTCATTTTAATTAATAATGGATGTTATTTTATTTTATTAATTAATTAAAATTAGATTACTTAATTTGAATTAATTACATTATTCCAGCCTCAGTTGCCCATTTTCTCATCAATGTATGGTAACTTTGATAAGGAGGTCGGTGGTTATCTTCTTTCCATTCTACATCATTACAAGTTGTGTGAGTTAATTCGTGAATAGCGAGATCTAATATTTTATTATAGTCGTTAACGTTACCTGTTCTTTTGTTTCGTATTGTAAGAAATATAGCTCTTTTATCAGCAATTTTATAATCTTTATTTTTTCCATAATTATTTAATGGAATTTTTTTAATTATTTTTGGTTTGTTAAGACCAATTATACCGTGATTATTTGGAGCAATTTCCTGATAGTTAAATAATTTTCCAAGTTTTGAACATTCGTTATTTATAAAATTGTTCTTATTTTGATCAAATTGTTCATTAACAATATTATTAAAAGTATGATTTATACAAGGCATATGTATATCAAATGTATGAATTATTCCATAAGCAATTGGATGATTTATCCATTTTTCAGGATGTTTACATATATAAACTAATAACTTGTTCATATCTCTTCTTACTTTTGATAATTCTATTGCTACTTGTAATTTCTGTTCAGGTGTACCTTCATTCCATACCTTGTAGTTAAGTCCATCAAGTGGACTTGTAATACTTACAAAACCTACATTTTCTTCCAGATCCCAGAATGGTTTAGAACCCATAATACTTAAGTATTATTAATAATTAATAATTAAATTAAATTAAGAATTATTAATTAATTATCGAGAATATTCAGCTTTACATATTTTATTTTGCGAATCATAAAAACATTTACTTCTTCCAATACCCAAACTTTCTGGCTTATTACAATCATCTTCATTAATAAAACGATTACAAGAATCATAACTTAATGGATACATTCCTACCAAACCACATTTAACTTCTTTCCATCTAAATGTATCATTTGGATCTATTGGATTTATTATTGGTACTTTGATAAAACATTGTTTACCTGGTTGTTCATATTGAATTGGTATAATTGTTACTTTACCGTTTCTTTCATTAAACTGTTCTTTAACTGCTTGTATCATTACAGGCAAACCAGTGTTGAGATCTTTTTCAAGACGGTATACTTCGAATAAGTATCCATTATATACGTCTCTACCAATTTCACCTGTAGCTGGATTATATAAAACCATCTCTACTTTGTATTCTTCTTTTGGATTGACTTTAACAGATTCAATTAATTCTGAATATGCTCTTTTCTTAAACTGGTCATAAAAGTTTATTGGTGGGTTTCTTAACATAAAATATAGTAAGTCATTTCCATAAATATCGGTAATACCAAGATTACCTGGATAATTCTTTGGCCAATTACTAATTAAGTCTTCGAAAGTAGTTCCGTTTATCTTCAAAACAGATAATAGTTTCTGTAATGCTTCTTCATAATATTTGTTTAATAGTTCAACGTTATTATTTAATTTTGTAATATTATTATATAATTTATTTCGTATATTAGTATAATCCTCTTGACTAACTTCTCCCAAGAAATATTTTAATTCATTTAGATCATATAATTCAAGTACATTTAATAGATTTTTATTTTTGGTAAAATCGAATATTAATTTTCTTTTATATGCTCGTAAAAGTTCATAAATTAATCTATTACTTATTTGGGAATATTCATTGATGTTTTCAACACTAGATGTGGGTAATTTAGATTTGTTCACTAGTTTTTTGAACTTAGCAAATACATTATAAGCATATTTTATCTTTTTAAGTCTCTCTTCTTGAATACTGTTTATCTTTTTTTCTATCTTATTGATCTCTTTTTGAATACTATTTATCTCTGAATTAATTACTACATTATACTTATTCATCAAAAAGTCTTTATAATTATTAAGTTTATTTAAGTCTCCGGTTTTCAATAAACTATTCCATTTGTTAAATTCGTCATTTGATACTACACTTCTTGGTGGGATCCATTTAAGTATAAAAACCCCACGTTTATTTATTGCTTCTTGTTTCATTTTATCACTTATTAGTTCTTTTAATTTTAGTCTTTCACTAGACAAAAGAGCTTCTAATTCTGAAATGTCGAATTTTGTATATGAAAATATGGTTGTTTTTAATTCTTCCTTTGACTTTTTTATAATATTTTCAAAAAGTCTTAGTTTAATGTTTCTGATTATAATAACCAATTGTTCATCTGTTATAAGGCCCTTTACTAAATTATCGGAAAATGGGTATACTAATAATTTAATAAAATTATTTACAATGAAATTATAATCCAACTCAGTTGATAAATCAAATATCAATAATTCTAATCTTTTAGACTCTCTACGAACTATTATTTCTTTCAATACTTTACTTCTAAAAAAATCTTTAAAATTAAGACTATTAAATAATTTATTATATATTTTATTAAGTGAGTCTGTTCGGTTATTTATGGATTTGATCTTTTTAATATTAGCTAGAGTATATATAGAGTGATAATTAACTAATTGATAAATATTTATCTGACCTGATAATAGTTGTAACTTAAATTCAGGATATGAGTCCAATATAAATAAAATATTGTTTACTTTATCAAAATAATCTTGTATTCCGGTTTTTTTAGAAAATATCAATTCTTCTAATTTGTTTACTAAGTCTTGGGCAATAGAAAAATATGATCTATCAACATTTCGAGTTAAAGCATTTAATAATTTCTTATTACTTACTTCTCTTTGCCATCTTGTTATATATGTTATACCGGGTATTGTTAAACTTGAATTTTGTCTTTTTATTTTAAAGAAAGGTGTTAATGATTTATTCAGCAAGTATTCATCTATCTGCTGAATGTGATTCAAATTTTTTTCAATTAAAGCTTCAAGATTCTTTATTCTTTTTATATCTTTTGACTCATTAATTTGATTTCTCGTAAAAATTATGTTTTTATTTATTATTTGTTTAATATTCATCAAGTAGTCTTCAAAATTATCAATCTTTTT
>Ga0209086_10000393_pt1 | contig 37927 bp, 33 predicted proteins | sample M_130207_XF_Meta_FD_187312 | JGI IMG/M metagenome (GOLD analysis project Ga0209086, IMG submission 187312) | Freshwater microbial communities from Lake Montjoie, Canada to study carbon cycling - M_130207_XF_MetaG (SPAdes) (version 2) | ecosystem: Environmental > Aquatic > Freshwater > Lake... | reverse complement strand
GTCGCGACCTGGCGTCGCCACGGGACTGGCGTGGACCGAGGCGGGCGGCGACGTGCTGTTCGTCGAAGCCAGCCTGCTGCCGGTTGGACATCACAAGCTGATTCTCACGGGCCAGTTGGGCAGCGTGATGCAGGAGTCGGCGCGCGCGGCGCTCAGCCATGTACGGGCGACGTCGAAGGCACTGGGCATCGACCCCGACATCCTCGACAAGCACGACCTGCACGTGCACGTGCCGGCCGGCGCGATCCCGAAGGATGGCCCGTCGGCCGGTGTCACCATCGCCACGGCCATCGTCTCGGCGCTGCGTAACCAGACCGTCCGCGAGGATGTGGCGATGACCGGCGAGATCACGCTCAGTGGCCTCGTGCTGCCGGTCGGCGGCATCCGCGAGAAGGCGCTGGCGGCGAAACGCGTCGGCATCAAGACGCTCATCCATCCCTCTCGCAACAGTGCGGATGTGGCCGAACTGCCGCCCGAAGTGAAGGCGCAGATGACCTTCGTGCCGGCGTCCACCCTGGACGATGTCCTGAAGGTGGCGCTGCCCGCGCCCGAGTGACGCTCCTCTTCTACATCTCAGGCCATGGCTTCGGCCACGCGTCGCGCGACATCCAGGTCATCAACGCGCTGGCGCGGCGGGTGCCTGGCCTCCGGGTCGTGCTGCGCACGATGGTGCCCGAGTGGTTCCTGCGTGCCTCGCTCGAGCCACGGGTCGAGATCATTCCCGGCGATACCGACAGCGGCGTCGTGCAGCCAGACAGCCTGTCGATCGATGAAGCCGGCACGGCGAGGCGTGCCGCGGCCTTCTATGCACGATTCGACGAACGCGTGGCGCGCGAAGCGGAGCTGATTCGGTCGCTCGAGCCGACGCTCGTCGCCGGCGACATTCCCCCGCTGGCGTTCGCGGCGGCGGCGGCCGCCGGTGTGCCGTCGGTCGCCATCAGCAACTTCACCTGGGACTGGATCTACGGCGGCTTTCCCGACTTCGACACGCTGGCGCCAGGTGTGCGTGCCGTCATTGCGCGTGCGAATGCCCAGGCGACGCACACATTGCGGCTGCCGTTCGCGGGCGGCTTCGCCGCGATGCGGCAGATCGAGGATGTGCCGCTGGTGACACGGCGCTCCACGCTGACGAAAGGCGAGACGCGGGGACGCCTCGGACTCGACCATGAGCGACCGATTGTGCTCGCCACCTTCGGCGGACACGGCGGCAACATCCCGCTCGAGCGCGCCGCCGAGAGCGCTCGGTTCACGGTGATGGCCACGGACTACGAGGTCGACTCGCACCTGACACCACACCCGAACCTGCGCGTCGTGTGCGGCGAAGAGATGCGTCGCCTCGGCCTCACCTACACCGACCTGCTTGCCGCCTCGGACGTCGTCGCCACAAAGTTGGGATACGGCATCGTCTCGGAGTGCCTGGCGAATGGCGTGGCGCTGCTCTACACGCTACGCGGGCGCTTCATCGAGCAGGACGTCTTCATGCGTGAGATGCCCGCCGTGATGCGCAGCCTGCACATCGACACCGCCGACCTGCGCGACGGGCGCTGGGCAGAACGGGTGGAGGCGCTGCTCGCGCAGCCCTGGCCGGCACCACCGCCGAGCGCCGATGGCGCGGAGGTGGTGGCGGGAAGGATGATGGACTTCGTCGAAGCCGCGAGGCGCACCTGAAGGTGCGCGGCTACGTTCGGAGGGAAGGTCCGGCTGAAGCCGGACACTACGACGAGCGACGAGCGACGAGCGACGAGCGACGAACGACGAACGACCAACGACCAACGACCAACGACCAACGACCAACGACCAACGACCAACGACTACCGGTTATATCCCGCCCGGATCCGCAGTAACTCGATCGGCACGCCGACCATTGCGCGCAGTCCCAGCTTCGACCCGCCCACTTCCGTCCAGCACGACAGCGGCACTTCGCAGGCAGCGTTCATCCCCTCGAGTCCGATCGCATTGCGCAGCCGCACCAGCATCTCAAGGTCGAACAGCCAGCGCGTGAGGAAGGGCTGCGCGAAGAAGACGTCGACCGTGTCGCGGCGGAACAACTTCGCGCCACACTGCGAGTCGTAGACCGAGAGGCCGAGGATGCCGCTGGCACAGGCCGCGAAGATGCGGCCAAGGACGTGGCGCGTGATGCGGCGGTCGATGTTCGAGCCAAGCCGTTTGACGCGCGACCCCATGGCGAGGCGGCACGCCGGGTTCGCGAGCAGCGCCGCATGCAAGTGATCCACCTCGGACAGCGGCGTCGAAAGGTCGGCGTCCCAGTAGCCGATGAACGCCCACAGTCCGGTCGCATGCACCTGACGCACCCCGGCGCGCACCGCTTCCGCCTTGCCGGCGTTTGGCAAGACCGCCACCACCAGCACGCGCTCGGGCCGTTGCGTCTGCAGGTGCCGCAGCACCCCAAGCGTGCCGTCGCGGCTGCCGTCGTCCACCAGGCAGAGCGAGACGTGCGGGTGCGAATCGAGGAACGCCAACAGCGCCGCCACCGGGAGGCGCTGCTCCTCGTTGTAGCAGGGAACGACTAGGCAGACGTCCGGCATACGGCGAAGTTGGACAGACCGGGAAGACGGATACCGAGTGCGAGCAGCGCCATCGAGAGCCGCCCGTCGAGTTCGAGGACGGCCGCCATGACGCGCGCCGTGGCTTCGCTGCCGCGCCAACTCGCCAGCGCCGTGGGCGGCGTCTGGGACGGCGGCGCGAGCCGTTCGCGCACCACCTGCACGATGCGAAGCGGCACCAGACTGGTGAACAGGTGCCCGGCCGACAGCGGCGCGAGCCTGGCCGAGTCGAGCAGCGCGCCGAACTCGGCAAACGAGTAGCGGCGGTAGTGCCCCAGGAAGCGATCGTGTAAACAGAACAGCGAGCCGTAGGCCGGCACGGTGATGAGGAAGCGCGTCGCGGCGCTGGCGAGCGGGCCGCGGGCCAGGCCGCCCAGCATGCCACGGTCGTCCTCGACATGTTCGAGCACGTCCATCAGCAGCACGAGCGACGCGGGGCGTGCGGCTGGCACCTCGGCCATCGACGCGAACAGCGCGACGTTCCGCACGGTCATGCGGCCGGCAAACGTGTCGATGAGTTCGGGGGTGAACGCGCTATCCACGGCATAGAACTGTACGCCGGGATAGGCGCGCGCCAGCGATTCGACGACGAAGGTGTCGCCGCAGCCAACATCGAGCACCACATCGCCGTCGGCCAGCGGTGCATGCCGCGCGATCAGACGCGCCACCAGCGCGAGCCGCGCCCGCTCCCACGGGTGGCGCGACGTCTGCGCGAACCCACCAGACTTCACCTCGACGAGATCCATGACCTGCGTCCCCTCAGTCCATCGCCCTGAGCCGCGACTCCGGACTGCACGCGGCAAACGGACCTGGCAGCAGCAGGACGGAGTCGAGGAAGGGAACCATCGGCGGTGCCATGCCGCCAGGCAGGGCGAGCCGGCCGCCGCGCGAGCGCAGCCACGCGTCCCACACGGCATCGCTCAACAACACCGGACGCAGCGCCGCCGGGTCGTAGAGATGCCGCGCGATCGCCGGATCGAGCGGCGCGGCGGCGGCGGTCCACGGCTGCAGCCGGCGGAAGTTGTAGTAGAGCGGGTGCCAGATCCCCTCGGGAAGGTCGACGAAGATCCCCGCGTGCGTGCCGAGCCGCTGCTCGACGTCGACCAGGCACGACGCCGTGTCGCGCATCGGCGACTTCGCCGTCTCCAATCTGTTCACTTGCCCCAGGTACGACTCGAGCGGCATGACGCCCAGCACCAGCAGGGCCACGACCAATCGATGGACGCGCGCGCCGGCCCGCGTCAGCAGCGCGAACACCACCACGACGAGTAGCGGCCGCAGGATCCCCGCGCTCTTGAATAGCGTCGCGCCGTCGATACGGATGCGCACGCCGCCGAACACACCGGACCAGATGGCGACGGCCGCGGCGCCCACCATCAGCACCGAGGCGACGCCCCGGCCAGCCGGACTCCGAAACAGCGCGGCCACGCGAGGCGCCTGCCGCGCGATGGCGTCTTCAGCCCATTCGAACAGCTTGCGGAGTTGCACCGGCGCCAGCATCATCACGAGCGCCACCACATAGCCGGCTGCCAGCGCCAGGGGCGGCAGGAACGGATAAGCGTAGTGGTACAGCTTCGAGGTACCGGCCGAGATGATGGTCAATGGGACCGCCGCCCACAGCAGGACAACAGCCCCTTCGAGCCACTGCCGGCGCACCGTCTGCGCGAGCAGCACGGCCAGGCCGGCTACCACCATCCACTGCGTGTTCTCCCGCACGAACTCGTGCCAGCTTGCCTGCAGATAGTAGTGCCAGGGGTGCAGGTGCGAGGGCACGAGCGTGCCGGTCAGCCGCCGCATTACGTGTTCGCCGAGGATGGTGTCCCAGAACAGCGAGCCGAAGCGCACCTGCGAGTAGATGAACCACGGCGCCACCAACGCGAGCACCAGCGCGGCCAGCCCGATCCACAGGCGCCACTCGACGAGCACGCGGGTCCGCAGGCGCGGCGACGCAAGCACCACGAGACCGAGCGTGAACGGCAGGAAGAGCGCCGCGACGAACTTCGTCATGAAGCCGAGCACGAAGTACAGCGAGGCATACAGCGCTTGCCGCCGGCCGCGCTCGTCGTCGAGGGCCGACCAGCGCAGGAAGTGGAAGACCCCCGCGCAGTAGCTGAGCACCAGCATCGCTTCCATGTTGTTCGTGCGCAGCCCGTGCTCGAACACCAGCGGCCAGTTGATGAACAGCAGCAGTACCGCCACGCCGCCGCACACCGGCCCGGCGAGTAGCGTGCCGATGGCGAGGACGTAGACGAACGCGAGGCTGCCGGCGAGGGCGTCCATGAAGCGCATGCCGAACAGGGAATGCGGCAGCAGGCCGGCCTTCATCGGCGCGGCGACGAGCCAGAACTTCAGCGGGGGTTTTTCGAGGAAGACGACTGTCTCGCTCGGGCTGCTCTTCGGCTCGAGCCAGTCACCGACTTCGAGGATGCGTTCGACAGCGAACGAGTAGATGGCTTCGTCGGTCTCGAGATCGGGACGACCGAGACCGACGAACAGCGGCAGGCAGAAAGCGACGAGGATGACAGCCAGCCAGAGCCGGCTCAGCCTCAGGCCTTGATGCAAGTGACGAGCGACCAGAGCCTCGGGATGTTGATCTTCTCGATGGAGACTGGCTTGAGGTCCGCCTGCGCGAGGAACGCCGGCAGGTCGAGGTCCGACTTGAAGCCGATGTGGACGGTGAACGGCGAGATCGCGCGTTCGATCCAGGCCAGCAGCCGGTTCGGGCTCAGGAAGTGGTTGAGGACGATGACCTTGCCACCGGGACGGCAGACACGCACCATCTCACGCACCACCGCGACCGGGTCGGGCACGACGCTGATCACGTACGGCGCGTAGACGATGTCGAAAGAGTCGTCGGCGAACGTCATGTGCGCCGCGTCCATCTCGAGCAGGCGCACGTTGTTGATGCCCTTGCGCGAGACGCGTTCGCGCGCCTTCTCCAGCATCGAGTCCGACAGGTCGATGCCGGTGACGTGGCAATCGCGCGGATACAGGGTGCAGTTGATGCCCGTGCCGACGCCGACCTCAAGCACCGTGTCGTGGCTGCGGATGCCCATGCGTTGCAGCGCCTGGACACGGCCTGGGTGCAGGGTTGGGCCAAAGGTGAAATCGTAGGTGGAGGCGAGCTTTTCGTAGACGCGTGCGACAAAGTCGGTTTCAACGACGGTGACCGACAGCGCCCGTGTGGCGGCGTCGGCGCCAATGATTTTGTCGTGTTCAGCGTGCGGCGACTCGAATAGCGGCATCAAAAGCCTCGGCGTTTGCGGAAGGGTTCCGTATGTCGAACGATACAGACGCCCCCTGCCCGCGTAGACGATGTCGGGTGACTATACATCCTGTCCTTCAGCGAAGTCCATCGAGGACGCCGAGCGCCGCGTCGATGTTGCCGCTCTGCGTGGAGACCTGAATCCCCTGCACCGCGTGACGCAGTCCGGCGGCAATCTCGCGGGCAATGGCGATGCCCTCGGCGACCGCGGCGTCCTGGCCATCAGCCTGGCGCATGCGTTCCATGAGCGTATCGGGCACACGTACGCCAGGCACTTCGTTCGCCACGAACTCGGCGTTCCTCGCCGATTCGAACGGGAAGATGCCGGCGATGATCGGCAGCCCGGCCGAGGCGATCCGCGCCAGGAACGGCTCGAACCCCGCCAGGTCGAACACCGGACGCGTAATGACGAACTCGGCGCCCGCCTCGACCTTGTATTCGAAGCGGCGCAGTTCCTCGTCCATGTTCGACGCGGCCGGATTGACCGACACCCCGACATGGAACGCCGTCGGCGCCCCGATGGGCTGTCCGCCGATGTCGCCGCCGTGGTTGAGGCGCGTGACGAGATTGGTCAGGCCGATGGAGTCAACGTCGAACACCGCCGTCGCGTCCGGGTAGTCGCCGACCCGGCCGGGGTCGCCGGTGATGAGCAGCAGATTCCGCAGGCCGATGGCGTGCGCGCCCAGCAGGTCCGACTGGATGCCCAGCAGGTTGCGGTCGCGGCAGGCGTAGTGCAGCACCGTCTCGATGCCGGCCTGCTGCTCGACGAGCAGCGCCAGGGCGAGCGCGCTGAGACGGGCGCCGGCCCGCTGGCCGTCGGGGATGTTCACGACGTCGACGCCGTAGCGCTTGAGTTCGCGCGCACGCTGGATGGCCGACTCGGCCTCGAAGCCGCGTGGCGGCAGCAGTTCCACGCCGAGCACGAAGGTGCCGCTCGCCAGGGCGCGGGCGAGGTGCGACTTCTGTTCGCGCGGCACGGGCGGCGCCACGATGACCGGCGACGACTTCACCACCACACGCGGCGTGTGCGTGTCGGTGGGCCCGGCCTGTGCGCCACGCACGGCCGCCTTGATCTGACGGATGTGCTCGGGGGTCGTACCGCAGCAGCCGCCGACGACGCGGACGCCGTGCAGGACGAAGCGACGGGCGTAGGACGCCATGTACTCGGGCGAGCAGAGGTAGATGTTGCGCCCTTCGACGTCGCGCGGCTTGCCGGCGTTCGGCTGCGCCGAGAGCTTCAACGGCGTGACCGCCTCCATGCGCTCGATCGTCTCGAGCATCGGCCCCGGCCCGACGGCGCAGTTCACGCCGATGATGGTGGCGCCGCGCTTCTCCAGTTCCGGCGCGAAGCGCTCGGGCGGCGTGCCGTCGAGCGTGTTGCCATCTTCTTCCGTGGTCATCTGCGCGATGATCGGCAGGTCCGACACGGAGCGCACGGCGTCAATCGCCGCGCCAATCTCGTTGAGGTCACGGAAGGTTTCGAGAATAAAGAGGTCGACACCCCCTTCGACCAGCGCGGCGGCCTGTTCGCGGAAGTAATCGCGCGCCTCATCCACACCGGTCTTGCCCCACGGCTCGATGCGGATGCCGAGCGGACCGATGGCGCCGGCGACGTAGGCGCGGTCGCCGGCGGCGCGCCTGGCGATCTGGGCGCCGGCGACGTTGATCTCGCGCAGCCGGTCGGCAAGCCCGAACGACGCCAGCTTGATGCGGTTCGCCCCGAAGGTGTTCGTCTCGAGGATGTCGGCACCCGCGAGCACATACTCCTGGTGCACCGCCTCGACGAGCGGCCCCTGGGTGAGGTTCATCGCGTCGAAACTCTTGTTGATGAACACGCCCCGCGAATAGAGCATCGTGCCCATCGCGCCGTCACATACGAGCACGCGCTCGGCGAGCGCGTCCATGAATTTCAGCATTGGTTCAATTGGTCATCCGGTCGTCAGGTATCGAGCCGCTCACAGCGGAAGCTCTCCGCATCGATGAGCAGGTACGACTTGTTCACGACGTCGAGCCCGATCGAACGGACCCCTTGCCTCACCGAGTCGGTGAACTCGTGGTGGTGTCCGAACAGATGCAGGCGCGGCCGCATCGCGGTCAGCACCTCGTTGATCACAGTCTTGCCCGCGTCGATGCGGCGGCCAGCCGGGTAGAAGGGACGCGGCGCTTCGTGGGTCAGGAAGACGTCGATGCCCGTCAGCCCCTTGCAGGCCAGCACTTCCTCGCGTACAAAGTGGCGGCGCTTGTCGTCGCGGCTCTTGCCGAGCTTCATCGACATGGTGCCGGCGCGCTTGCCGCGCGACGGCGGCAGCAGCGACACCGGCGAGTGGTACCAACTGGGGGCGAACGTGCCGCCGAGAGCGGCGACGTGCCACGGCCCGACGTCGTGCGGACCGCCGTTCGGCAGGTAGTGCAGCGTCTGGGCGGGCGGGTTCCCCGCCATCGCACTCGCCACGACGTCGAAGTCTTCGTTGTTCCCTTTGATCCAGTAGACCGGCTGCGTGGGCGTGAAGTAATCGCCGTCGTTGCTGGCCATATCGCCCACCTGCACCCACAACGCTACGTCGGGGTGCCGCGCCAGAATGTCGGCGACCGCGTCGAACGCGCCGTGGATGTCGCCTAACGCACCAATCTGCATGGCCGATGAGGGCGGTGAGGGCTGGTGGGGCGAGACGGCCGTCAGACAAGGCGTGTCGTCGGCGCATACCCGCCTGACCTAGCCGTTGCTGGTGGCTCCCGTCGTGGACGGCACCAGCATGTCGGTTTTGTCCCAGACGAAGTCGTCCTTGCTGTAGACCGCGAGTTCGTAGTCCTTGCCCATGAAGATCGCGCCGACCGGGCACGCTTCCTCGCAGAAACCGCAGAAGATGCAGCGGGTCTTGTGGATCTGGTAGACCGAGGCGTAGCGTGGTCCCGCCTGCACCGTGCCGTCGTTTTCGGCCGCCTCCAGGTAGATTGCGTCAGCGGGGCACGCCGCCGAACACAGGCCGCACGCCACGCACTTCTCGAGGCCGTTCTCGTCGCGCATCAGCACCTGTTTGCCGCGATACTTCGGGAATACCGGGACCTTTTCCTCCGGATAGTTCACCGTGATCGGCTTCTTGAACATGTGCCGGAAGGTGGTCGCGAACCCGATGATGAGGGGACGAATCACAGCCATTGCTCTCAGTGTACCCCGCCGATAAGATCGAGTAAATCAAGGATGCCCGGCCCACAGATTCTCTCAGCCGAGCAGGTGCTGCTCACGACCCTCGTCGTGAAGCTCGCGGTTATGGCGGCGCTGGCCACCATGCTGGTGCGCTACCGCCGGTTCCGGCACATCCTGATCTCCGAACGCCGTGGATGGACCGACCGCCTGCTGCTCGCGATGGCCCTCGGCCTTCCGCTCACGGTTGGCGTCGCCTCGCGGCTCCTCCTGAACTATAACGCGGCCGATCTCACCCTCGAAGGGGCCTTTATCGTCGGCCTCATCGCCGGCCCCTACGCCGGTGCCATCGTCGGCGCGGTGGTGGGCCTGCCGCCCCTGGCCAACGGCGAGTTCATCGCGCTGCCCTTTGCCATCGGCTGCGGCTTTGCTGGCGGCGGCCTCCGCGAGTTGTGCCCGAAAGAAGCCATCTGGCATTTCTCGCCCTTCATCGTGACCCGCCTCCCCATGCGGGTCTGGCACATGCTGCGGCGCCGGCAGATCGACTGGCAGTTAGTCCTGCTGATGGCCCCCGTGGCGCTCGAGCTGATCCGTCAGGCGCTTGGGTTCCGGTGGAGCAACCATCAACGGCTGTTCTACCTGCACCCCGAGCCGTTCTGGACGCTCGCGGTGATCCTGCTGGCCACGGTCCTGGCCGTGGCCACCCCCATCAAGATCTGGAACAACGCCCGCATCGAGCACCGGCTCGAAGAGCAGGAGAAACTGCTGCTCGCGGCCCGCGTCGAGGCGCTGTCGAACCGCATCAACCCGCACTTCCTGTTCAACACGCTGACCTCCATCTCGTCGCTCATCCGGACCCAGCCTGACACGGCGCGGATGCTCATCACCAAACTGTCTGGCCTGCTCCGCCGTCTCATGCGGAGTAGCGACCACTTCGTGACGCTACGCGAGGAGCTCGAGTCGATCGACCAGTATCTCGACATCGAGGTGGTCCGCTTCGGCCCGCAACTGCAGGTGGTCAAAGAGGTTGGCGCCGGCACGCTCGACCTGATCGTCCCCAGCATGCTGCTCCAGCCGATTGTCGAAAACTCCATCAAGCACGGGCTGACGCGCAAGGTGGGCGGCGGACGGATTACCATCAGGACAGAACGCCGGGGTGACCGGACGCTGGTCGAGGTGCACGACGACGGCCTCGGCATGACGGAGGAACGGCTGGCAGACGCCCTGACGGGCGGCATCGGTCTGAGCAACGTGAACGAACGCCTGCGCACCATCTACGGAACCACGTGCACGCTGAAGCTGTCGAGCCGGACCGGCGCCGGCACCAGCGTCAGCGTCGAAATCCCCGACCTGACACTGTCCGAGCGGATCTCGGCATGACCGAACTGCGCGCGGTCCTCGTCGACGATGAGCAGTTGGCACGAGAGGAACTCGGCTACCTGCTGGGGCAGCTCGGCGGCGTCGAGGTGGTTGGGCACGCCGGCAACGGGCCTGAAGCGGTCGAGACGATCGACCGGCTGCAGCCTGACCTGGTGTTCCTCGACGTGCAGATGCCCGGGCTCACCGGGTTCGAGGTGGCGCGGCGTCTGGTCGATGCCGAGACTGGCGCGCAGATTGTCTTCGTCACCGCGTTCGATCAGCACGCAATCGAGGCGTTCGAGGTAAACGCGGTCGACTACCTGCTGAAGCCGGTCGACCCGGCCAGGCTCGAGACGGCCGTGCAGCGCGCCAGGCGCCGCATTACGGCCGAACGGCAGCCCGACGCGTCAGAGACGCCTGGGCTGGTCCCGGAGCATCTGGAGACATTGCTGCAACTGGTGAGCGAACGGCAGAGCCGCAGAGAGCGGCTGGCCGTGAAGGTGGGCGAACGGCTGCTGCTGGTGCAGGCCGAAGAGATCATCCACGCCTCGCTCGCCGATGAAACCATCACCATCGTCACCAGTCAGTTCACCGGCACGTCGAACTACCGCACGCTCGACGACCTGCAGGCGCGACTCGATCCGGGCGTCTTCTGGCGCGTGCACCGGTCGCATCTGGTGAACATCAACATGATCAAGGAGATCGTCCCGTGGTTCAGTCGGAACTACATCCTGAGAATGAAGGACGAGAAGGCGACCGAGATTCCGGTCAGCCGCTCGCAGACCCGCCGGCTCAGGGAGTACCTGAAGATCTGAGCGGCGCGCTCGAGTCGTCCGTGCCGTCGGCCATCGAGCCGCTTGTGGCGCCGGTGCCGGTGCCGGTGCCGGCGTTCGCCGGTGTGCCCCGCGACGCCGTGCGGCGCCAGCCATCGAAACTGCAGCAGGTGCAGGAAGAGCTGGTCGCCTGGCTCAAGACGCTGTTCTCGGCAGCGGTCTACGCGATTCTGATCGTGACCTTCGGCTTCCAGGTGGCGCGTGTCGAGGGCCAGAGCATGGCGCACACGCTCGAGGACCAGGACCGGCTGATCGTGAACAAGCTGGTCTACCGCATCAGCGAGCCGCGGCGCGGCGACATCGTGATGCTCTACTACCCGCTCAACCCGGACAAGTCGTTCGTGAAGCGGGTCATCGCCGAGGAAGGCGATAGCGTCCGCATCGTCGACGGCCGCGTCTACGTGAACGACATTCCACTGCAGGACGAGTACATCTCGGCCGAGTACCGCAGCCACGACGACTGGGGCCCGCAGATTATTCCCGAGGGCTACGACTTCGTGATGGGCGACCACCGGAACAACAGCTCCGACAGCCGGCACTGGGGCATGGTGCCGAAGAGGTACATCATCGGCAAGGTGCAGCTGCGCTGGTGGCCCGTCCCGACTGCGCGTGTCTTCTGAACGCTACGCCGAGGTCTCGCGGGTCCTCACGCGCGTCCTCGTCCTCAACCTGATCGTTGCGATCGCGAAGATCGCGTTTGGCTATTCGAGCGGTGCGATCAGCATCCTGTCGGACGGATTCCACTCGCTGACCGACACCGCGTCGAACGTGGTCGGGCTCTTCGGGGTCTACGCCGCTCGGCGTCCACCGGATGAGGACCATCCCTACGGGCACCGCAAGTACGAAACGGTTGCGGCGATCGGCGTCGTCGGCTTCCTCGCGGTGGTCATGCTCGAGGTGTTGCGCAACGCGTTCAACACACTGAGCGGACGCGCGGCGCCGCCGGAGATCTCGGCGACCGGCTTCATCGTGATGGGCGTCACGGTGGCGATCAACGTCATCGTCGTGCGCTACGAATCGGCCGCGGCGGAACGACTCGGCAGCGAGGTGCTGCTGGCCGACGCGATGCAGACGCGCGGCGACGTCTGGTCGTCGCTCACCGTCATCGGTGCGCTGGCCGGAGCCAGCGCCGGCTACCCGATCCTCGATCCGATCGGCGCCCTGGTCGTCGCGGCCTTCATCGGACACGCCGGCTACCAGATCGGGATCACCACCACCAAGATCCTCAGCGACCGGATCGTGATGTCGGAAGCCGACATCGAGGCGGTCGTGATGAGCGTCGACGGCGTGCTCGGCTGCCACCAGATTCGCACGCGGGGCGCGTCCAACCATGTGTTCCTCGACTTTCACGTCTGGCTGCCAGCCGACATGCGACTCACCGATGCGCACGACATCTCGCATGTCGTCAAGGATCGGTTGATGGCGCGCTACCCGCAGATCGTCGACGCCGTCATCCACCTCGAACCGCCGCCGCGTTCAGGCGCGATGTGACGATAGAATCGCCCCCGCCCATGCGTCTTCCTGCCGTCGTTCTGTTCTGCCTCCTCGCGGCGGCGTCCGCGTTCGCCCAGTCCGTCGATCCGCCGATCGAGGGGCCGCCGCCGCCGGTGGCGCCGGACATGATTGCGCGCGACGCGCAGGGGCGCGTGACGATGCGCGCGATGCGGGTGCCGTCGCCGATGGTGTTCGACGGCGTGCTGGATGAGCCGTTCTATCGCGACGTGAAACCGGTGGGCGACTTCACCCAGCAGGAACCGCACGAGGGCGCACCGGCCACCGACAAGACCGAGGTGTGGGTCTTCTTCGACCGCGACAATCTCTACGTCTCGGCGCGCATGTACGAATCCGAGCCAGGCAAGCGCGTCGCCACCGAGATGCGCCGCGACGCCAACAACCTGTTCAACAACGATCACTTCGGTGTGTCGTTCGACGGCTTCTACGACCGGCGCAACGGCTACGGCTTCGTCGTGGCCGCGTCGGGTGCCCTGCTCGACTGGTCCACCACCAACGAGGCGCCGAACAACAACTGGAACGGCGTGTGGGACGCCAAGGTCGGCAACTTCTCGAACGGCTGGACGGTGGAGATCCGCTTGCCGTTCCGGTCGTTCCGCTACCGCGAAGGCGGCACCATCTGGGGCATGAACTTCCGCCGCCGGGTGATCGCCAAGAACGAACTCACCTACCTGGCGCCCGTGCTCGCCTCGTGGGGACGCCCGGCGATGTCGAAGATGTCGGTGGCCGCCACGGTGGTCGGCCTCGAGACGCCGCGCGCCGGCAAGAACATCGACGTGAAGCCCTACGCGCTCGGCTCCATGCTGTCGGACAACACCGCGAAGCCGCCGGTATCGAACAAGCCGGACGGCGCGGTGGGTCTCGACGTGAAGTGGGGTGTGCGGCAGACACTGGTCGCCGACTTCACCGTGAACACCGACTTCGCACAGGTGGAAGACGACCAGCAGGTGGTGAATCTCACGCGGTTCAGCGTGCAGTTCCCCGAGAAACGTGACTTCTTTCTCGAGGGGCAGGACACGTTCAACTTCGCGAACGGCTCGTCTGGCACCGGCGGCACCGGCGGTGGCGGCGGCGCTCAGGGCAGCGGCCAGAACAGCAGCACCGCCCCTGTGCTCTTCTACAGCCGGCGCATCGGCTTGAATAACGGCCTCGAAGTGCCCATCCGTGCCGGCGGCCGCCTGCTCGGGCGCAACGGACTGTGGCGCTACGGCTTGCTCAACATCCAGACCGGCGGCTCGGCGGACGCGAACACTCCCGCGACGAACTTCTCGGTCGTCCGCGTCAACCGCGACTTCCTGCGCCGCAGCCGCATCGGCGGCATCTTCACGCGACGCGACCCGGTGGCAGCGACGACGTTCAAGGCGAGCGGCTCGGAGAACCTCGCCTATGGCCTCGATACCCTGATTAGCCCGACGAACGACATCAGCCTCCTCGGCTATGCGGCGAAGACCGATTCGCCTGGACGCACGGGTGACGACACCAGCTACCGCGGACGTTTCGACTGGAACAACGACAAGTACGGCCTCCAGGCCGAGCACCTCTCGGTGGGCGCCGACTTCAACCCCGAAGTCGGGTTCCTGCGCCGCACGGCGTTCAAGCGCTCGTACAGCCAGGCGCGCTACAGCCCGCGTCCGCGCAACCTCGGCGGCATCCGCAAGCTGCTCTACATCGCCAGCGTCGACTACATCACCGACACGAAGAACCGTCCAGAGTCGAAGGAAGTGCAGGGCAACGTCCAGCTGGAGTTGAACAACAGCGACACGTTCGCCATCGACCTCAGCCGCAACTACGAGCGGTTACCGGCGCGCTTCGAGGTCGGCAGACAGCTGTTCGTGCCGGCCGGCGAGTACCGCATGACGCAGTCGCACGCCACCTACACCTTCGGGCAGCAGCGTCCGGTGTCGGGGTCGTTGACCGCCGCGCGCAGCGGCTTCTACGCCGGCACGCTGACCGAGCTGAGCTGGAGCGGCCGCGTCGAGTTGACGAAGCAGTTCTACGTCGAACCGCAGTTGTCGTGGAACCGGGTCGACGTGCCGCAGGGAACGTCGAACAGCAACCTGTACAGCACCCGCGCCACCTACACGCTGTCGACGCGCATGTTCGTGTCGGCGCTGGTGCAGTACCAGTCGCGCACCAACAGCGTCACCACTAATGCGCGCTTCCGCTGGGAGTACCTGCCTGGCAGTGAACTGTTCGTGGTCTACAGCGACGGCCGCACGACGCTCGATGCCCGCGGCTTCCCCGATCTACAGAACCGCTCGTTCGTCATCAAGGCGACGCGGTTGCTGCGGTGGTAGGACCCGAAGGGCAGCCCCTCCTGCCGCACCAGCCCTATTTCCGTGTCACCCGTACTTCGAAGACGCGCGGCCAGAGCTTGCCGGTGATGAACAGGCGATCGGTGGCCTCGTCGTAGGCGATGCCGTTCAGCACGTCGGTGTAGTTGCGTTCGTTCGGCGTCAGCAGGCCACGGAAGTCGATGTAACCGGTCACGGCGCCGGTCGCCGGGTCGATGCGGGCGACGTAGTCGGTCTGCCACACGTTGGCGAAGACCTCGCCCTTCACGTACTCGAGTTCGTTGAGGTTCTTCAGCGCCTGACCGGCGACGTGGACGCGGACACGCTTCTTCTCGGTGAACGTCGCGGGATCGATGATGCGGAGGAACTCGCTGCCGTCGCTCATGATGAGCGACGTGCGGTCCTGCGTCAGCCCCCACCCTTCGCCGCTGTAGCGATACTGCCGCTTCGGCGTGAACGTCTGGCGGTCGTAGACGAGCGTCACGCCCGACTTCCACGTCAACTGGAACAGTTCGTTGCCGCGGACGGTGATCCCTTCGCCGAAGTAGGCCTCGGGCACGTCGCGCTTCTGCAGCACTTCGCCGGTCTCGATCTTGACGCGGCGGATGGAAGAGCGGCCGTTCAGCCCGGTGCCCTCGTAGAACACGCCGTCAACCACCTGCAGTCCCTGCGTGAACGCGTCACGGTCGTGCGGATAGGTTTTGACGATGGTGTAGCCGAAGGTGGGGACCGATGGCGCCTGCCATGCGGCGAACCCGGGCCGGCGTCCAGGTAGCATCACGGCCAGCACGACGAGAGCGAGAAGGTAGCGCCTGCGCACACCCACCATCATATTTGACGATGGGCCGCGTCGGCGAGCCCGCACGGCTGCGCCGCCGCGCCTACCTGGTGAAGGTGCCCGACTTGCCGCCCGTCTTCTTCATGAGGCGGATCTGGCTGATGACCATGCGCTTGTCGACGGCTTTTACCATGTCGTAGATCGTCAGTGCGGCCACGGACACGGCCATGAGTGCTTCCATCTCGACGCCGGTCTGGCCGGTCGTACGAACGCGCGCCTCGATGTCGTAACCGGTCTTGGTCGGGATGAGCTCGACGTTGGCGCTCGAGATCGGCAGCGGATGACAGAGCGGGATGAGCGACGAGGTCTGCTTTGCCGCGAGAATGCCGGCGACGCGCGCCGTCTGAAGCGGGTCGCCTTTCTTGACGTGCCCTGCCCGAATCTGCGACAGCGCCTCGGCCGACATGCGAATCGAGCCGCGCGCGACCGCCTCGCGCGCCGTCACCGCCTTGTCACCGACGTCCACCATCGTGACGCGTCCACTGTCGTCGACATGCGAGAGCTTCGGTGTGCCGGAGGGACGCTTGGCCATGGTCTTGAGGGCGGAGGTTATGGGGTGGAGGTTAGAGGGTGGAGGGTGGAGGGTGGAGTGACCAATGACCAATGACCAATGACCAATGACTAACGACTAACGACTAACGACTAACGACCAACGACCAACGACTACTCCGTCTGCTCCGCCACATCGCCGTGCGCGAGGAAGAACGACAGGCTCTCGAGCGATACGGTGAGGTCGACGCCTTTCACCTTCACATCATCGGGCACCTGCAGCGAGCCCGGCGAGAAATTCAGGATCGCCTTGATGCCCGAGGCCACGGCCAGGTCGGCTACCTTCTGCGCAGACGAGGCGGGGACGGCCAGCACGGCGATGCTGATACCGTCACGTTTCACGACCTTGCGCAGGTCGGCGATATCGAGGATCGGCACGCCGGACCGCGACTGCTGCCCGACCTTCTCGCGCTGGTTGTCGAACAGCGCAGCGATCTCGAACCCTTCCTGGCGGAAGCCCGGATAGTCGGCAAGTGCGAAGCCGAGGTTGCCGGCGCCAAGGATGGCGACACGCAACCGTCGATCGAGGCCGAGGATCTGACGCAGGTGCCGCTTCAGGTCGCGCACGTAGTAGCCGACGCCGCGCACCCCGAACTCGCCGAAGTAGGCAAGGTCCTTGCGGATCTGCGCCGCGTTCAGGTGGAACTGTTCGGCCAGCGACTGCGAGGAGACCGTGCGAATGCCCTGGCTCTCGAGCTCGGTGAGGCACCGCAGGTAGACGGACAAGCGATTGGTCGTGAGTTCCGACACCTGATCGGCGGTCTGTCTCGACTTCGGGGCGCGAACCCCTGGTTTGTTCCGTTGCTTCACAAGCGCCGCCAGATTGTAGCAAAACGCCGTGCTAATATCCGGCCTCAATGGCCACTTCTGCTCCGGAATCGTCCCCCGGCACGGCCGCTCCCACCGCCTCCGCCGCCTTCGCACCCTACGTTCCCGCCAGCGAGTCGCCCGCAGAATTCACGCTGAAAGCTGTCGTCATCGGCGCGCTGTTCGGGCTGCTCTTCGGCGCCTCAACGGTCTACCTCGGCCTGCGCGCAGGCCTGACGGTGAGCGCATCGATTCCGATCGCGGTGCTCGCCATCTCGGTGCTGAAGCGCCTCGGCGGCTCGACCATCCTCGAGAACAACATCGTCCAGACCATCGGCTCGGCCGGTGAATCGGTGGCGGGCGGCGTCGTGTTCACCGTGCCGGCGCTCATCTTCCTGGCGTCGGGCGCGTCCTACTTCACCTACGTCCAGATCACGATGCTGACGCTGGTCGGCGGTGTGCTCGGCACGCTGATGATGGTGCCGCTGCGGCGCGCGCTCATCGTGAAGGAACACGGCGTGCTGCCGTACCCTGAGGGGACCGCCTGCGCCGAAGTGCTCGTGGCAGGCGAGCGCGGCGGCAAGCTCGCGGGCCTGGTCTTCAGCGGCCTTGGCGTCGGCGCCCTGTGGAAGGGGCTGTCGTGGATCTTCAACCTGTTCCTGACCGAGGTCGGCTACTCGACGCCGCGCACCAGCCAGTTCCCGAACGCCACGCTGAACATCGATATCTCACCTGAGTACCTCGGTGTTGGCTACGTCATCGGACCGCGCATCGCTGGCACCATGTTCGCGGGTGGCGTGCTCTCGTGGCTCGTGCTGCTGCCGCTGCTCTCGATCCTCGGCTCGTACATCACCGTCCCCTTCCCGCCGATCCATCCGAACTTCGCGAACAACCCGGCCACTGGCCTGCCGTTCCTCATCTCGGAGATGGCGCCCGGCCAGTTGTGGAGCGCGTACATCCGCTACATCGGTGCCGGCGCGGTGCTCGCCTCTGGGCTGATGACGCTCGGGCGGACGATTCCGACCATCGTCAGTTCGGCGGTCGACGGCATCCGCGGCTTCGGGGCGGCGGCTGGCGGCACCATCGCTCGTACGGACCGCGAACTACCGATGTCCGTGGTGCTCATCGGCACGCTCGTTGTGGCGCTCGTGCTGGCGCTGGTGCCCGGCATGCCGCTGCAGGGGAACGTGCTCGCGGCGGTCCTCACGGTGATCTTCGCGTTCTTCTTCGCGACCGTGTCGTCGCGCATCACCGGCCTCATCGGCACCTCGTCGAACCCGATTTCAGGGATGACGATCGCCACGCTCATCCTCACCTGCCTGCTCTTCGTCGCGCTCGGCTGGACCGGCGACACCTACGGCCCGGTGGCCATCTGCGTCGGCGCGATCGTCTGCATCGCTGCCGCGAACGCGGGGAACACGTCGCAGGACCTGAAGACCGGCTACCTCGTTGGCGCGACACCGCTCTATCAGCAACTGGGGCTGCTGGTCGGTGTGGCGGCATCGGCGATTTCGATTGGCGCCACGACACTCTACATGCACCAGGTATTCGGCATCGGCTCGGCCGACATCCCGGCGCCGCAGGCGACGCTGATGGCCACCATCATCAAGGGGTTGCTGAGCCACAACCTGCCGTGGGGGCTCGTGCTGGTCGGCGTCTTCGTCTCGATCACCCTCGAGCTGTGCGGCATCCGGTCGCTGTCGTTCGCGGTCGGCTCGTATCTGCCGATCGCGACGACGGCGCCGATCTTCGTGGGCGGCCTGGTGCGCTGGTGGGTGGAACGCGGGAGTGACACGACCGAGTCGGACCTCGGCGCCGGCACCCTCTTCAGTTCAGGGTTGATCGCGGGTGGCTCGATCTGCGGCATCCTCTACGCGGTGCTGGTCGGCACGAAGAGTATCGGGCCGTTCCAGGCCATCGGCAACGCCATCCCCTGGTTCCACGTCAAAACGGGTGTGGCGCAGGTGGCGAGCGCCGCGCTGTTCTTTGCGCTGGCCGTGGTGACGGTACGCATGGCCCAGCGGAAGGTGATGTAGCCCGGTCGTGCGTGGGAGGCCCTGGTCGCGATGAAACGTCTGTTCCTGCTCTTCCTGCTCGTCGCGGCCGGACTGTCTGCGCAGCCGGCGGCTACGCGGCGCGCCACGAACCTCGCGGCGCTGCTCGCACACACGTCCTACTTCCACATGCGCGCGGTGGTGGTGGTGGGCGAACTGAAGCGGCTCGACAGCGGCGAGTTGCGGCTCACCACTGACGGCGTCTCGATCAAGGTTGTGCACCAGGGGACCACGCCGGAGGGACTCGCGGAAGTGCGCGGCGAGTTCTGGGACCTGGGCAAGTTCAACGCCGATGACCCGCGGCTCGTCAGCTACGACCTGAAGCGGACGTTCGGTATCGATCCGGAAGGCGGCTGGCCGCGCGCCGGCCAGGTGACCGCGCTCATCGCGTCCACCATCTCGGCGGCCACACCGCCCGGCGCCCCCGGCATCCGCAACATCGTCCTGCACCCGTCGCGGTACCTGGACCAGAAGGTGACGGTGGTTGGCCAGTTCGGTGGCCGTAATTTGCTCGGCGACCTGCCTGAGGCGCCGGCGGTCAGCCGGTGGGACTTCGTGGTGCGCTCCGCCGACGCGGCCATCTGGGTGACGAACCTGCGTCCGCGGGGCAAGGACTTCGAACTGGCGCTCGACGCGCGCATCGACACCGGCCGCTGGGTGGAAGTGTCGGGCACGCTGCAGCAGGGACGCGGCCTGCAGTGGCTGAACGCCGAGGGTGGATCGATCGCGATCACGCAGGCGCCGAAGGACCCGGCAGACACCGCGACCATCCGCGTCGCGGCAGCGCCGCCGCCAGAGGTCGTGTTCAGCGCGCCAATCGGCGGAGAGACCGACGTGCGGCCGACGAGCAGCGTCCGCATCCAGTTCTCGCGCGACATGGACCCGGCGACGTTCCGCGGCCGCCTCCGCGTGCGTCAGGCCAGTGCACCCGACGCGCCGGTGGCCTTCACCACGAACTACCTGCCGGGCACGCGCGTGCTGGAGTTGAAGTTCGCGCAGCCGCTCGAGCGCTTCAGCCGGATCACCGTCGATCTGCAGGACGGTATCATCGGCACCGACAAGCAGCCCCTGTCGCCCTGGACACTGATGTTCGACACGGGAAGCTAGTAGGTCCGGCTAAAGCCGGACACTACGCGAAACACGTCAATCGTAGTGTCCGGCTTCAGCCGGACCCGTTGCATACGCAATCGTCGTGTCCGGCTTTTAGCCGGACGTCAGGCCGCCTGGCTGCGCGCCCAGACCGCGCAGCAGTTCTTCGATCTGCGCGCGGACCAGCGTAATCAGCCGGTCGCGGTTGTCCGGACTCATGCCGGTTGTCTCGATCGGCGCGCCGGCCGCGATCTCGATCACCACCGGGCGAATCAGCCAACTGCCGCGCTGCATCGCCGCGCGCCCGCCACGAATGGCCACCGGCACGATCGGCGCCTGCGCGAGGATCGCCATATGGATGCCGCCCTTCTTGAACGGCAGCAGTTCAGCCGTGTGGCTGCGCGTCCCCTCGGGGAAGATGAGGAACGAGTTGCCCGAGCGGATTGAGCTGGCACCGTTCTCAATCGAGCGCAGTGCCGATTCGCGATTGCGGCGGTCGACCGGAATGAAGCCGCCGAGGCGGAAGGCGCGGGCCAGGAGCGGGATCTGGTCGATCTCGTGCTTGTAAAGGATGTGCATCCGCGGATGCAGGGCTTCGAACAGCACCGGCGGGTCGACGTTGCTCTGGTGGTTCGAGCAGTAGACCGCGGCGCGATCGAGCGGCAGGTGTTCGCGTCCCACCACGCGGAAGGAGATGCCCGACGTGAAGAGCGCCAGCCGTACGCCCAGATGTCCGAGCGAGTACAGCAGGCTCTTCCACTGGAACAGGATGGCCAGCAGGATGCCGATGGGCGCGGCAATGAGGACGTAGAGGGAGACCGCCACGTAGGTGGCGACCGTGCGAAACGCGGCGATGATCACGAAGGGTGCATGATAACGAAAAAAGCCCGCAGGCTGTGGCCCGTGGGCTTTCTTGTAAGAATCGATCGGTGTGACGCGGTTTAGGAGGCGCGCGCGGCGCGGCGCGGAGCCGCGGCCGCCGTGGCACGCGGCGGCGGCGCTACGGACGCCGTGGCCTTCGTGACCTTCGGACGAGCGGCGGCGGCAGCAGCGGCGACCTCCACGGCAGTGGCGAGGCGCTCCTTCGTGCTGAAGCAACGCTCGAGAGCGGTGTCGACGCGACCGTCGATGGCCGCAGCCGTTTCACGCATGACTTCGGAGACTTCAGAGATGATCAGGAACTTGGCGCGATCGAGCATGCGCTTCTCGCGGAACGAGAGGCTCTTCGACTTCGCGAGGAAGGTGAGGCTCTTGAGCACGTCGGCCACATCGTAGATGGAGCCGCTGCGCATCTTGTCCGAGTTGTCCTTGAAGCGCCCCTTCCAGTTCTGGTGGTTGTCGATCTTTCCGTCACCGAGGAGACCGAAGAGCCGTTCGACATCGTCGCCGCCGATGGCTCGCCGGAGGCCAACGCCGTCGACGTTTGCTACGGGCACGAGCACGGTGGTGTCGTTGGCCACAATCCGGAGGTGGTAGAAACCGCAGGTCGTACCGAGGATCGTTTTCTCCTCGATGCGCTCGACGATTCCGAGACCATGATTCGGGTAGATGACCTTGTCGCCGACTTCAAATGTCACGGGTCCCCCTGTTAGGAGCGCTTGTTCGGTGGACCAATACAGGTCCGGCAGTTCACTGAGTATAGCCCACCAAGCACACGCTCACAACGCAAAACTGGCCTAAATACGGAGCTTTCCCCCGAGTTTCGCCCCCCTTCGCCCCTTCGATGCCGCCCCACCGCGAGCGACCGTCGAGCGGCGGGATCTGTCCTCGTTTGTCGCGCTCAATCCTTTGAGGCGCTATGAGTTGGGGAAGGTCGTATGATGGCCGCAGCGTCGCCCAACCGACCTCGCCAGACCCTCTATCGACCGCCGCGTCGGTGCTCGACTTTCGTACGAACTCGTCCCGTATCGAAGGGGTGGCCTGTGTTCCCTTATTGCGTGCTTCTGCTCGCGTTCCTCGCGTTCGAGCCGTTGGCCCTGTCCGCCCAGACGAAACCGGCGCCCAAACCGGCCCCTGCCCGTCCAGCGGCCAGGAAGCCCGCCACGCCGGCCCCGGCAGCGAAGCCGGTCGCCAAAACGCCTGAGCCAGCGACGCGCATCCCGCCGGACATCCAGGTGGCAACGGTCCATGCCACGGGCGGTACGAGCACCTTGAGTACGGTTCAGCTCAAGGGTGGCCGCGCCCGCATCAGCGTCGGCGACAACCTGGCGTCCATCCAGCAGTGTGATGCGCGCCAGACGATTCAGCTGAACACGCAGGCCCGCACTTACCTGTCGCTGCCGTTCGCGAGCACCACCCCGCCCGATGCCGCGGTGCTCGAGGCGCGCAAGAAGGGCGGCGAGATCATCTACGCCACCACGGTGACCGATACCGGCGAGAAGGACACGCTGTTCGGCTTCACGGCTCGCCACCGCAAGACCGTGGTGACGAAGGACTACACGCTGACCGCGTGCGACAAGCGCCCGCAGCAGATCGAGACCGACGGGTGGTACATCGACCTGCCGTCCACCGTTTCGTGCGCCACGCTCCCGCCGGCACCGGTCACGCTGCAGGTCGATCCGAAGAACGCCGACTGCATCGACCAGGTGACCTACCAGCCGCCAACGATGGCCGTCGGCTACCCGGTGAAGTACACCAGCACGGCGAAGACCGGCGACGACGCTCCGGTCACCACAACGATGGAGGTGCGGCAGTTGGAACGGGTCGATGTGGAGGCGGCGCTGCTCGAGGTGCCGGCCGACTACGTCGAGGTGCGGACCGTATCGCAGCTCACGGCCGACCACCGCCCTGGTGAACCGGGCACGAAGAAGCCGGGGACGATTCGCGTCGGGCTGACGCCGCTCAGCAACCGCTCGGACGCCAAGCTGGAAACAGCGTTGTTGAACGATGCGCTGATGGAGTCGTTCGGCGATACCGACGTCGACTACGTGACGCTCACCGGCAGCAGCCCGATGGCACTCGAGGCCGACGCCAAAGCCAAGGACGCCGACCTGCTGCTGACCACCACCGTCGCCGAGGTGAAGACACCGCGCGGCGGTCTCGTCGGCAAGATGGCCGGCACCTCAGGCGACGCGTTCACCGCGAAGGTGGACTACGCCCTCATCCCGCCGGGGCAAGCGAAGGCCATGGCAAGCGGCTCGGAACGCAGCGGCGGCTCGACGCTGAACAGCGCCATCAACATTGCGAAGAAGGTGGTGCAGTTCGCCCCGCCGATGCTGATGGCGAAGTACGGCTACATGAACGCCTACGGCTCGATGCTGTCGCAGCCGGCCGGAGCGAGCGGCGCGATGAAACAGTCGCCGGACCCGGTGATGAACATGGCGTTCTCGCTGCTCGACAAGGCGTCGGCGAAGACCGCGCCGGAACAGTTCAGCACGCAGGAGGCGGCGGTGGCGGCGGCGCTGGAGAAGGTGCTGAAGTCGGTGGTCGCCGATGTGGGCAAGGTTGCAGCGGACGCGAAGAAGGGACGCTGAGGTCGCGGTATACTGGGCGTCCCCTCCTTGTGCCGGAGTGGTGAAATTGGCAGACGCGCGGGACTCAAAATCCCGTGACCGAAAGGTCGTGTGGGTTCGACCCCCACCTCCGGCACCAACTACACACAGCAGCGCATGAACGGGCCGACCTGAAGGTCGGCAGCTCCACGTCTCTGGAGCGCGCTACTCGTTCGGGAAGCGGAAGACGCCTTCCTGCACGATCAGGCTGCCAAGCTCGGTGGTGCTGCCGCAGGCCGGGCACGTGGCCGTGCTCGTCTCCTCGACCCACGCCGCGTCGTCGAAACCGTCGAGGTCCTGGTCCGTTGACAGGCGTTTCCACGTCTGGAACTGGACACCGCACGAGGGGCACTGGACGGTGAGCTGTTCGGGCGCGCTAGTCATGGTGATTGTTGGCTGAAGGCCCACCTGAAGGTGGGCACTACGACCGGCTGGCAGTCGTAGGGTCCGCCTTCAGGCGGACCATAAACATCGTAGCAGGCAGCGTTCGTCCGCACACCGACCGCCGCCGGCACGCGCGACACAGGAGCGTGAAGCAGCCTCTACTGGAACAGCCGCGTCGCGGGCGCGGTGTCCTTCCTGAACTCGTGCGCGACGGTGTAGAACCCGGCGGATGACAGCGTCACCGTGATCGGCGCGTCGGTGGTGTTCTCCCAGTACCAGCCGTGAATACCGGCGAAGGGTGCGACCAGCGTGCCCGCGGCACTCGTGACCGCGCTCCGCTTCTCGTACGTCTGGGCATAGCCCTTCGGCGCACCGTCCGGCTCGGCGTGGAACTCGAGGTTCACCGCACCGGTGGCGTTCCAGGAATAGAGCAGCGACTGCCCCGTATCCAGCCGGTACTTGTACTCGACGAACTCGTGCGGCGTCAGGGTGAACTCCACCGTCTCGCGCTGGAACGGCCGCGCGGACGGCACCACCGTCTGCCCGGCTGATGCCGCAGCACGCACACCTTCGATGGCCGCCACCTGCTGCTTCACTGCCGACAGTTCGAGCAGCCCGAGCCTGCGCCCGATGCCGGTCGGGTCGACTCCGAACTCAGCCGGCAGCACGCCGACGACGAGCGCCAGCCCGGCAACCAGCAGTGCGGCACCGATGGCTGCAGCTGTCGTCTCACGCGCCTGCCCGGCCAGTTCGTCCGTCGTCTCAGCCATGTTCAGAACTCGAGGAGGTAGCCGGACAGCTGATAACCGACCAGCAGGAAGCCGGCGCCCATCAGGACGCTGTTAGTGACAAAGGCGTGCGTCACGTAGCCAGGCCGCGTGCGCCACAGGGTGAGGGCAGCCAGTACCAGCGTCAGCGCGACGCACTGACCGATCTCGACGCCGACGTTGAAGCTAACGATGTTGGCGACGAGGCCATTGGCGGGGAGCGTGAAGGCCTGCAGCTTCGTGGCAAGGCCGAATCCGTGGAACAGGCCGAACAGCAGGATCGCCGCGCGCGGGTCGGGCTGGACACCAAAGAACCGCGGGAACAGCTGCAGGTTGTCCATCGCCTTGTAGACCACCGACAAGCCGATGACCGCATCCACCAGGTACGGATTCGCCTCGATGCCGCCGAGCACACCGCCCAGCAGCGTGATGCTGTGGCCGAGGGTGAAGAGACTGACGTAGAGCACGACGTCCTTCACGCGGTAGAGGAAGAAGACCACCCCGACCAGGAACGCCAGGTGGTCGTAGCCGGTCACCATGTGCTTCGCGCCGAGGTACATCAGCGGGCCGGTGGCTGCGCCGGTCAGGCCCTGCAGGAAGAGCGCATCGGACCCCGACACGCCGTGCGCCTCGCCACGCGCCGAGCTAAGCAGCACCAGCGCGACGACGAGCAACGCCAGGGTCCGCACACGATGACGCACGACCGGCATGCCTACTCTGTCCGCTCGTAGATGCGATGGCAGCCGTCGCACGCGTTGTAGATGGCCTCGCCCGAATCAAACAGGCCTTTCGCGTCGCGCGCCTCGGCGAAGCGCAGCGCGATCGTGCTCGACGTCCCCAGGCTCCTCGCCCATCGCGCCCACTCGCGGTCGTCGACGCGTCGCGTGCCGATGAGCAGCAGGTTGCCGGCCTCGGCCAGCGCCGCGGCGCTGTTGGCCACGGCCTCCCACTCCTCGCGTGTGCGGGGCGCCTTCTCCTCAGTACCCGCTGCCGTCACCGTGGTGCTGACCGCGCCGAACACCGTGTTCGCAGCGGGATCGACGATGCCGCGCATGATGTGGCGGACCGACGCCACCGGTGCGAGTGCCGGCTCCGACGACGCGCGCGGCGTGCGCGCTGACGCGGCGGCCAGCACCAGCATGCCGACGCCAGCCACGAACAGCAGCGCACTCACCATGAACAGCGCCTCGCGTGACCTCATTCGACCAACGACCAATGACTAACGACCAACGACTGACGGCGCCGCGCACCTGAAATTCGCGGCGTCATCAATGCTCCCCGTGCCGGTGTAGCGCGCCACCTGCGGATGCGGGCAGAGCGGACGCGTGCGGGTGGCAGCGCCGTTCTCGCGGTGCGTGGCCGTCACGGCCATCGGCGACTGCCCCTTCTCCACCCAGTTCTCGAGCGCCGTGAGCATGTCGAACTCGTTCGGGCCAGGGCCGCCGCTGCAGTGATGCATGCCGGGCACGAGATAGAGCTTCGCGAACGCGTCCATCTCCTTCTGCCCGCCGACGATCGTCGACACCTTGTCGTAGTAGCCGACCGTCCCGTAGGCGCTGATCGCCGGGTCCGACCAGCCGTGATACATCAGCAGCTTGCCGCCGCGATTCTTGTACGGCCGCAGGTCGGCGTCGAGCGGGCTCAGGATCTCGCTCATCGTCTTCATGCGTTCGAGATCCTGCGGGAACTTGAAGGAGCGCCAGGTGAAGGCCGGGTCGTCGGTCTCGAGCGCGAGGAAGCGCATGTTCGACTCGGCGAGGCCGTAGCCGCTCGGCAGGCGGCGTCCCGTGTAGGCGAGCGTGCCGTCAGCCTGCTTCGTCGGATCTTCCGGACCGGAAATCCAGGCGCGCCAGCCGCTGTTGCTCCCCTCGTGCCCGAACGGGAACCCCCACGCGTACGGTTGCCCGTTGATTTTGGCGCCCTCGTAGATCTGCTTCACGACGGCCAGTTGGCCGTCGTTGAGGCAGTTCGGTCCGTCGGGACCGGCGCACTTCAGGGTGTCGGGCTTGAAGCTGCAGGTGCGGGGGTCGGTGACCAGGCCGTCTTCGAGGCCGTCGGCCTTGTCGCACGCGGCCAGCGTCGCCTTCGACACCAGCTCGATCTTCTCCGGCGTCAGGAAGTTCTCGGGCTTGGCGAGCATCTTCTGGTAGACCAGCGCACGTCCCACCTGCATCGGCGTGCCGGTGGCCGGGTCGCCGCCGATGATGCCGTCGAAGTCGGTCGGATATCGCTGCACTTCCATCAGCGCCTGGCGGCCGCCGTTCGAGCAGCCATCGAAGTAGGCATGCTCCACCGTGCGTCCGTAGAACGCGCCTGCGAGCTGCTTGCCGGCCACGGCGGTGACGTGCGTGCCGCGATGCCCGTAGTCGATCTCCTTCGCACGGTTCGCCATCCACGTCTCATCGTCCGACAGGTGGCCGGTGTCGGTTGACGCCGAGGCGTAGCCGCGCTCGAGCCCCTTGCCCAGGTTCCCGATCGAGCCACCAAGTCCGCCGACGCCGACGAAGTAGTACTTGCCGTTCCAGCGTTCGGGCAACGCGAGTCTGAAGTTCACCTGGTTGCCGGGCGACGCGGCCGTGCCGTCCACCTGGCAATGCTTCGGCACCTTCCCCGCCGCCTCCACCACCTTGGCGGTCGTGATGGCGGTCCCCTGCGCGGCCCGGGCCTGCAGCGCTGACGCGGTGCAGTCGGCGAGCGTGGATACCGCGCCCTGCGTGTAGACATGCACGCCGCACGCGGTCACCACGGCCACCGCAGTCGTGGAGGTCAGTCGGATGAGTGTCGTCATGGTCGAAGATGCTAACCCACCGCCCGCCGGGGCGCACAGATCAGAATCTCAGTGGAGCGAGGCGTCGCGGCTGGCGCGGGCGTCCGCGCTGGCCGCCACCCACGCAATGACCTGCCCCAGCACCTTGTCGGCGACAGAGCCGAGCGCCACGCACAGCACGAACATCACGGCCGCCACGATGAACTGGGTGTGGGCCTTCATGCCTCGTCTCCCTCCATCCACGCAGCCTTAGACCGGTGGAATGCCCAGGCTGTCGTCCGGATGAGACAGTGCCGACCGTTGGGTCTATTGCTAAGGCGGTTTAGCCCCGGTATAAACGCGGCTTCCGGCTTTGTCCTACAACCTGAGCGCGCGTGCCCGGCGTCCGTTCGTCTGCCTGTTGGCGTTCACCTGCCTGAGCGTCCTCACACGGCTCGTGGTGTCGCACGTCGACGTCATCAACGTCGACGAGGCGTCGTACATGGTGGGCGCCCGGGAACTGCTGCAGGGGCGACTCCCCTACACGGCGTTCGGCGACAACAAGCCTCCGCTGATCTACGCCTACTACGCGCTGGCGCAGCTGCTCGTCGGGCACGGCATCGAGGGGGTGCGCCTCATCACCGCCTTGTTCACCACACCGCTGACCGCCTTCGCGGTGTCGGCGTTCTATCGCCACGATCGGCGCGGCGTCGTAGGCGCCGTGCTCTTCCTGCTGTACAGCGCGGCCTACACCGCCAGTGACATGCTGGCGGTGAACTGCGAGCCGGTGATGATGCTGCCGCTGGCCTGGGCGCTCGTCGCGATTCGTGACGAGGACGAGTCGGCGCACCCGGGACGGGTGTTCGCGTCAGGCGTGCTCATCGGCCTGGCCGCGCTGGTGAAGTACCAGGCGGGACTCTGGGCCGTGCCGGTCGCGTTCGCGCTCTGGTCGAATGCGCGCGAACGTGGTGTCAGCCTGCGCGCGCTGGCCGGAGCGATGGGCCTGGGGTTGCTACTGCCGGTCCTGGCCACCACCACGGTGTTCGCGTTTGCGGGCGGCCTCGAAGGGCTCGTCTACTGGAACGTCACCCACAACTTCGAATATCTCCAGAACCCGATCACGGCCGCCGAGGCGCTGTCACGTGGCAGCGCGCGGGTGGTGCCGTTCCTCGCCGTCACGTCGCTGCTCTGGTACGGCTGGTACCGCTCGGCCCTCGCCACGTCGTCGCGCCACTGGTCACGGCTGGTGGCCGGCCTCATCGGCGCGTCGGCCGCCGCGGCCTGCCTCGGCCTTCGCTTCTTCCCGCACTACTTCATCCAGCTCTACGTGCCGCTCGCTCTTGCCGCGGCCCCATGGGTGACGGAATGCGTGGTGTGGCCGATGCCGCGCCGCGGCTGGGTGGCGGCCGGACTCACCATGGCCGTCGTCGCCGGGTGGACCACCGCCAACGTGGCGCGCCTGGGCGGACCCACCGGAGCGGCGCTGAACGGACCGGCCGCCGCCGTTGGCGCGCGCATCCGGGAAGACGCATGCGCCGACGGTTCGCTGTTCGTCTGGGGCTCGGCGCCGGAGTTCTACTATCACGCGCGCCTGCCGCTGGCGAGCCGGTTCTTCTTCCCCGAGTTCCCGCTCGTGCGCTATTACGCCGGCAACCCATCGGCCACGGCGAAACAGGCGCGGGCCGGTCGCCGCGTGCGGCGCGTGCGGCACTGGTCGCGGCTGATGGGCGACCTCGCACGCTCGCAGCCCAACTACATCATCGACACGGCTCCGGCCGGGATCGCCCGCTGGCAGTACTTTCCGATGCGCGACTATCCGCTGCTCGCTCGCCTCGTCGCGCGCCGCTACACGGCACTCGACACCATCGAGGGCGTCACGGTCTATCGCCGGAACGGCTGTGAAGCGGAAGCGCGCGCCAACGGCCCCGCGCTTGCGCCGTGAAGACGGAAGGCCTGCGGCGCTGGTCCCCCTAGTCGACGCCCGAAAATTTATGTCGAACGAGGATGTCGACGGCGTGCCAGCCATCGCGCCAGCGGATCTTCTTGCCCGCGGCCTTGGAGCGTGGCGAGAAGGTGACGGGGAGTTCGACGATGCGCGCACCGCGCTTGAGGAGCTGCACCGTAATCTCGGGTTCGATCTCGAAGCGGTTCGAGACCAGCGGCAGGCTGCGCGCCAGATCGCCGCGCATGATCTTGTAGCAGGTCTCCATGTCGGTCAGCGTCGAGCCGTACAGCAGGTTCGTGAACTGCGTCAGCGTGGCGTTGCCGAAACGGGTCATCAACGGCACGTGCGGCGCCTTGTGCATGAAGCGCGACCCGTAGACCGCATCGGCCTCGCCCCGCAGTACCGGCTCGACAAGCCCGGCGAGCTGCGCGGGGTCGAGTTCGAGGTCGGCGTCCTGAATGGCGACAATCGACCCGTTGGTACGTAGCAGACCGGTGCGCAGCGCCATCCCCTTGCCGCCGTTCCGCTCGTGGTGGATGACGGAGATGAGTGGGCTCTTCGCGGCCGCGGCATCGAGAGCAGCGGCGGTGCCGTCCTTTGACCCGTCGTTCACCGCAATGATCTCGCGCGGCAGCGGCAGCTCGATCGTCAGCAGCCGTTCGAGGACGGCGGCGATCGTGGCGCTTTCGTTGTAGACGGGAACGATGATGGACAGTAACGGCGGCAAGCGAGCGACCATGATACCGGACACGGGGCCTACGGCGCTCACTGTGGGGCGTCGCAGGTGGACGCCCCTCGCCGCCGCACCACCGCCGCGGTGCCAAACGGCTGGATGACGTCCAGTTCCTCACGCACGTCCTTCGGCAGGGTCGTCAAGTCGGCGATGGCGTAGGGCAGGCCGTTCGGCGTGAGCCAGCGCATCACCGCGTCGTTCGGCTCGTAGGTGGCGTTGTTGCCGGTCCGGTCGGACATGCGCGGGTTGCCGAGCACCGCCAGGTGCAGCCAGTACGCCGTCTCATCGTCGCCAACCAGATACTCGATGCAGCCGGCGGGCAGCGCGGCCCTGGCCCAGCGTCCGGCGTCGTAGAGCGGCAGCGACACTGCCGGAGGCAGCGGATGCAGTCGCGCCGGCGTCTTCATCAGCGGTCGCGCCACCAGTACCACCACCACGATGACCACCACGGCCGCGGCCGCCGCGGACAGGCGCGGACGCGCGTCGCCGAGCAGGCGCTCCAGCACCGGCCACGCGTCGCCAAGCCCCATCACCGCGCAGGCCGCCATCGGCCAGAGCAGCAGGTAGCCCATCTTCAGCGCCATGTACGGCTGCGGCGCGCCGGCCCGCGTCGCCAGCACGTAGAACGCGGCCGCCTGCGCCAGTACGCTCACGAGAAACAGTGCCGTCGCCCGGCCGCGACGGCGGACGACCGCCAGCACGAAACCGGCCGAGGCGAGCACCACGAGCGGCGTCGAGTATTCGGCGACCGACGGCCACGGGGCAGCGCCACCGGTGCCGGCGAGTTGAAGCCAGCCGAGCCGCCCCACCAGGTAGATGAGCGCGAACGCCGCAAGGGGCACATAGGCGGCGAGCAGGTGACGCAGGCGCGACGCAAGGGGCACGTCGCGCCGCAGCGCGATGACGAGGAAGAATGCCAGCGCGGGCGGACCGGTGTAGACCGGCCATGTCAGGAACGCCGCGGCGCCGGCGAACCCGAAGACCAGGCCAAGCCGCGCGTCGGGCCGCGCGTCCCAGGCCACGGCGGCCCACCACATGGCGATGACGAAGAGTTCGGCCACCACCTGCGCCACGAAGCCGTATTCGGTGAGCCCGCCAAGTGCGTAGCGCGGCGCTGCCAGCAGCAGCACCACACCCGTCACGGCGAGCGTGCGCGGTGCGCGCGGCGGCAGCAGGCGGAGGCCGATAAGAAAGAGGAAGCCGCACTTCAGCGCAACGGTGAGCGCCTGCATCGGGTGCAGCGCGCGCAGTCCGTCGGTGCCGCTCCACGCACCGCCGAGTGCCGCCAGGATGTGACTGCCTGGCGTGTACTGCGCCATCTCACCGAGAAACCGCTCCATCCCGGGGTCGTGCACCAGGCGCCAGTGCTGCTCGATGTAGCGAATGAGCAGCAGGTGATGCGTGAGGTCGGGGCCGGTGCTGAGCGGCAGCAACCTCGGGCGGGCCAGCCACAGGAGCCACGCCGCCGACGGGATGATGACGCCGGCCAACATCACGCCGTCAGCGCGTGACGACGCCGCATCGCGGAAGCTGAAGAACGAGAGCGCCGCAGCCACGATAAGCACCGCCAGCAGGCGTGCCGGGGTGAACGCCAGTCCCGCGAGATCGAAGAGGTAGGCGGCGAGGATGGGCGACACGCACGCCGCGAGCGCCGCCACAGCGGCGCGTTCGGCGAAGGTCAGTCGCAGGTCGGCGGTCACGGGTCGCACGGGAGAGGAGGATAGCGCGACTGCCGCGCCATCCCCTAGAACCGGAACAGGCGCGTCAGCTTCACGATGAAGGCGCGGTTGCGGAGTTCAGGAAACCCGCTCGGCACCGTGTCGCGGTTGTCCGTCAGCACCACGAAGAGGTCGCTGCCCGGCTGGTACTCCCAGCGGAAGCGGACGTTCGTGCTGACACTCGACGCGCTGGAGTTGTACTGCACCAGCGCACTGGTACTCATGCGCGGTGTCACCGTGAACGTCGCGCGGGTCGTCAGCAGCGTCGACGTGAAGTCACCTTCCGGCATCTTCACCACGTTCAGCGTGAGGCTCGGCTCGACGGAGAGCTGCGGGGTGAGCTGCACACGCCCGCGCGAGACCCCGAGGCTCTGGCGCGTGCCGTTGTAGAACTGCCCGTATTCGTAGATGAGGTTAGCCGACAGCGGACGCTGCGGTCCGAAGTTGTAGAGCATGTGCAGCTCGTTGAAGCGGTAGCCGCCGACCGGAATCAGCACTCCGGGCGACACCTCGAACGGCTTGTCGAGCGACTCGTAGTTCTGCGCCACCTCCACCGCCAGGCCGTCGCCGTTCTGGAGTTCGGAGCGGACTGCGACCTGCGCAAGCCGCGACTGGAGCCGGTTGTCCGGGTTCGTGATGTAGTCCGTGTTCGCCTCGTAGAACATCTTGCGGATGGTCTTCGAGGCAGGACGCGGGCTGTAGCGGGCGTAGGCGGAGTTCCGGGCGAACGCCGTGCGACGCGTAAAGCCAACATCGGGACGGAAGTTCTGGTCGAGCGTCAGCCGTTCGAGCTGCGCGCCCCAGCTGTCGGCGTTGTAGTCCATCTGCGCGCGGTAGCTGAGATTGCTGCCCGACAGCGCCGGGTTCTCCGTCGCCGCGATGTACGAGTTGAAGTTCAGGTTCTGGAAGAACGAGAAGACGCCGTCGGCGCCGATGGTGCGGCCGTGGCCCTCACCAAACGTCGACTGCGAGCGATCGGTGTAGAGCAGGCCGACCGCACTGCGCCGCAGGATGTCGCGCTTCACCCGCACGACGCTGAAGTTCGTGGCGGTGACGTTGCGCTCGTCGACGTTTGCCGTCCGGATGTCGATGACGCCGATGCTGAAGGGGCCAGCCTTGCCGGTGACGCGCCCACCGACGTCGATCGGCACCTGCTTGCCATCGAGCAGGCCGATGCGCCGGCTGAAGAACATCACCGGCACGTCGGCCGGAATCGGGTTGCCGAAGTTGCTGCCGCCGCCGCCGGGCGGACGGTTCGAGACGCCGCCAAAGGCGAAGATGCCCTGCCCCTCGAGGAAGAAGTCGCGCTTCTCCGGGAACAGCACGCTGAAACGCGTGAGGTTGGCCTGCTGCTCGTCCTCTTCCACTTGCGCAAAGTCGGTGTTGTAGGTGAAGTCGGCGGTGATGCCGTCGGTGATCCCGAGCTTCACGTCGAGGCCAGCGTCCCCCTTGCCACTGTTCGTGGCGCTCGCGCCCGACGGCTGCTCGGTGGTGAGGCCAGTGATGCCGTACGGCTTCAGCTCGAAGTTGCGCCGCGCCCGCGGCGTCTCGATGCCAACCAGCGTGGCCGCCGACGATAGCTTGTTGATGGCGCGCCGGCCAAGGGCGCCGGGCATGCGCGTCAGGTACTGGTTCTCGTTCTTCCACTTCACGACGCGCTTCAGGTTGATGCCCCACTGATGCTCGCCGGGCGGGAAGCGCAGCGACTTGAACGGGATGGCCATTTCGACGCTCCACCCATCGGGTAGCCGCGCGGTGCGCGCGTCCCACACGGTGCTCCAGTCGCGATTCATGTCGCGTTCGTCGGTGATGTAGCCGTCGTAGAGCCCGCCCGCCAGGCTGACCTGGAACAGGAAGCCGTTGCGACGATCGTGAAAGGTGTCGAACACGACACCGAAGCTTTCGTTGTCGTTCGTGCCCTGACCATCGCGCCGCATCTCGGTGATGATTTCGCGCTCGGGCTCCGAGTCGTGCAGCCGCGCCGACACGTAGATGTTGCGGTCGTCGTAGAACAGCCACACCTGCGTCTGCTCGGTGGCCGGCTCGCCCTCGTTCGGTTCCTGCTGCAGGAAGCCATCGATCGCCGGAACACGCGCGTAGATCTCCTCCTTCAGTTCACCGTCGAGCACGAGCGGCTGCGACACGCGGGTGGCGCGCACAGTGACAGCGCCGTCGGCGCCGCGCACGACGATGGGAGACTCAGCGGTTGGCGCAGCGGACGGAACGGCCTGGGCAGGTTGTGCCGCCGCAGTGACCGCGACGAGACAGAGGAGTGCACAGAGGACGGAAGCGGATCGGAACATCTAAATTTCGCGTTAGGAAAAATACAGGACCACACCGGAAGATGAGCCTCCACTTTATCAGGTGGATTCCACGTTGCGGACGCACAACTTGCGGCTCGCGCACACGACGACAGACTCGTCAGTTCCTTACGGCCCGCTCGCTCCTCAGGAGTGTGAAGTACGACGGAGCCGCGCGTGTCACTGCTAGGATGAAGCGCGTGACGAGGCCCATCACCTCAGCGGTTGCCGTCGGCGTCACCGTCCTGCTGCTGGGCGCGGCCGTGATGTGGTGGCGCGCCCGCCCTGACACAACGCCATACACGGTGCCGCCAGCGACGCTGGAGAAATGGACCCTCGTCACCAGCGACGGCACCGACCCGTGGATTGTCGCGATGAAGCCGCCCGCGGCACTGACGGCCGCGCTGTTCGCCGAGGCGTCGCGCCGTGCGGGGCGCACGCTGGTGGCGCCGGCGCATCCGGGGTTGCCGCTGGTCCTGCGCACCGAGTTCGACGAGGGACTGCAGGGGGTGTACGGCACCGACTCGGTGCTGCGCATCGCCCGCGAGTCGGGCGTCGAGACCTCGACGTTCGAGCCGGTGTGCCTGGCGCATCACTCCGTGAGCCGGCCGGCAGGACGGGTCGACCTCTACTTCGTGCCGTTCGTCACCGACGCGTTCACGACGGTGCGTGTCGACCTCGTGCCGGCGCAACCCGAGCATGGCGGTATCGGCATCTACGAACCGTCGACGCTCATTCCGGCACTCATCGTCGGCAGCACGGAGGCAGACCTCGACGGTTGGTGGCCGCTCGCCTTCGACCGCGAACGCGACTGCGAAGCACCGGTCCTTGGGGTCCGCTGACGAGGCGGACCTGAAAGTCCGCAGCTACACGATGTAGTGTCCGCCTTCAGGCGGACTTCGTGGCCCGGCTGAAGCCGGGCACTACACCGAATCGGATGCTCTAGAACTGGAAGAGGCGGTTCACCTTGACGACGAACGCGCGGTTCTTCAGGTCGGGCACGCCGGTGAGCGCCGTATCGCGCTCATCGGTATAGACGACGAAGAGTTCGCTGCCTGGCCTGTATTCCCACCGCAGGCGCAGGTTCGTACTCATCGCCTTCGCGCTCGAGTTGTACTGCACCAGTCCGCTGAAGAACATGCGCGGCGTCACCGTGAACGTGGCGCGGTTCGAGAGCAGCCGCGTCATGAACTGCCCTTCCGTCAGATCGACCCAGTTCAGCGACACCCCCGGCTCGAGCGAGAAGCGCGGCGACAGCTCGATGCGCCCGCCGCTGTAGCCGAGCGTGGTGCGGTTGCCGTCGTAGAAGCTGCCGCGCGACACGCTGAGGGTGCCGGCGATCTTGTGCTGGTTCCCCTGCGACCACGAGAGCGTGCCGTCGCCGAATCCGTAGCCGCCGACCGGCAGGCGGACGCCGGGTGCGATGGTGAACAACGACGGCAGGAACTCGTAGCTGCGTCCCACCTGCGCACTGAACCCGTCGCCATTCTGGAACGTGATGCCGTAGCCGGCGTTGACGTCGCGGCTCTCGAGGCGGCCGTCGGGATTGGCAATGTAGTCGTAGTTGAGCGAGTACGAGTACTTCCGCACACGCCGCGAACGCTTCGGGCGCGGGCTGAATCGCAACGAGCCGAACTGGCGGTCGAACGCCGAGCGACGGAGGAAGCCAACCTCCGGGTTGAAGTGCTCGTTCACACGCAGCTTCTCGTACTGGAGGCCGTAGCGGTCGCCGTTGTAGTTGACGTTCGCGCGGTAGCTCGTGTCGCGACCCTCGACGCCGGGCGTGTCGCTCTTGGCCCAGTAGGTGTTTACCGTCCAGTTGTCGAAGAAGCCGACCGTCGCGTCGACGCCGTAGGCCTGGCTCGCATCGGGTGCAGCCACCGCATTCGAACGTCCCGTGTAGAGCAGCCCGACGTTGCTGCGGCGCCCGACGTCCTGCTTCACCCGTACCACCGAGAAGTTGGTGGACGGTGTCAGCTCTGTGTCGCCCGCCCGCACGTCAATGACACCGAGCGTCGTCTTTCCCACCTTGCCGGTCAGGCGGCCGCCGGCATCGATCGGCACCTGGGCGCCGTTGTTGAGGCCGATGCGACGGCTGAAGAACAGGAGCGGCGTGAGCCCGGCGCCGCCGCCGCTGGCGCTCGACACCGCGCCGCCGAAGTCGAAGATCCCCTGCCCTTCGAGGAAGAACTCGCGCTTCTCCGGGAAGAAGAGCGGGAACCGGGTGAGGTTGACCTGCTGTTCGTCCACTTCCACCTGCGCGAAGTCGGTGTTGTAGGTGACGTCGGCGGTCAGGTTCTGGGTGAGGCCGTACTTCACGTCGAAGCCGACATCGCCGTTCTTGTCGTTGTTCACCGCCGGCTTTGCACGCAGGTCGCTCGAGAGCCCGGCAATCGCGTACGGCTTCAGTTCGAGGTTCTTGCTGCCCGACGGCGCATCGACACCGACCAGCGTGCCACCCAGCGAGATCTGGAAGATGACGCTCCCCTGGTTCGGCGTCATCTTCTGGATGAACGACTCCTCGTTCTTCCAACGCACCGTGCGGCGCACGTTCACACCCCACACCTGCGAGGCGCCCGGCTTGTAGCGCAGCGCGCGGAACGGAATCGCCATCTCGGCAATCCACCCCTTGTCGAAACGGCCGGCCTGGCGGTCCCACACCGGGTTGTAGTCGATGTTGCCGGGTGAGCGCTCGTTGGTGACGTAGGCGTCGTAGATGCCGCCGATCGGCGACAACTCGAAGAGGAAGGCGTTGCGGCGGTCGTAGAAGGTGTCGAAGTAGATCGAGAAGTTCTCGTTGCGGACAACGTTCATGCTGTCGCGGCGCATCTCGTTCGCGACCCATTGGTCCTCGGTGCCCGAGTCGTAGCACTTCGCGCCGACATAGATGTTCTCGTCGTCGTAGAAGATCCAGACCTCCGTCTGCTCGGTGGCCGGTTCGCCGCGCCGCGGCTCGGTCTGCACGAAGCCGCCCATCGGCTGCACCAGACGGTAGGCGTCTTCATCGAGCTTGCCGTCGATCTTCATCGCCGACGTGATGCGTGTGGCGCGCAGCGTGACGCGCCCCTGGCCGTCGCGGGCCACTGTGTCAGGTGCGGCGGGGGGCGCGGGGCCGTTGATGGTGACGCCGTTCACCACGGGCGCGGGCCCGGACGGCGGTGCGGCGGGCACGGACTGAGCCAGAACGGTGCTGCCGCACGCGCAGAGCGCGACAGCCAGGAGGGACAATCGCGCGGTTCGTGTCAAAGCGCGGTGATTATAGCGTGGCGGTCGGCAGCGCTTGCGACGGTCGGACTCGGGCGCGAGCCTCGCTGTCGTCCGTGCGGACGCGGACCCGTTCCCGGTGTTCCCTCGGTGCTGCGACTGTCTCTTCGCGTTCAGCTCGACCTCGCGATGGTCGTCGTCAACGCGACGGCGGCCCGCGCGTCGTGCACGTCATCGAACGCCACGCCCGCATCCAGGCACAGGCTGGCCAAGCCGACCGACACGCGGCGTCTGGTGAAGGCGACCGCCAGTCTGGTGGTCAGGGTGGAGGGT
>Ga0209086_10000390_pt1 | contig 38132 bp, 21 predicted proteins | sample M_130207_XF_Meta_FD_187312 | JGI IMG/M metagenome (GOLD analysis project Ga0209086, IMG submission 187312) | Freshwater microbial communities from Lake Montjoie, Canada to study carbon cycling - M_130207_XF_MetaG (SPAdes) (version 2) | ecosystem: Environmental > Aquatic > Freshwater > Lake... | reverse complement strand
CGGAAATCAAGGCAACGCAAACGGGGGACGAGCCGGTCGCGCAGGCGGCGGCGTCGGTGGTCGGCGCTGAGTACGGGCGCTGAGTGCGTGAGTTTGAGATGACATTACACTCGTCAAACATATGACGAGTCAATACCGAACTGCGCCAAGCAATACCACGGGAATGCCAAAGGGCATTCCATACATCGTTGGAAATGAAGCGGCCGAGAGATTTTCGTTCTATGGAATGAAGACCATCTTGGTGATCTTCATGACGCAGTATTTGCTGACAGCAACTGGCTCATCGAATTTTATGACCGACACTCAGGCGCGCGAGTGGATGCATCTCTTTGTTGCAAGTGCATATTTTTTTCCTGTGATCGGTGCAGTCATTGCGGATGCATTTCTTGGAAAATATGTCACGATCTTGGCGCTTTCTATGGTCTATGTGGCCGGGCATCTCTGTTTAGCATTTATTGATTTGCCATCTGCGGCATTGACGGCAACACTCGACCCAAAGGGTTGGATGATCGCAGGATTGATGTTGATCGCAATTGGATCTGGTGGAATCAAGCCGTGCGTTTCAGCGCATGTCGGCGATCAATTCGGTCATTCCAACCGGCATCTGATCGAGAGAGTCTTTGGATGGTTCTATTTCGCAATCAACTTCGGCTCGTTTTTCTCAACATTGCTCACGCCTTGGTTGCTGAAGAATTACGGCGCAGGCTGGGCGTTTGGCGTGCCGGGAATCTTGATGGCGATCGCCACAATCGTCTTTTGGTTGGGGCGCACGCGCTTCACACACATTCAGCCGCGTGGAATGCAATACTTTGCAGAGACCTTCGGTCCATCTGGGTTGATCTCAATCTTGAAGTTGGTGCCGCTCTATCTCTTTGTTGCAATGTTCTGGTGTCTCTATGACCAAGGCGGCGGGGCATGGGTTCAACAGGCTCAACAAATGAATCTTGATTTTATGGGAATTACTTGGCTTGAAAGTCAGGTGCAAGCAATCAACCCACTGTTGATTCTTATCTATATCCCGCTCTTTGCATATGTCATTTATCCGTTGATGTCGAAACTTTTCAAGTTGACTCCGCTTCGAAAGATTTTGATGGGGTTCGCACTGACGGTGCTTTCGTTTGCAATTGCAGCGTATGCCCAAGGTTTGATTGACAAAGAAGTCGTCCGCTTTCGTGAAAAACTCACGCCAATTTGTGCTGCTGGCACTCTTGATACCGCAGCGACATGCGCTTTGATGCGCACAGTAGAGTTGAATTCCACTGCAATGGATCTTGAAGCCGCAAGCAATGATCAGACCAAGATATTGAACGCAATTTCCAATGCAGGCGTTGCTGTTCTCAAAGATGGGACGACGATGAAAGCGGTTTGGCCAACAGTTGGCTGGCAGCTTCTGGCATATGTCGTAATCACTGCCGCGGAAGTGCTGGTCTCGATCACATGCTTGGAGTTCAGCTATACCCAAGCGCCCAAGCAGATGAAGTCGCTCATCATGAGTTTTTATCTGTTGTCTGTTTCGCTTGGAAATCTTTTTACTGTTGCAGTCAATCATTTCACCATGGATTCAAGCGGGAACACGACGCTTGTTGGCGCCAGTTATTACTGGTTCTTCACCAACTTGATGGTGTGGACCACTGGTTTGTTCGTCCTTGTCGTGATCTTCTATAAGCCACGGGCATATTTACAGGATGATCCAACCCCGCTTGGAGAAGTGGTCGAATAGTTCGCAAGACTCTGTGTGGCTATAGACGTTTATGCCAACGCCAGTGCGTTTTCGATGATCGCGTTCAATGTCGCGCTTGGTCTCATCGCCGCCGCAGCAAGCTTTGGATTGGGGTGGTAATAGCCGCCGACATCGATTGGCTTGCCTTGCACGCCATTCAACTCTGCAATGATTGCCGCTTCGTTTGCGGTCAACTCTTTTGCGATTGGCGCAAAGTGTGCCGCAAGTTGTTTGTCTGCTGTCTGCGAAGCCATCGCTTGCGCCCAGTACATGCCGATATAGAAATGACTGCCGCGATTATCCAGTTCGCCCACTTTGCGCGCAGGTCCACGGTTGTGTTGGAGATACTGCGAAGTTGCAGCATCGAGCGCATCGGCGAGAACCTTCGCGCGCTTGTTACCCGTGCGATCGGACATATGTTCCAGCGAAGCAGCAAGTGCAAGGAATTCTCCAAGCGAGTCCCAGCGCAGAGAATTTTCCGCGTTGAACTGCTGGACATGCTTTGGCGCTGATCCGCCTGCGCCAGTTTCAAACAAACCGCCGCCGCTCATCAGGGGAACGATGGAAAGCATCTTGGCGCTTGTTCCAAGTTCCAAAATCGGAAAGAGATCGGTGAGATAATCGCGCAGAACATTGCCTGTCACGGAAATCGTGTCCTTGCCGTCCTTCATGCGCTCAAGCGAGAAAAGGCAGGCCGCGGCAGGGGCCATGATGTGAAACTCAAGTCCCTTCAATTCACCCTTTGATTCGTGCTCTGCGAGATACTTCTTGACCTTCACGAGCACTTGCGCATCGTGCGGACGCTTTTCGTCGAGCCAGAAAACGGCGGGAGTTGCAGAAAGTCGAGCGCGCGAAATTGCAAGCTTGACCCAATCCTTGATCGGCGCATCTTTCGCTTGGCATGCACGCCAAATGTCGCCAGCTTCGACTGTGTGTTGCATCAGCACCGCGCCGCTTGCGTCAACCACGCGAATAGTTCCGACAGACTTCACCTCAAAAGTCTTGTCGTGTGATCCATATTCTTGCGCTTGCTGAGCCATCAATCCAACATTTGGAATGCTGCCCATCGTCTTGGGATCGAACGCGCCGTGCTTCTTGCAGAAGTCGACAACTGCTTGATAGACGCCCGCATATCCACGATCTGGAATGCAAGCTGTGGTGTCTTGCGTCTTGCCTGCAGAGTTCCACATCTTGCCGCTCTCGCGCAACATCGCTGGCATCGAAGCATCAACAATAATGTCGCTTGGCACATGCAGATTTGTAATTCCTTTATCGCTGTCGACCATGGCAATTGCAGGACCGCGTTCGTACACGGCCTGAATATCTGCTTCGATTGCCTCGCGTTGTGCCGCAGGCAGTGTTGCAATCTTCCCCACGATGTCACCAAAGCCATTCTTCACATCAACTCCAAGTTTGGCGAGTGTGGCTGCGTGCTTGTCGAAGACAGGCTTGAAGAAGACATGCACTGCGTGTCCGAAGATGATCGGGTCAGAAACTTTCATCATCGTCGCTTTCAAATGCAAGGAAAAGAGCAGGTTTTCTGCACGCGCTGCATCAACTTGTGCAGTTAAGAATGCAATGAGCGCCTTCTTGCTGAGGAAAGTTCCATCAAGAATTTCTCCATCACGAAGTTTCAGGCCATCTTTTAGAACGGTCACTGCGCCATCCGCTGCAACATGCTCAATTCGAACGGTGGTCGCACTGCTAATTGTGACCGACTTTTCATTGCCGAAGAAATCGCCGCTGCTCATGCTGGCAACGGTTGTCTTGCTGTCACTCGTCCATGCGCCCATCTTGTGTGGCTTCTCTTTGGCGTATGCCTTCACTGCTTTGGGTGCGCGGCGATCAGAATTGCCTTCGCGAATGACGGGATTGACTGCACTTCCTTTGATCTTGTCATAGCGCGACTTTGTTTCACGCTGCGCATCATTGGCAGGTTCTTCGACATAATCCGGAAGTGCGTATCCCTGCTTCTGAAGTTCAATGATCGCGGCTTTCAACTGTGGCACGGATGCGCTGACATTTGGAAGCTTGATGATGTTCGCCTCGGGCGTGAGGCACATCTTGCCAAGTTCGGAAAGCGCGTCTTCGATGCGTTGTTCTGGTTTGAGGCTTTCAGGAAAACTGGAAATGATTCGACCAGCCAGCGAGATGTCACGAGTTTCGACCGCGATGCCTGCGGGTCCTGTGAATGCTCGAATGATGGGTAGAAAAGAATAGGTCGCCAAAGCAGGTGCTTCGTCGGTGTGCGTATAGATGATGGTTGGAGTTGTCATATGAAATCCCTGATTTGAAAAAAGGTCTGATCTTGCGCGAAAGTGAGAACGAAATTTGCAGATAAATAGTGTACGGAAAGAGGCGAATATTGGGCGTATGTCAAAGCGATTGGCGAAGTTTGGTCGCATCTGCCTGCATTTCGGCATCGTCCGTTTCCTTCGCATTTTCGACCAGCCGATCGGCAAGCCACCGCGCATCATTTTCTCGCTTTGACTTCGCAAGTCGCTCGATTGTCTCACGCGCCCACTTCACACCTGCGTCACGCGATGATGGCTGCAGCATTGCTCCGCGGAGCATTCTTCTGAATGAGGATCGCCACACTTTTTCTTCTGGTGTTTCGTTCAGGGCTTCAAACTTCAGGCAGGCTTGTTCGCAAAGTTTCACAATCTTCTGCGCAGTCTGTGTGTCGATCGTCGCTTTGTCTGGCTTGGTGCCTTCGACGATATCTTTCGCCGCAGTCTTCGCGTTCGGAGCGAGGCGCTGACTCTCGCGCACAAGCATGACCATCAATGCGCCAGTCACAAGAGAAGACTCCGAACATTTCGGCGCCATTGCAACCAGTTGGTCTGTCACCTGCTCAAAATATTTTTCATTTTCGGTTGCAGTTGGCTTTGCACCGAGAATCTTCGGTGCGGCTGCGATCGAAAGTTGGACGAACGCAATCGGTTCAGATGCAAATGCTTCGGCGGATTGTTTTATGGTAGTGCGCCATTTGGCTGGCCGAGCATCTGCAAGCGCAGTCCAGCGATCTTGCCATGCAGCAAAGTCCAAGGGAGATCGTTTGCACGCAATTTCGAGCACATCGTCCCGTACATCAGCTTTGGCAAGTTCTGAGGCAATTCTCAAGCACTCCGCATCGACAAATGCGGCGCGATCTTGCTGTGCGTCTGACATCATGCGCACAAACCACGATGCTCTTCCCCAAGGGATCGAAATTCCATCATGGCAATGACTTTGCGCCCATCCAGAAATGTTGTTGCCAATCGACCATGTGTGAGGAGCGCTTTCCCAAATGAATGCGCAGTGACCAGGCTGGCCAACCGGCATCGCAGGGACTCCAAACGCTTGGCACATCGCAGAACCAAACCTTGAAATAGCGCCGCATACTCCACCGACTTCGTCCATCACTGCCATCGTCATCGGTCGTCCGTCGTAATACTCGCGGCCCCGTTGCACGCTGACGCCTTTGGAATTCACGTCGCGGTACTCCACCATAAATGCGCCTTCGCCAATTTTCTCGCGCACTTTCAATTCTGGCTTGATGTTTGCACGCGCCCAAACAAGTTCTTCGTCAGTCGCCCAACTTCCAACGACATAACGCATCTGCCAAGCGTTCAAGTCGCGAAAACTTGGAAACAAGACGCCCTCGTCGTTCCATTTGCGAAATGATTCATATCGTGCGATCGGTTCGATGATCGTGCCATCTGCAAGCGCTTTGACGGGCTCTGCAAATACCAGCGCCGTTGCGACTGCAATGCGAAGTGGAAGGGCGCTCTTTGCAGCAGGATCTTTCGCGATGATCTGGCAGAATATTCGTGCGGCGTCTACCCAGCGGTTTTCTGCAGCGTTCCCAGAGGTCAGAAAGAGTTCAAGCGCGGTACGGTCGGTGAAAAGCCATTTGGCTTCTGTGGGTTGAGCCTCTTCAAGAGACTTGCGACCATCGGCGCCCAAGAGCGAGAGAAACTTCCACTGCAGAAGGGCAAGCGATCCTTCTTGCGTCAGCGCAAATTTTTCTATCGCAGAAACATTCTTTGTCTTCAGCGATTCACTGATCGACTTCGCAGATTCGCTCCATGATTCTTCAAGCGTCGCCGCGAAGGTTGGGCGAGTGATGAGAAGCGCAACGATGATCACAAAGCGGAGCATGAATGCAGTGTAAGAAAGCAGTCGAGATTCAGCGAACTTACTTCATTTGATACATCTCGATCCACTTCTCTGGTGTCATGCGCTTGGCGAGATGCGAGATCAATTTCAGCGGCACATCTTCGGACTTCTTGAAACGAAAAAACGACTTCCCAATGTCGAGTTTCTACTACGAATTTTCGGCCAAGCATTCTTGAACCATTCATACAACTTTGCATTGCAGTGATGTCTCGCAGGATAAAGCGCTTGCGGAACGACCAGCCGATCATGCCATAACGAATGCATTCTTCAAATCCACTGGGCAAATTATTCGCGATTGCGGTGCGAATCTTCAGCATGATCTCACGCCGCTCGTCTGGCAATGCAGTGAGCTATTTCTGCTGTGCAGCCTGCTTCAGCAAAGTCATATATGCAATGTGCATCGATCCCTCAACCGCTGTAGATTTTCATCGTGCCACCGACCGAAAATCCTGCAACTCAAATTGAGAGCGCGCTTGCCAATGGCAACTTCGGACTCGCGCTTCGCCTTGCGGACAAACTTGTTGCGACTTCCAAGAGAAGTTTGCTTGGATGGGTCAGTCGCGCACGCGCCAATCTTGGGCTTGGGCGAATATGCGATGCGGATGAAGATCTCGATGTTGCGATTCGTCTTGCTCCCGACGATGCTCAGGCGAATCTCTTGCGAGGCATGGTTGATCAGAGGCTTGGACGAATCGATCGTGCCGTTGATCGACTCCGAAAACTTGCCGCGTCAAAATCGCCGTACGCAATCGAAGCAAGCGTGATGTTTGCGGAGACGCTTTATTTTTCTCATCGTCGCGATGAGTTCAGAAAGTTCGTCGAAGCGGGGGGCGCTTGGACGAATGATGCGCGCGGTCCATTGATGACCGCTCGAGTGCGTGCTGTCGCAGATTCGTCTGGCGCACTCGAAGATTTGCTTGCCATCACTCGAGGTACAAGCAGTGTGGTACTGCGCCGCGTTGCAGGCTTCGATGCTGTGCAAATGCTCGACAAAGCTGGGAGATATCGCGAGGCATTCGATCTTGCTGTTCACTTGCACTCGACCACAACTCCGCCATTTGACGTCGATGGATTGCGCGATACTGTCCGAGAGCAACGCGAACTCTTAAAGAAAGGTCGCGCATGGTGCGCCCCTCGTGTTGAATCTGTTGCAGGAGTTGCGATGGTTGTTGGTTTACCAAGATGCGGTACCACGCTTCTGGAACAAATGCTCGACGGTCACTCGAAGATCAGCGGCATCGGTGAATATGACGGCGTTGAAATCATGGGGACGGGGATTGTCTCGACTGGAATACCAATGCGAAATCTCAGCATGTTGCCACGCGAAGCGGGCGAAGCGCTGCAGAGTGCGTATCTCCGTGGTGCGATGCGACTTCGCAGAGATGGTGCGCAGTGGATCTTTGATAAAAATTTACGCGCTTGGAAATGGTTGCCAGTCATTGCGGCGATTCTTCCAGGCGCGGTCTGTTTTCATGTCGCTCGTGATCCAAGAGACATGGCGATCAGCACTTTTCTTTCATTCTTCAATCCAATCTCCGATGGTTGGACTGGCAAGATCGATTCACTGCGCAGTGTGATTGAAGCAGAGCGTTCGATTCTTCCAAATACACTTGAAACACTGGGGATTCCACACGAGAGCATCGTGTATGAAAACTTGGTCGCTGATCCAACTGGGCACGCCAAACGTTGCTTGGATCGCCTTGGACTTGAGGCGCAGGCGAGCGTCTTGCATCCAGAGCAGAACAAGCGTGCTGTCTTCACACTCAGTCATGAACAGGTTCGCAAGCCGATTAACAATTCGTCAATCGGGCGCTGGGAAAATTATGGATGGGCCTTCGATGGCGCATGGGACTCTCTCGCCGCAGCACATGATGCGCGACGCGGACGGTGAACCATCACTTGGTTTCATTATTTGGGATACGCAACCCACACGTAATAATCTCCTTGTGAGCAAGGTGGATATGGCGTGGCAAGCGCTTGAACTGATCCGTCTCGAAAGACGCGAAAGGTTCCCAGAAAGGACCAACCTTGGACGGTGTCTTGGCAAGGAACCGAGCCGATGATTTTCAATTGTGTTGAGTTCGCAGGAACTATTTTCTTCAAGCTGATATCGCAAAACATTCCAACGCAGCCGTCACCATTTGGGATGTATGGAGTCGTGGATGAAGTGCCGTCTGCGTGAGCAACTGTCGCCGCATTTGCGGATGCTGGCATTGACCATGTCTTCCAAACAGTTGGATTGTCAGGTTTTGAAATCGAAATTGTCATGGCAGAGACGCTGATTGTTGCTGTGATCGCGCACGCGACGATGACTGTGGGAAGTGAGTACGAGTTCATAAGTTTTCTCCTGAGTCAGTGAATGAAACTGTGATTGATCGGATGATTATCTGATATTTTTCGTCCCTGTCGTAGATAATCAACTGCTAGAAACGCGCCACTATGGAAGTAAAAGACAGTAACGGCAACCTCCTTGCAGATGGAGATTCTGTACAAGTGACCAAAGACCTCAAGGTCAAGGGACTGGTTCTGAAGACGTGCTTTGTGAAGAAGGTGTGAGGGGTGGGGCGACTTGGGGAATTGGCACCAATTGTGACGCTTCAAGTTTGTCTCTCATCATAAAAATTGTTGCCAACACTACAAGTAAGAGCGGGAATCCCACCAACAAACTTGGTATCACGAAAGCGACGAAGCTGACAACTGCGGCAGCAGCGGCTATCCCAATTGCGATGAATCCGGCGCCGCGGCTATTGAGGCAAATTCGGTACGCCTGTTGAATTGCTGTTTTGAAAGTCAAATTGCAAGGATTTTCAAGGACGAGAAGCCCCGCCAAAACAATGAAACCCCAAGGCGCCGCCATAGCGAATTTGGAAAGAAAATCTGCCGCGACTCCCGGTTCCTTTTGGCCGCTGATGATTCGGCCAACTATAAAACTGGTCACCTCGTTGGCGCTTCCAAGAACGCCGATGGCATACATCGTTAAGAAGTGACTTCGCCATGCGAAGAGAGTTGACCAGCGAGCTTCCTTCGACTTTCGAAGGACTCCAACAATCATGAAACTTCCGCTTGAGGCAAACATCATTCCAAAGGGGACTAGAAATAGTGTGGATGCAAATGTGGTGATCAAGCCGGTCGGATCGAGATCTCTCAGGATTGGAATACTCAATTGAAAGCCACTTCCACCGTCCCCTCGGAATATCGCATTGTTGATCACTCCCATGAGGGCTATTATCGCAGGCAAAAAAGTAAATGCCAATACAAACAGCATTGTCACGATCGAACGAAGGACGATGGGGCGATAGTCGTGAAGGAGTCGGCGCCATGCAAAGAGCAGAATCTCCTTCAAGTTGGCCGCAGGAAGTTCAAAGCTTTCGATGGGCTGCATTTGAGCAGTTGATTCACTGGCAATCGCGGGAGTGCGGATCGCTGTCGTTGGTGTTGTCAGTGGCGCGACCCGATCGGGTGCTGGTTCAGTGATCGTTGGCAAAGTCGATGGTGCGACCCGAAAGCAGGCGGCAACAGGTTTCCATGCGCCGTCTTCCGAAGCAGACAGGAAAGAATCAATGGGTACTTTCCCGACTCTGTATGCATCACGAACTTTACTTGCTGGAAAGGGACCTTTTACAGTTCCACTGGCCAGTCGTATCCAAATATTTTTCTCGGTTTGTGTCATATTAAATGTCCGTGTTCACCCGATTTATATTATCAGCGCGATTTAAATATCGGTATTGACATTAAGAAGATGATTGCTGAAGCAAGATCGATGATACGCCATGTGTCCCGCTGGAAATGAATCGTTGCAACTGGACATGCGCTACTCTCTAAGTATTCAATGACGCCTGTACTTTTCATTTGCGCTTGCGCTCCTGCCTTGCTGATTCTCGCATGGATTCGCCGTCAGGATCGACTCGCAGAACCAAAGAAAGTTGTCTGGATCACAATCCTCTTGGGTGGGCTCGTGACGATTCCAATCATCGTTGCGGAACTTTCGCTTTCGTGGATATTCGGAGTGACCGACATGGCGCAGCCTCATTCCTATGGTGAAGTCGCTCTCACGGCATTCGTCATCGCAGCCATCGTTGAGGAGATTGGTAAGTTCATTGTGCTTTGGTTTTACGCAGCGAGGCATTCAGCATTTGACGAGCCAATGGACGGAATTGTTTATGGTGTTTCGGCGAGTTTGGGATTCGCGTTGGTCGAGAATGTCTTATACGTGTTCACGAACGAACAAGGCTTCGCAGTTGCCATAGTTCGTGCACTTACCGCAGTGCCAATGCATGCCATCTGCGGAGTTCTGATGGGCACATGTATTGGTATCGCAAAGTTCAAGCCAACCCAACGTGGCGTCTGGCTCGCTTGCGGTCTCGTTGGCGCAATTGCGTGTCATGGTCTTTATGACTTCGGAGCGTTTGGAACGCAATATGCGAATTCAATCGAGAGCAATGCAGGTGCTGCGTTTGGAGTTCTTCTCTTACTCGCAACGTTGCTGTTGGGTGGATTATTCGCTGTCTTAGCAATCGCAAGATTTCGCCGTGATCAGGAGCGAGCGATTTTGAGCGGCGCCGGCGATGTTGAATTGATTCCACCTCAAATCCAATCTGCTGCTCCTAAGTTGCCGATAGCTGCTCTCTTGATGACAAGCGGGGGCTGCGTTCTGTTCATTTTGTTCTTGATACTTGCCGTGAATCTTTCGAATCGCCAAGCAGATGGAGATCAAGTCGCTGAACTTGAGAATGTGATTGGTGGTGTATTTTTAATTATGGTCTCAGTGGTCCTGGGAGCGATCGCTCTATCGATCACATCGTTGGTTCTTCAGCCTCGTTGGCGTGCAGGATCGATCGTTGCGTTGGTCGTATCGACTCTGCTTGTATTGATGTGTGTGTCATTGGTCATTCTTGGCATGCTGATGAATTCACAAACAGGCTGAGTCGGATCACTTCGCGAAGTCGTTCTGGTCCGTAAGCTGAATTACTTGAATTAAGGGTTATATGGCACACTGTCACATCCAAAGCCGTTAAAGAAAAGCTTGAAGAAGAAGGGTTTCCCAGAGGTGCCAATCATGCACGCATTGGCGCAGGACTCTACCGGCGAGACGATTGCTGAGATTTGTCGAAGGCTGATGGTGTCGCAGCAAACTTTTTATCGCCGGAAGAAAAAGTTGTTGCGATGGGCCGGCCGGAGATACGCAGACTCAAAAAGTTTGAGGAGGAGAATTCTAAACTCAAGAGGTTGGTCGCTGATTTAAGTTTGTACAAGACCAGAACCAAAATTTCTCCACCTGAAAATGGACCTGATTTGGTTCAAGACCACTAGATGGCGAGAGATATATAATTTTTCTCGAATCACTATTGATTTTGCTCCCTATTGAATTATAATGTCCGTAAGTTAGGTGTTTCGTTTTGGGGTCCGGTGTGTTGCTTAGTTCGATGCCGCTAGCTTATTGCCGTTTACTCGGTGCTGCGGTGTCAGATTGAACTGGAGTATCCGTCATGGCTGAGAAAGAACCGTCAACATCATTAACACAGGATTCCCTTTTCGAAACCGTTGGTTCGACTCAGAAGATTGACTCCCCAACATCGGTACATGCAAGTCCATGGTCCAAACTTAAGCGCATTGTGTTCTGGTCAACACCTATGCGCTTTGTGTTCGGTGCTGGAATCGGTTTTTGTGTTGCGTTTTGTGTTGCGCTTTATCTGTCGGCTCAATCGCAATCTGGGACTGTGCAGAACCTGAAGACGAGAATTGACATTGGCCAAGAGATAGTGTCAGTCGGGATAGAAATGACCGAGGATGGTCCTCCGTTAGCTGGCGAAGAAATCCATCGAGGACTGGCTTTAAAACAGCCTACTCTAGCAAAAGCTACTTCCGCTGCAGGAACTGATATTGCCGTTTCCAAATCAGGAAATGTTACTGTAACGAATATGGATGACTTCTTCGCCAAACGGCAAAGAGGCAATTGGTCCACAAGAGAATCTGTTGCGAATGAATTACAAACTTGGGACTTCTTCGCCAAAAGGCAAAGAGGCAAATGGTCCCCTCCGAGCGTTGCAGAGTTTCGAACTGGGGTAATATCGCGTGAGTTTTTCCCTCCGTTTCCAACAAGGATCGGTCCAAAACAAATCAGTCCTATGTTGTCAGAGGTCATTTCTGAAGAGCAAGGAATTTTAAACCTTGAGAAAAGTGGGGCGGAGAAACTTATGTCGTCAAAGGTCATTTCTGTAGAGCAAGGAGTTTTAAACCTTGAGAAAAGTGGGGCGGCGAAACTTATGTCGTCAAAGGTCATTTCTGTAGAGCAAGGAATTTTAAACCTTGAAAAAAGTGGGGCGGCGAAAGGCCGATTAGGCCAAGTCATCATGTTTCTCGGTTTTCTTTTCATTTTAGGCGATTGGGCCGCCCAATGCGATTGGGCGGGGCTTTCTCTTCCTGTGAGCCTTAGCACCGGCGGTGGATTCCTGGTCTTTTCGCTCATCTGCAGTTGCGTTGGCGGGTTTATCGGAGCAAGCTTTATCCGTCCCTCACCGAACTGACTTACTCCTCACAATCCCTGATACCTATAAAGGAAAGGCGTCCATGGTGCGCCCTTTCTTCTGGGATGCAATCTAATGCATCAACATGAGTTCGAAAGATTGATGATGCTCACCACGGCAACGATGACGATGATGCCGATGGTGCTTGAGGGTGCACGAACGTAGCGTGGCGATGGACGCATGTGCGAGGCGTTTACACGCAGTACAAGGGAGTTCATGCGAGCAATGCACTGCTCGCATCACAGATGAGATGGCTCGACAACGGATTTTTCACTGAAGACGACCATGCTGACAGCCCGAGGTGAGTCGGCTCAGCACTCTTCTTGCCTGCGCGCGAGAATCTGCCGTCGTCTAGCACCGTGCGAGATCAGATCGCCGAAACATCCGCGCCCATGAAGCCAACCTTGATTCCATTCAACTTCAATTTGGTGGTGGCCTTCGAGTTTATACCCAGCAAAACCATCAGCCCGATACAGGGGAGAATTGTCATCAGCGCTAAGAACACACCTGTGCCTACTCCGTACAGTCTCATCGCTAATCGAAACAAAAACACGGTGGCGCACACAGTCGCAACCACCATCAGAACGATCAACACGATGATCAGTCCACCCATGAACGGGGACAGTTGGGATCTTTCGTTCGAAAATAATACCGCGATCATGGCGATCCATGAGACTATGTAAAAGAGCAGGCTGTTCAGCAAATATTTTTGCTCCTTAGCGATGCTGCGCAGTTCGTCCCGCGACATTATTGCTGCGTCGACTACCAGTTGCGCAGAGGGTGGTGGTTGGCTCGACATTTGTTCTCCCAGAAAGATTATTGAAAGTACTTCGATTTTTCAGCGTCGCGAGCGTACGCCCGACAAGTCCACTGCGAGGCAACAATTCAATTAATTTAGTGTAGCACGGCGGCGCTCAAGGGGAGAAATACCTCACGACATGGTGGCTCATTGACAAAGTACTCGCCAAGGAAGACAAGAAGCTGCTGAGGCACCTGCGGATCATCCCCACCATCGCAAAAGCGCACGCGCGCTTGTACCAAGAACCAGAGGATTCTTAGGAGCTTCAAGCCGCCAAAACTCCAGCGCGAGGTCGACGCTCTCGCATTCGAACGGCAGTCCACTCAGCATTCGACGATGCGGAAACGATATTGATTTTCCCAGCCATCTTGCATTGAATGAACGGAGCACACAATCAAACCGCTAGCTTTTTTCAAATCCAGATAGGCCACACACAGAATCATTTTCAATTTACGCGGGCACCATTAATCGCTCATGGGTCGAAGCCTTTGTTGCGCGGTCGATCACTTCAGTTAAAGGCAGAGACTATCAAGAATTGGGAACATCCGACTTTGTGATTATTTGTAGATTTAAGTGCAGATTATTTAGTGCAAAAAGATAAGCCTAACCCAATTCCAATTATTCAATTGCTGACTGATCAAGTGGCCCTGAATGGCGGATTGATTGTTGCAAGCATTGTGGCTGCAGGACTGATCATTGCGACTATTCGATACAAGAAAATTTTGACAAAGTCTATTCCATTCAAACAAGCAGCCAATGAGAATACGGAAGAGCTCTTACGGTAAAGATTTGCGCATGATTTCATATTTCAGCAACGGCGTACGCAATTTGAAATGAGCTTCAGGAATCCTTATTACAGCGACAGCGGTCCAGAGTTCGTGGCGCGAACGGTTTTCAATTGGTGCAAGGAGTGCGTGACGGCTGCGATCTTCATTGAGCCAAGGGCGCCGTGGCAGAACGCCTTCGCCGAGAGTTTCAATTCAAGGATTTGCGATGAGTTGTTGTCGAGTCGACTACAACCGTCGGACCCCTAGCGTGCACTGGGTAAACGAACACCCGAGGGGTTCGCTTCATTCAGTCAGAGGATCGAAGTCGCGATTTCTATCTTGGGGACCAAAATATCTCCGCTTGAAGTTGACCTGATTTAGGGTCAAGACCAATTGGTATTGACACGATCCGATAAATCAATTAGTTGCTGGCAATGACAATGACCTTGTCGCCAGATTGCGGAGTGAACTTGATAGTGTTTCCCTTTTTGTCGACCTTTGGAGGATTCAAGACAATTCCAAATTTTCTCTCTCGGTTTCGCGAGTGTTCAATCTGTTGATAGCCGACGAACGTGGCCCTCATCTGAGATGTGTGCGCAATCAGGTGGTGGTAGTCCACTTCCTGCCCTACGACTGCGTAGCGCTCTATAGGGTGCATTGAAAACTCGTTTCCTTCCGGATTCAGTAATTCTTCATAGACTCCAGCGAGGTGAGGATTTTCTGAGAGTTGAAGGCAGTAGAGGCTGATGATGCGATCGCTGACAATCGCATCATGTGCATGTGCGATATCCGCTAACTCAAGATTGCGCTCGTCGATAATTTCCGTGACGATACGTGGTGTTAGTTTTTTTCCCTTCAGAGCACATCGAATTTGCAATAAAAGTCTGACCGTTCTCGTGTCCGGGTTATTGTCGGAATTACTATCGGCGGGTTCGTCCGGCGGAAAGACAATCACAGCGTTCACGTCATCAGCAAGAACTTCACGCAAATCATCCAGCCCGATCAACGGAACAATTTTCGTGGTCATTGTCGCATTTGTGACTGTTGCTGCCTGAGCCTCGAAACGGCGTTTTTGCTCCTCTGTGGCAACGATAACCGTGAACGTTGAGCCAGCTTTGCAATATTTATCAAGCTGGTGCAGCGCCTTTGTAGCGCTGCCGCCGGTACCAAATACGATCGTGTGAATCAAGTCAAGTTGATTTGGAGCCACCGAAAAATGAACGTCATTTTTATGCTTATCTGCTGTTTCAGTATTAAAAGACATGTGACATACTTCATTGTCTTCTGCAAGAATAATGAGTTCTGCATCGTTCTCGATTATCCGATCAGGTCGAGGATTCAGCTCAATGGTTCCGTCAATGGCGCGAATGCCAATGGGGCAACTTTTCTCAAAGCCGTGTTGTATCTCTCGAAAAGTACGGCCCGCCACAGCCGTGACGGGATGCGAACATTTTTTCTTACGTAGGTTGGGGGAATAATTTTTTGTTATTATTTGTCGTCGGTCGCTAGATGGAAAAATGTACGCCTCGCTCCCATTGGCAAAGCTAAAAAGTTCTTCGTAGACACTTGACAGTCCAGACTGCCGTGCGGCAAGTGCGATCAGATTCGCAACTGCTTCGTCGTGCGCAATCCATTTTCCTACTTTGTCGCCATACATTGACTTGAGTAATTCAATGCCGGCCTTGTTACCCACCGGAGCAATGACAGTAAAATCGGGTTTCCTATTCGCGTTCCCTTCATTGATTTCTTCAACTCTTTTGGCAATATCAGGGTTGTGGAGTATCGCGGCCAAGGTCGAGACAATGTCGTCGATTCCTCTCTTGCTAGGGGGAAGGAGCAATATTGCTCGTGCATCCGCTGCAGCCACCATCTCGAGGTCGATCATCCGCGAGCCAGATCCAGTTCGTGTGAACACTTTCGATCCGTGACGTTCGTTCAGCGGAATGTGCCTGCGCAGTTCCGCATCCATATTTGCTTTCTCTTTGTTGGCGAGAATTATTATTGGCTTGCCGCCTTCACTTTTATTGGCGTCAATAAGTTCCTTCACGATATTTGGAGTCGTTGGTGACCAACCAATTAGTACCGTGTGCCTTTCTTGTGCTATATCCTGTCGCCCCATGCGCAGCTGGTCGACACAGGCGGAGAGAAAAGTCGTAATAAGTCCTGCAGCAAATCCGATTAAAATTACGCTGAGTAGCGTGACAATCAGCATTATCAACTTGTGTGCGTTCGTGAGGTGCTCTTTGTCAGAAATGGCATCTGCGCCAAGAGCTCGACCGAAAAACAACCACGACAATTCCGTAATTGGTGCATTCGTTTCGAAGAAGTGATCGATCAGAACCGCGGCGAGAACAATGGCTGTGAGCGGTCCGAAAAGGACACACGAAACAAAGAGCAACGGATGAGTTTCGAATTTATCAAGGATCCAATTCCTCAGAACCCAAGCATATTGATTCGCGTTAACAATGTTTCGAACATTCAATATTTGCACTCCCGAAGTTATAGATTTAATTTTTGACGTGTTTATTTTAACTTACGCATGTGACGAATGCAACCAATCGCATCCCTTTGTCGCGTCCCTACAAACCGCCGACGCACCCCGATACTTGTCGCTATCTTCTCAACTACCAGATGAGGTATGAACCATAATCCAGTCGGAGTCCCCATTGTCTGTTTATTTGCGATTTGCAGCTCGATCTGTCGTTGCGGCCCTGATGGGTGTATTGCGACACCTGCCAACGGTAGGGGCTCTGTTAGGTCTCGTCGCGGTTTCATTCGCCTTCATTGGATGGAAAACATCAGGATCGTCTGATCTGAAGGAAATGCTTCAACGTCTTGGAGCCGTTGCGACGCTCAATGAAAGTTATCACAGTGAGGATCCCTGGACTGGCGCAGCACAAGCGTTCGCAACTGTGGCGGCGGGCATCCTTGGATTAGAACTCTTTCGTTTTCTTGCAGGACGCACCTACGATCGAGTTCGGCTTTCATTTCGCCGCATCATGAGTCGTTTGCTTGGCCAACGCAGGATTATGGTTGTTGGTTCTTCGTCGGAGGCGTTGTGGATTGCTGAAAAAATCGCACATCAACCTGCCGTTGGCCGATTGAGCCCGCCATATATCGTGACACACGTGTGGGTAAACGATACGCCGACGGATCGATCCGCAGCGCACGGATCGTTGATGTCGGTTGAAGTTCCGCGATTTGACAAAGCATCACTTGCCGCAGTTGGGCTTGGTTGGGCTGACGAAATCCTGTTACTTGGTGACACTGATTCTCGCGCCCTTGAAATGCTATCGCTGTGTCTTGGGATCAAGGATAGCCGCAGGGGTTCACCGAAACCACGCGTCGTTCGGGTTCGCCTCGAATCTCCCGATGTTGCGGAACGAGTACGAGCGGCGGAGTGGAGCCATGGCCGAACGCTAGGTTCGCAGAGTTGTTTGGTCGACGTACGCGTGTGGATTGCGGATGATTTGGCGGCACGACATGCACTGCGTCGGCAAAAAATTGATTGGCGCCATCCGTTCAGCAAACCCGGCGGCTCCACAGAACTCATTTGTCTTGGGTTTGGGAGATCGCAGAGATCTTTCGCCTTAGCGCTTCTTCGACAGGCGCACCATATTGACGAGGCCCCAATGCGTATCGTTGCGATCGATCCAGATGTCGAGCGTGCCGTGGCACGTTTACGAACAAGCTTTCCCAATATTGATAGTGTCGCGACGATCGAGACCATTGCTGCCGACGGTTTTTCTTCTGATGTGCAGCGGCTGATTGCGGAACGAGCTGCAAATGCCAATTCGAATCTCTGCATAACGATTTCGCTTGGGGATGTTGATCGGAATTTGGAACTCGCTCTTGGATTGCCGAAGTCCGTCCACTGCAGTGCCCAAGGTCTCCCATCTCCGATTGTCTTCGTTCGTCAATCACTCGTCGCTGAATCCGCCACGATTTGCGAATGGCTAGCCCATTCTGGGACTCGTGGTGGACTCGCAATTCAGCCTTGGGGTGGATTGGATCACTCGTATGACGGGCTATCGATTTTGGAAGGAGCGCTTGATGCACGTGCGCGCCGTGTTCACCACGCGTATCTACACGATCCGCAGAACCATCCACGACCAGAAGATGCGTTGAACCCGCTCAGCAGTCGCCGCTCATGGGAGATGCTTTCATCCTTCCTACGCGATGACAATCGCAATTCAGCGGATTTTTTTACCGCACGGCTTAAGTCGGTAGGGCTCGAACTATTAGGTCCAGGTGAACCAAGTCATGGCGGTCTGACTGCGACAGTAAGTCCAGCCTCAATTGATGCAGCATCTCGTGAGATAATGGCTCGCCTTGAGCATCGCCGCTGGGTCGTTATGCGTTTACTATGCGGCTGGTCTTATGGCGAAACGAGAGACGATATTGGAAAAGTCCATCCCAGTATTCGCCCGTGGGCGGAACTTGTTTCATCGGAGAAGAACAAGGATTTCGTTGTGGCAAATGTTGAACGTTCGATGGGGCCAGACGAGCGATTAGTCAGAAGGTGATTGTGGATACAGAAATGATTTGTATTGACAACACGATTGGTTACAAATCGCGATTGCTTCGGCCCAAATTGGTAAAGTAATCACTATTTCGTTGCACGAAAAACCGAAGGTCCCAAATCGAACCAAAGAAGTACTATTGTCTGAAGTACGTGGAACGGTAATTCAAATAAAAGGAGATTTAATTGAAGGGAAAAATTCTAGATTTCGTGCTCATCAAGGGAGAAGGCGTTATTTCTGGTGATGACGGAAAGCGTTACACATTTCAAGTAACTGAATGGAAGTCGCAGGCGCATCCAACAGTGGGTGCACGTATTGATTTCGATGTCAATGGGAATTCTGCTGTCAGCGTGTACTTCGACGCGCCTGCACGAAGGACGCCTGCTGGTGGCCCAGTCAATTCAGTCACCGATGACGGAATGGACGAGCGATATAAGTCTATCTACTGTAGTTCTGACGACAAAATTCTTGTGGGGGTTTGTGGCGGACTAGCGCACAAATTCAGCCTACCCTCACCGGCAATGCGGGTCATCGTATTTATCTCTCTTTTCTTTTTCATTGGATGGTTTTATTTCGTTGGAATTTTCTTGCCCAAGCTTCCTACAAAAAATGTTCCGCTCGGTCCTTAACAGCGGTGGGGACCTGAGTTTCTGACGTGATGATGCTTCTGTCGCTCAGCGCTGATTTGTTCGTTTCGCCCTCAGTTGAATCCTGGCTTTCGCCGAAGACTTGGAGTGCGCATGAGATTCGTGTAAACTTCGTCAAGAATATTCAAGGGCTCTTTGCGCTTCTCGCAGTTGGATGTGGGGTCGTCTCAATCATCCGATCAAGAGGGAAAGAACGGTTTTGTTGGGTTTCGCTCGGAGTTACTGTTCTTGGTTCGATCCTCGTCGCGCTCTCAATCTCTTAGTGGTCGATCGCGCTCGAAAACATCACATAAGTAGCGATTCCAAAATTCACTTCCCAATGTCGATCTTCGATGCTCGCCGCTACAACGGTTTGCGAGTCATCGCGCTCTTCGCGTTCGTGATCGCTACAGTCTTGGTCGGCTTGGAACCGGTGAGCGTGGTCTCCGACTCGATACCTTTCTTCGGCGCGCTCGACAACGCATTCGCAGGGATCGCTGCTGGGGCATGCGTACTCCTAGGTCTCGTCAGTACGTGGAGAACGCATTCGCGGCATAGAAGAATCGAGCCTGCAGTGGCGTCGGTTGTCGCATCCGACAATCTGGATGATGCAGTCCAAGAACTTGTACGAGCAGTTGGATACGAGATGCCGCGCTCGAGTTGATCGCCGACAGCGGCGACCCGTTCAATCTCACTCGATGGTGTTGCGAACGATGGATGGTTCATCGTCTTGGTTATAGCCCCCGACAATATCGATGCATAGCTTGTTGCAAACTCTTGATCACGCGTTAAGATATATTTTGTATTGGATCGGGGTCTGGGTCTTTTGTGGAGTCTTTAAATCGTGTCAATTCGTCGAGTAATGCTTGGGTGTCGTATCGCGGCTGTCACGGCTGGCGCCTTGCTTTTCGCTAGCACCCCCGCACTGGCGCAGACTGCGTTGCCTGTTTGGAATCTCAAGATCGTTTCAGATTCAGCGAGTGCTGCGGGGCCGACTGTGTCGGGGCGTCGACTCGCTGTGCTCGTGATTGACAAGAGCATCAGCATGAGGACGAAAGATAACGAGGACGGTGGGAGCGGAGAGCCGCGGTGGAACACGGCAAAGGGGAAAGTCGGGCAATTGATCCGAAACCTCGCGGATGTTTCGCCTGGGATTGAAGTGCAGATTTTTTCATTCCACAAGAAGCTGAATTCGGATCCACTGTGTTTCGTGCTTGGAGACAAGTCGATGACGGAGGAGAGATTGAAGGATTATTTCGCGACCGAGGACCTCGGAGATGGCACATGCTTGTATCAGGCGATATCGCAGACCTGCGACAAAGTCCTACAGGAACACAAGTCGAACACCATCGAGTGGTTGTGTTACGCAGTCATTTCAGATGGCGAGGATACGAAGTCACCGGAGGAGTTCGGCATTAAGAAGGAACGCGAAGGCGACAAACTAGGCCCGCTGAATTGGAAGACGAAGCTTGCCGAACTTTCATCTGCGATCCCCACTGAGAAGGTTCTTATTGCCGTTGGTCCTGACGCGAGAAAAATGGCTTCCGATGGCGATTTCGGAGTCCTGAAGGAACTCAAAGAAGGGGACTTGCCAACACCGCCACCTTCACGCAGGGCGTATGTGCTGCAGAAGGGTGACAATCAGGGATCGTTGGTTGGAACCAAACTGCTCGCGGTGATTGACACGCAATATGAGGTGCCGATCCAAGTCGAGTTTCCAGTGGACATGGAACAGGCCGCACGGAACTTGATGGCCGCGTCAATCACCTTGAATATCACCAGCAAGCCTCCATTCGCGGTGGGCGGTTCTCCGTTGAAAGTCGCCGGCGGCATGGGTGTAAAGGTCACCCCGACGAGTGCTGCGAAAGTGGCGGATGGCGTCAGCGCGGATCTTTCAGTATCGGTTTCTCAGAAACTTCCACCCAATCCGAAGGATGCAACTCCATCGCTTCGTGGCGCTGTCGAAGTCTCATACGTCTTTCGAAGTTCCAACGCGAAAGACTGGAAGATCATCGCGCCGAAACCGACTCAAGTGGGAGAACAGGCGAGCTTTTTGGTCCAACACCCAGTAGAAACCCCCAGCAACAGCATCACCTGGAAGTTTTCCAACGAAGAAGTTGGAACGGGCGAAAGCGTCCGTGTTAAATGCGCGAAGGGAGGCGTTTTCACAGCGACAGTTAGCGCCCCAGGGATGGATAGCCCTGTGCCGCCGAGCGAATTCAGGGTCATCGATGCGGACTTCGAGATTCAACTATCCGCCGAAAAAGTGATCCAAGGCAAGGACTCGACACTGAGTGCCGTGCCGAAGGGACCCGATGAGGCAGATTATGCTTGGTTCGTTGAGGGGAGGTCGCCGCCATCGGGTGGAAAGATGTTCACCTCAAGATTTGACATGCTCGGACAAGTTAAAGTTGTTTGCATCGCGACGAGCAAGGTCGGCGGCTTTACGTGGAAGCGTGAGGCACTCGTTGACGTCTCACCTCCGCCATCGCTTGTCTTGAGGGAACCATATGTGATTTTCGAAGGATCCGCGGAGTACAAATTCACTTGCGCCGCAGTCGACTTGAGCGGACCAGTCACGCTCAAACTCGGCGGGTTTTCAACCCCGCCGAAGAATTTGGATGCGAAAGGCTCAAGCGGGATAGTCGAATTCACGGTACGCGCGTCCGAGTTGAAGAGCGCGTTGAAGAGCGCTCCGATCATCGAACGAGAGCCTGGAAAGTTCGAGGTCTTGGCGTCGGTCTCTTGTGGCACTGTCGGCCAAACCGACATCCCCATCGATGTCATTCGTGCAAAGATCGAACCACGACTGAAGAAGCCAGTGGATGGCGACGAGGTTCTGAGATTCGGCGAGAAGACGACCTTCGAATTTGAAGTCTTCGATGGCGCATCCAATGCCGTGACAACATCCCACCAAATGAAGGCAAAGTTGGTGCCGATTTCAGCCGTGGTGGACCACAAGCCTTCCGAGCCATTGGTGAGTACGGAGAATGGAGAGTTTGCCTTCACGCCGGTCGCCGGCGAACATCAGGGAGCATTCGAATTCAAAGCGCAGGTGGTGGGGGATCGGCTGCTGTTCGATCGCGAAGAGAAAACACTGCGTGTTTTCAAACTCGAATCACCGTCGAACTTCTTGAAATTGCCGGAGGAAGGAACGAAGGACGGAATTCGAATCGGAACGACCGCCGTCGCAAGTTTGAAGGACGATTTTCGAGCGATTCTCAAACCAGAACTGGTCAAGAGTGTGACCTGGACGATCGATGGCGTGCCCGGTACGTCACCAGGGTTGACATCGACGATGATCAACGTGACGCCAACGAGTATGAAACCCTGCACGATTCAGGCGAAGATCTTGATGGAAAATGGCACGGTGTTGGATTCTCAGGAGCAATCAGTTCCCATCCTCGCAGATCCGATCAGTTTTGCCCCAGCTCTTCCACCGCACATCGCAGAGGGCGCGGACGTGATCAACCTCATTCCGGGACTCACCGGCGATTACAAGGGAATCGATGTTAGGCTCGAGTATCAGGTAGACGGGAAAACGGTCCCCCCTGTGCCCGTGCCCTGCACGGCGGGGCAGTGCAAAGAGGAAGTGAACTTGATTCCCATCCCACTCCCCAAGCAATTCGACGGGGTGTTGGACTTCGAAGTAATCGTCACGCCGATCGGGCATTACGCTGATCAGAAGGTCCCCCTTCCACATACGTTCCGTGTTTCCATCGATCCTCGAGCCCAATGGTGGTGGTGGTTGCTCTGCCTCGCGGGATTCATCCTCGTTGGTTGGCGACTCGCGAAGCAATTCTTCGGGAACGAGCCGCTGCGCTGGTCACTTGAATTCGGATTGGAAGACCCTGGCGCGCCCACGATCGATTCAGGAAGCCTCGCATCGCTGGCGGTCAATTCGAAGTGCAAAGACCCCGATGGTCGCTTGGAGAGTTACGTCGGTTGGAGTCGTCGCGACAAGTCTGCATACGTTCCGCTTTGGTACTTGCGCGATCGCATCGGCAATGAGGGAACAGAGTGGATGGCGGAAGGTGGATACGGCAATCTCCCGATCAAGATCAGGAACTTCTGGTCGGATCCATTTGCGGTGCTGCCGTCGGTCGACCAGGGCTGGGGAGTCCAAGAACAGCGTCATGGCGCGAGCGATGTTCAAGACGCGCGGACGAGCGTAACCTATCGACTTATGGCTCCACAGCGAGAACGCGGCGCGATCCCTCGTGAACTTTGGCTTCGCGCACGCTGTCCACGCGGAGGCGATCCGCTTGTGTGGATCTTTTGGACGTGGGTCGGGATTTCAGTCATCTCACTCGTCGTTCTCTTGCCCGTCTTTCACATGGTTCGTTCGTTTATATGAATCACTTCGCCTCATGACAGTCACTCTCACCTCGTAGAAAGGTCATTCCCATGTCAGCAAAAAGCGTTCGTCTCTATGTCGGATTCGGCGGATCTGGCGGAAAATCCCTCCTTGCATTTGCCGAACTGCTCGCATCGCACGGGGAGTGGGGCGACGACAGCGAAACGCACTTCGCATTCGTTCTGGTGGACACGGACAAGCGAGATCTCAAGCGGTATTCGGACGCCATTCGCGCGGTCTGTCGTCGGATCGGGAAAGATCCAATCATCGCCGAAATCCAGACGAGCGAAGGCGTGCGGGTCTTTCAAACATACGCAGCAGATCGACTGCAACAGGCAGGTCATGATCAGCGAATCCAGCAGCACTGGTGGTACAACCCAGATTCTGGTGCGTCCAACGCAGTCCCGTTTACGGCTGAAACGCTGTACGCGTCGCCGGAAGATGGGGCTGGTCAGTGCCCGATGGTTTCAACGTTTCTTGCTTGGAATCACCTCGAACACATGGGCAAGGAAATCGGCGCAGTCGTCGAGAAACTCCAGCGACGCCTGACCCTTGCGGTCGGCGAACAGGGGTTCCCTGTTCTGTGCTCGTTCATCGCGGGGCTTGCCGGCGGAACGGGTCGAGGTTGTTGGCATCTTCTGGCATTCAAAGTCCGCGAGGTCCTTACTGCACTTGGTATGCAGAACATGCCAGTCGGGTACTTCTTCGACTCTTCGGTGTTCAAGGAGATCATGGCGGCGAATCCCGTTCAAGCGAACAAGATGCGGATCAATTCGCTGACGGGATTTTCCGAACTTCACGGGTGGATGTGTAATGAATTGCATAGTCCAGATCCATACGACTTTTCGCTTCCGAATATCAAAAGCCCACGTGACGAGACGAGCGATCTCATCAGTGTCAAGCGATTCATCAGCGACACCAACGGGAAAGTGTTGCGTGGGGTTCCGGGGCAATCGCCGGTCTCGCAGGCGTTCGTCATTTTCGGTGGTGGAAAAGCCGGAGATCCGGGATCGCCAGAGCATTACTACAAGATCCTCGCCAACGCGATGTACGCACGAATGGTGGACGAAATCGCGAGCGAGAGTATCAATACGGGACAGGCATTTGGCGGCACGGGTGCCGCTGCGATTCTCGTTCCGATCAATGATCTCAAGGCGTATGTTCGCAGATATGTCTCGAAGTTCTTGCCGGAGTTGTACGCTCGGGGCCAGTCGAGTGCGAAGATCGAGGAGTGGTGCGATCGACTCACCTGCCTCTTTGAGGCGCCCACTCCGTTTGGATACTCGCCCAACTCGGAAGGAAACATTTTCGAGCGGGTCATCGCGGGTGTTTCTTCAAATCAGGCGCAGCGAATGAAGCGGCTCGAAGAGTCGATGGATAAGAAGAATAAGGACTACAAGACGACGCAGGAAGAATGCAAGCGAATCGACGGTTGGGTCGATTCCAAGGACGGAAAGGTCGCAATCGAAGCGATCGCGAATCGATTGATCATCGAGGTGCTCTTTGGTGCGCAAGCGACCAAGGATGCCAAGGGAACGGGAGGACTTCTGCGCGAGGTTGGAGTCCTTGATCAACTCACGCGCGACGAGTACAGCGCCATCTACGGGGGCGACCCTTCCATCGAGCAGATCCGTTGTACGACCGACGCGTTCAGGCGCATGATTATGGCGCAGAGACTTTCGAAGACGAATACCGATGGCACAACCGTCTATCTCGATCTGCAGGGTTTCGGAGCCAAGGCCGAAATTGCCACAAAAATCGCAACCCGGTTGAAGGAGTTGGCGAAACGAGTGCCAGGCGCTCCAGCCGATGGAATCACGGCCGGCAAATCGGCGTCGGATGAGTTTGACAAGGCGCGAAAGGGATTCTTGCAGAGCAACATCGATGACAATGAGGCTGGCATGATCATGACTGCGGCGCGGAGCCGAGTTCGGATGCGCTGCATGGGAATCGCAAAGCCTGTCTTCGAGCGTGCGCTCAACGAAGCCGCCGACAAGTTGGACAGACTCGCGAAGGACTTGTCCCAAGTGGTGACGCTCCTTTCGGAGCAGTCGGAGCAGGCGGAGAAGAGTTGTAGTGCAAGCCGCGAGTCACTTTTCTGGACCAGCGAAGACTTCAAGAGTGTCTGCAGTCAGGGTGCAAATCAGCTGTACCACGGTGGAATTCTCGCCGAGCAGCGACTGCAGCCGGTCGCCAACGACGCGGCGCTCGACAAGGCGTTGAGCGAAGCGATTGAATCGGGATCCAACGATCGATTTCAGGTCGCGCAGAAGGAATTCGAGGCAAAGTGCCACGCCTGGTTTGCAGGCGACGTCGTCGGAGCCGATTCGAACGAGCGCAAGGTGGATCTTCGGCGATTGCTGAACAAGAGCGTTGAAACACTCGCGAGCGAGTTGGTGTTGAAGCAGGACTTCTATGTTTCCTCATTCGGATTCTTCGAAGTCACTAAGAGTTTGATTCAGGAGTGGGGCAACGAATTCCGGCGCCGCGCTGGGAGCGAGCAGGAAACCAAGAAGTTGAAGTCGGCCTTCCGCGTCTACTTTGGCTGCGACTATCAATTCGACAAGGATGGCGTGGTGGAAGCAAAGGGTATGGACCTTGACACGCTGACCGTGCGGGTCTGTCAATCCATGGCAGTCGAACTTGCCAATCGCTGCGATGTTCTTTTCCACAAAAAACTCAAGGCGGGATCGACGACTGAAGGAAATGACTCCGCGTCCGTAGTCCTTCCAGCCCAAGATCGATTCGAAGGGGATTTTGTGAAGGGTGCCATTGCGTACGGCATCGAATCTGGTCGTTTCCCGGATACTGGATTTTTCAAACCCTGTATGACGCACAAGAAGGGTTCTCATGGGAATCCATTCACGATGGTGGCCTACGCGCAGTTGGCGTTCAACTGGAAGCGCGATCAAGGGAAGGGACTCAACGAGGTCGCGTCGCTCGACTACTACAAGGACCCCGATACAGCAAAATGGCTCGCGGCATGCGAGGATGAAAAGGGGCTCTCGGTGTTTGCGCAAGATCCGGATGTACTCCCGAACGCAGACAGTAGTTACGGACTGGGGTACTCGTCTCCGATTTTCGTACGAGAGAAGCTGCTCCGCGAACTTCGATGGCGCCCCTGGGCGCACCACGGCATCAACGTCGCCAACGAACGGATGTCGTTTGTTTGGGATGCGATCGCGTTCGCACTTCTCGATGAACCACCGACGAGCGAAATTGGGCGAGACCTCCTTCGAGTGACCGAATCTGAGGGTTGGCAGATGCCGATGATTGCGCTTCGTTCATCGCCTTCGGAAACTGAGGGTCAAGAGAAGAAGTGGCAGTTCACCCGATCGGCATTCCGCGACAACATGGGAGTAAGAACCGCGAACAACCCCGCATGCAAGGCGGGTGATGGATTTACTTCGATCCGTAAACTGCAAGATGCGTTGTCGGAAGGGCACCCGAATCCGATCGTCGATGCGATCGCGGTCGAAGCCATCCAATTCATCCGCGATGTCCTCCTGAAGCACCCAGAGGAGATCTCCGCGGATGGTGCTTTCACGGCGATGTTCCGTGAACTTCGTGGCGAACTCCAAAAGGCAAAGGATGCTGAAACTGGACATACGCGGGTGGAGTATCAGGCGCTGTACGACCAGCTCATCGCACGCATCGAGGTGCTTGTAAAGATGAACGCGGTTGCGTTGCTCGGTCACTTCGATCGTCGCGGTCGCGCCTGAGGTGGCGCGTCTTCTCGAGTGCCCTGAATGTCCGCAACGATCTTGATCTCCGAACGAAACTGCGTCGAGCGCATTCGTTCGGAGGGCGGACTTAGGGCGTCATTTTGCAGGGTGTTTCGCGGTTCGCTCATCGACACCGCCGATGCGACGACTCGAGGTGACGGTCAGGGATTCGACGATCTCTTGCGCGATTATTCATTGCTGTGCTTGGACGCCGCGCTGTTGAAGCCGATTGAAGCGTCAGCTCCGAATCGAGTCGAGCGCGAGAGGTATCGAAACAATCTTCTGCATAAGGTTGCGGCGCGGCAGCACGTCTGGGTCGAGGTGATGTCTGGCGGCGAACGCGAGCAGGAGGAGCAGCTCGCCGAACTTGAAGCGCGAATCGGGGAGTCACGAAAGGCGTTCGGAGAGCACGCACATCAAGCGATCGTGATCTTCGTGTTCGCGCAGTCCCTTTCAACTGGGGCGCGGTCGACTGTCGAACGATTTGGGGCAGGTCAAGTTTCGGGCGTCGCGAAGGTGTACGTCATGTTCGATCGTTTGCAATTGTCAGGTCGCCGGACGACCGCGATTGCTGCACTGCATGTCTGGCCTGTGTGCGTGGCGCGACTGCTCGCTGCGCTCGCGTTGGCTCCACTCGAGAACGCACGCAAATTTCAAGGGATGTTCGTCTGGCGCACGATCGTGTGGGGGAGCGTCACGGTCTCGGAGTGGGCCGCAAACTATCGTTCGATGATCCGCGGGAGATTGCTACCGTCCAAGGATGCAGAGGGCGCAAGTGATGCGTTGAGTCGGAAACTGGAGCGTGCATCGGCCGATGGTTTTCGAGAGATCGGAAATCCCTTTGACGGTCAAGCGAGTCCCAACGTCGTGTGGGGGGACGATGCCGAGGAGCTTCGAGAGCGGGCGTTTTCATATGTTGCCGAAAGCGTCTTTGTGAAGAAGTTGGAGTCGGCTGGATCTCATGTGAAGCAGAAGCGTGCGCTTAAGACAAACATCGATGATGCAGCGGCAGTCTTGGCGCTGTCGAAGACGGATTGGGATTCGGTCGCGGCCGAGGATGGTCTTGTCAAGTTGCGTCGGATGAAAGAAGGGCGGAATTGGACGATCAACTCACTGCTGCCGTTGCACGAAGTGCAGCGCAATCTTTGGGGGGCCATTCTCGAGGGTCGTCGTCGACTGAATATTGCGCGAGAGCATCACCGCGATGCAGCTGAGGAGATCTCGATCGCTCGGAGGCGACATCTCTCTCTCCTTTGGAGGTTGATCATTGCCTTCGCTGTCATCCTCTTTATCGGTCAGTTTTTGTTCTCTGCACTGACTCCGCTTCGCCCTCCGGCTGACCAAGCCAAGGGGTGGTCAGAACTTTTCGAGGAGTTGAAAGGAACCGACTTTTGGGGTCTGAAAGTCGACAAGGGGCAGACGGTCTATGTCGTCGACTGTTCTGGAAGTATGGCAGGTGCACGATTTGAAAAGACAAAGGAAAAACTGAAGGAGTCCATCCTCGAGCTTCCGCCCGAAAGCAAGTACTGTGTCGTGTTTTTTAATCACGATCAGGTTGCGCTGGTGTCGTCTCGAGAGCTCGCGAATGCGAGCGAGTTGATCAACATGCCGAGACTTCAGGCAATCGAAAAAATCGAGGCGGGTGGAGGGACAGATCCCACGACCGCACTCGCGTTCGCGTTTGGACTTCTAGAACTTCCTCCGCCACCACCCCCTCCGCCTGCGCCCGTTGTTCCAGCTGGTGCCGTTGATCCGAATGCACCGCCGCCACCACGGGTGGTCCCGCCGGTGGTCGCGAACCCCCCGTCCCTGATCGTGCTAATGACGGATGGGATGTTCGCGAGTAACGAGGAGGTATTCGCAACCATCGAACGGTTCAATTCTGTTCGGGGCGCGAAGGACAAGGTCAAGGTGAACACGGTTGCGATCGATTACAAGGGCGCAGAAGACACCCTGAAGAAGATCGCAGCTGACACCGGGGGCGATTACAAACTTGTCCAGTTCGACGTGTTCGATCTCTTCGCACCGCTAGGGTTCCACCTTGTACTTGCGATCATCCTCGGCGCAAGCGCGATCGGAGTCACGATCGGTGCGCTTGTCCCGTGGCTTCTTGAAGTCTGGCGTGGACGCAGGGGGTGCAGGTCAATCGAATCAAGTCTCATGGGACTTCGTCGCGAATTCGGACACCTGGCGGCAGATACTCAGGATCTTCTCAAAGGGGCGACGGTCGTCAAGTTGGCATCCGCCTACAACGCGGCGGCGACTGCGCAACGTGCGCTTGCGGCGCGTGCGTACTCAGTCGTCGATGGCGTCCTCCTTCAAACTGGTGTTCAAGACTCCTCAGCCCAGCCAGGCGGGTATCGCCAGGGCGGCCCACTTGCTGCTGAAGATCAGAACGACCTGCGTGAACTATTGGATATCCCGTGCGTGGCGTCGAGTGATGCACGCGACGAGTTCGACCAACGGCTGAAGGAGATTGCCGATGAGGATGCGAACTCGATCCGAGTCAAGTGGAAGCAACTCTGTGAAGCGCAGGACCTCTACTCGCACGGTCATCTCCCTTCAAGTGCGATCGAAGAGGCGCTGGGAACCGCGCTTGAGATGAACATTGACAAGGTTAGCGTTGAGTTCATGTGGAAGGCGCTTGAAGATGCGAAGGCAGGTGGGGACGAGGAAATCGCTCGTTTGGTTACGCAGTCCCTGACGTGCGAGTCGATGAGGCCGTGCATCTCTGGTCGGATCGCGAACCCACGCTCTGGCAAGTGGCCACCTGCACTGGTCAAAGTATTCCATGCGGTCCCCGTGAACCAGTCAAGAAAGGGAAGTGATCGATCGAAAGCGATTGTCGTCGGGATCAAGGACTCCCGACCCCAGAGCGTAACGATTGATGCGCTTGCTGATCCTGTGACGAATCTCGGTCTGGTCGGGTTGGGCTTCGCCCACGAGGAACTCCGGGTCATGTTTGCTGGCGCCGCTACAAACGACCCGCATCATGATGTAGCCGTCGCGGAAGTAGGTGCGGCATGAACGAAGTCGAAATGATGGATGCTAATCGGACGATGGAGCTGAACCCTTCGATGTCGGAGCCGTGGATGGTTCGGCACCTCGGCGTATGGTCATCTCATCCGTATTACTCAGCGCGTCGCCTCTTTGTGCTGTTCTTGATTGCATTGCTGCCATGGGCGTGCACGATCGCGGCGGTGCTGATCTGGCTCGCAGCCGATCCCGATATGAGTGCAGGATGGATTTTGGAGCATGCACGGCGTGTTCTTTTCTGGGGGTTGATCACGGCTGGATTCGCGGCTGGTCTCGGACTGACAGGCGCACTTGCCATCATCGCATCACGGAGCCATGCGATCGTTGCGGACAAGGGGACGCCGTCGATTGGCTTGTGGGGTGGGTTTCTGTTCATCTTCCTGCTCGGGTCGATTCCGTGGATCGTGCCAATGCTGATTGATGCAGGCCCCAGATTCCGTGCGTTTATCGCTCTCCTTGGAGTACTTCCATTTGCGGCTGTTGTTGTGTTGGTACTGCTCGCACCGACCGAAGACGGTCGTGGCAGGCCGCTCGCGGTGCGATTGCGCTGGTGGACGTTGTTGTTTCCGCTCGCCGTTCTTGGGGCGCTCCTCTGGGTCCGATTCGGGGGAGTGGCGGTAGAACTTGCTGGATGGGGACCCTTTCCGCAGATTCTCTCCAAAGTCTTCGAGGCATCGACGCTCGGTCCAGTCGATCGCTGGCAGATAGATCCAGCCGCGCGCGATTGGATCATCACGGGACTCACTGCGCTCTTTCTCTCACCACTCTTCGTTCTTGCATTGATGTTGATGTTGTGGCTTCGGGAGTTGGTGGTCGTCGATTCAGATGAACGCCGGGTTCGCAATCGAAAGTCTGTCGTCGAACGTGTCAAGCGACGACCGCTCATGGGCGAGAGGCAGTCGCGCGATCCGTACAAGCGTCGGAAACTTGGGTTTTCCAAGGGCGCATCGAAGCCGCCGTCGGGTGGGGATCCAACTGGCGAAGAGACTGATGCCGTCGAGCCGGAGGCAGATGGGGATCGCCCACCAGGCTGGGTGGCAGCGCTTCAAGTTGCGGTCGACCCAGAACTCGAGATGGGAGATTGGGTTCCCAAGAGATTCGCAATAGGCGAGACGTCGCCGCTTTACGCGGGCGCTGAATCGTTTGACGAGTTCTTTGCAGGAGTCACTCCGTCGACTGATCAAGAGCGTGCATTTGGTCTGATCTATGAGCAGCGTGCGAAGAGCTTCGACCTAGAGCGGCAACATGAACCGGCATGGAAGAACCCCGCAGTTGATGTCCTTATTCAAGGATGCCCTGGGAGTGGACGAACCTCGACGACGATTGCGGTGATCGTTCAATCTGTGATCATTCGAGGCGAGACGGTTCTCGTGCTCGTACCGAATGCAACGAAGCGACGGAGCATGATCCGCAGAATCCGGCGGGCTGCGGAGTCGTCTGGCGTGGGTTGGTTCATCAATGTTGGCGATCTCACAGAATCTGGAGTGCAACCGTGGGTCGAACCGAATGATGATGGACAGCGGGGTTCACAGAATGGCACAACCAAGGCCGAGTCCGACCGAGTGGCTACAGTATCGTTTTCAGAGGCGCGAGAGCAAAGGGAGAAGAAGTCGGAACGTGATCGACTCGAACGATCCGCAGTCGCGCCGAAGTCGACGCCCGACGTGCTCGTCGGGACGATCGAAGATTACGAAGAACGATTCTTCGCGGGATCCTCGAATTTCGGAAGGCTTCAGGCAGTGCTCCGTCGCATCGAACTAGTGGTCGTCGATGACCTGAACTTGTTCGATGTCAGTGACCGAGTTCACCTGAGGTTTGTCCTCGACAAGACGCGGCTAATCGTCGGCGCCGAAGGACTGCGGTGCCAAACACTCCTCGTGACACCAACCATGGGGGACGCCGCCCGAGACTTCGTCGCTGAGCAACTCCTCACCGCTAAGCAACGGGTCGAAACGATGAAGGTTCGTCCATTCGCAAGAGCACCGGGAGGGGACGAGCCGTGGGAGGTCCAACTCCGGGCGACAACTCCCGGACCCATCGGGGTGAGCCGGATGATCGAATTGTGTGCGAAGGCATGTCTGTCCAGCGGGGTCGAGGTTGTCATCTTCTCGCCAAGAATGAGCAATCGGGAGCGACGCGAATTGGAATCCTCGCTCGAAGCCACCGGTGACGCCGCTGTTCGGGTCGTCGCAGACCTCGACGAACTCGATGTGCAGGACTCGAGCCAGTTTGGTGCGGTTTTTTACAGCGCCACAAACGGAATGGGAGCGAGCATGGCGATTCGCGCACACGCTGGGAGCGACGAAGTCGTCGTCTTCACGATCTTGCCGATGCGGATGGAAGCTCTCGACAAGCCTGCGAAGCATGATTTGCTCGTGCTCCCCGATGGTCGATCTCGTGCTCTCTTCGCATCGCATCTACGTTCTGCTGCACGGTTTCTTCGACGGCTTCAGCCGACGCACCGCGCACTTTGGTCCAAGTTTGGTCTGCCGCAATCTGGGGCACTTCGAGAAGATCTGAATTCTGTGGATGGACGTGCGGCGACGATGCTCGAGGATCGCGAGGTGGTCCTCGACCCGTCTGATCCAGTCGCTGCGCGACGTCCGGGGACGGATCTGTGGGGATGGTGCTGCTTGGCGTCCGATGGCGGTACGGGAGTCGGTGAAGAAAGTCAACCACGCCCTATGCCGGTACGGATTCGTGACATGATCGAGTCTGGGACGTCCATCCGCGTGCATCCTGGTGCGGGAAGATTTGGGATTGCGGCCATCCATGACCCTGTTGCAGCGGTTCATGGTCTCGCGGAGCGGCGCGTAGCCGAGTGGTTTAGCGAGGATCGACAATCCATCGGACGAGAAGATCTCGCATACTGTTCCACCCTTCGATACGAATCGGAGGAATCGGCGTTTTTCCCCTCGGCCTTCGAAGAGCGTGACGGACGAGATCGTGGCGCGATCCGTATCGAAGGTGCACTTTGGTCGGAGCGCGCCGACTCAAGCGTCACACAGTCATACATGCTCTCCCTTCGAATAGTGGACTTCACGATTCCGAGTGATTTCATTCACAAAAGATCGTCGTTGACCGCGCTTCCAGCGCGTGTGCAGTTGTTCGAGTCGATGCTCAAGCCGGCTCCGCAATCCGAAGTGAAGGACGCTCTCAGCGAGATTGGTGAACGAGCCAATCCACTCGACTCGCGGCAATTTGTAACGCTCGAGGTCGCGGCGACGTTTGATGAACTTGGCGAGACGCGCAAGCAGGCATTGAAACTCAGGTACGAAGCCGCGACATGTTTTATGACATTCGATTTCACCGAGGCAGATCTGGAGTCCGTTACGATTCAGCGAGACTTGGGTGGTGCGTGGGGATTGGGAAGTGATTCGCCTTCGCTTCCGCGGTCGATTGTTCCAGAACTCGGCGCGGCATTCACGATCGCGATGCGACGTCACGCCCCCGGGATGGAACGTCTTGCGCGGTGCATCGGAATTCGTTTCGATCCCGTTGGAGGTACGCCGCGGTTCGCCCTCGTCTTCATCGAACCGCTTTCGACCGACGGCACGGCAGCTCGGCTACTGAGCCGAATGATCCGCGACCGAGCATTTCTGGCAGAATTCATCGAGACCGCGACGACCGCGCTCGAGGATGTTCAACGTGGGCGAGTTCCTGGCTCATCGCTCTTCGTTCGTGCACAAGTTTGCATCGGTCCGAGTCTCAATGACGATCGGACACTCGCCGTCAATATGGATGTGGTGGCTACGCTCGCAATGCTCTTGCGTGACATCGCGAACGCAGCCGCGAAACCAGCACGCGAGTGATCCGAGTCCCTATCCTAGATGCCGAAACAACTTCTTCTTCGCATCCGTGATCGCATCTCGCAGCATACTGCGCAGTTTATCCGGCGAGTCGAGAAGCACCTGGACGTCGCTGTGCGCCTCGTCGACATGAACGACCTGATTTCGCGTTCGGCGCAGTCTTGAAAGTAGCCCTGACCGAAATCCGCAGTTCGGCGATGATTCAAGTCGGTCAAATGCGACCTCCATCTTGATCGATCGAATCTCGCACTTCAATTGCTCCTCCAACTTGAGCGACGAGATCGCGCGCCGTCGAATCGCTTCGCAGAGCAGAATGAGTGCACGCAGGTAATCGCGCCGATCAAGGAACTCTTCGGCGCGCCGCAATTCTCGGTCGGCACGCTGGAGATTCGCACCGACCCCTGCAGCGCGGCGAAGTGTCTTGGCGGTTGCAATCCCGACGCCCGTGTTTGCCGTCCATGCATCGTCGTGCGCGACATCGTTTGATCGAAGTGTCGACTCTGCATCCTCGAGGCGCAGTAGCGAATCGAAGACGCTTGCCTCGCGCAGGGCATTGTGGAGCGTTGTGTTGCCGATCTTCATGCGTTCTGCGCAGAGCGCCGCTGCTTCGAGATCATCATTCAACTCGACGGCCGCAAGGTGTGGTGTGATATCCGCGAGTCGCGCACTTCCGCGAAGAGAGACGGCGGGCGCGGGCGCATTCGGATCGTTGCGGTCGCGTTTCTCGATCCCTCCATAGAGGATGTCATCGACTTTGATGTTCTTGATCCAGCGCAACGCGCCGAGCGCGAGCACGGATCGAATCGGAATCGTTCGAAAACCATGGGTGATATCGACGATGACGTGTTCGTTCGCCTCGAGGTTGTCATGGAGGCACGCGAATACTTCATCCGACGAGTCCACGACCGATCGAAGACGTGAATCCACTCCGACCGCACGTCCAAAGTGAGACTCGAATTCGATGAGGTGCTGGTCTTGAATCGTCCCCGTGTCGCGAGAAGCTTTCGATCGCTCGACCCATGCGACGGCGGCATCAAGCGACGTGTTGTCTGCTTCGAGTGCAACGTCCGCGAGCATTGCCCATCCACTCGTTGGAGTTCCGATGATCAGCCAGCGCGAGAGTTCGAGCCCCTTCGATCGCAAGTGTTGCAAAGCCGCCCAGCCAAAGAACATCGCGTTCGACGTGAAGCCATCCTCGAATCGATAATCGGTCGTCACATATTCCTGTATCGCGGGGACCGATGAATTGCGCTGATTTCCGTGGCGATGCGCACCCTTGGCTGGATTGCCGATGAAGGAAATAAGGGTCGTCATGTTGTCGGGTCCTCGGGGGTGTACTCGAGCCGATGTGTCGGCGCAGTTTGGAAGATTACATCATCGCGTGTCGAGCAGGAGATGGAAGGACCGCAATACTGCGCGGATAACTGGTCGTGCGATTACAGAACGGCGACAAAGAAGAGGGCGACAAAGACGAGAATTTCCGCGACGAACATCAAGCCGAGTACCCCCCATATCGTCGGCATGACACGAATGAGCCCGTGCCACCCATAATCGCCTTGCTTGAAGGGTTCCAACTTTGAAGCGACACTAGGAATGAGTAAGAGCAACCGCTCGAGCCGCGTACCGAAAGCGACAAGCAGCGCTCCAAGATCGACGCCGGGAACGGAGGCACTGGCGCACTCACATCGGACGAGCGTGAGGAGTTCATGCGCCTGCGGCGTGAGCACAAGCGCGTGCTCATGGATTTGGAAATCCTAGAAAAAGCGACGGAATTCTTCGCGAGAAGAGTGCTTCGTGTTTCGTGCAGCGGATACCACGCGTGGCTCAGTCGTGTGCCATGTGCACGCAAAGTGGAAGATCAACGTCTCGCCGTCGAGATTACTGCTGTATTCATGCGAAGTCGCAAGACCTACGGCAGTCCGCGAATTTACGTTGACCTTGCGTCGCGTGGCATATGTGTTGGTCGAAACCGTATCGCACGAATCATGCAGATTTTAGGGCTCTGCGCTCGTGAGAAGCGATCGTTCAAATGCGAAGTCTGCTCGTGGTCGAAGCGATGGTCTCTTGCATCATTCAGATCGCGGATCACCCTACGCAAGCGATCTCTACACCGATCGACTCTGCGCACTTTACATGCAACCGAGCAATGAGCGAAAAGGGTGATTGCTGGGACAACGCAGTCGCCAAGAGTTTCTTCAGCACGCTCGAGTGGGAACTCTTGCGCAAGCGCTCATTCGCAACACACACCCAGGCACGACGCACCGTCAGTGAATACATCGACCAGTTATTCAACCCAATCAGGAGACATTCAACCAACAGATATTTCAGCCCAATCGAGTTTGAACTGCGTTGGCAATCACGTCAACTCACGGTACAGTCAATGTGTTCACAAACCGCAGGCAAGCTCAGACTATGAAATGCTTTGTAATCATGCCCTACAACGAGGATTTTGGTGATGTGCACCAAGCCATCTTGGATGCTGCCACTGAATCCAAAGGCGAGATTCTATGTTCAAGGCATGACATGGATCGGCAGGGCGGGCGCAAGATCAAGAGGTTGGAAGACGCCATTAAGGAAACTGACATTTGCGTCGCTGATTTGAGTGGCGGAAACTGTAATGTGATGTGGGAAGTCGGATACGCGATGGCTCTCGGCAAGCAAGTGATACTCATTTCTCAAGGGGAAGAGGCGTTGCCGTTCGACGTTCAAGACGTGCATCACATTGTCTATAACCGTCGACGACTGCGGGACACATTAACGGCTCATCTCAAAGTAAGTTTTGCAGATACTGTTCGCAGCATTAGGGAGCGTCCAAAGGATGTCGACCTGCGCGAGATTGTGGCGAGTCTGGTGAGGGAGTCGATGCATGCAACAATATCGCCAGTCGTCGCACCATCAGTCATTCCATCGTTATCTTCTCCTCAAATTGTTGGAGCATGGATGGATTCCGTGACTCAAAGTCATATTTACGTGCGCTTGATCAACGACCAACTTGTTGCTCCCTATTGCTATGGAGCGAATAATGAGTTGTCTGGGATTTATTATGATTTTCGGAGAACGGGTGAATACATTTTTGGAAGGTATCTATGGCTGCATCAGCCGGTTTCTGGATTTTCTTTCTTGAAGCAAGAGTCTGCTTCTTTGTTGAGCGGTGCATGGTGGTTTGACCACGAAGCAAACGCAGATCCCGAAACGATGCCAAGTTTAGAGTCCGGCTGGACAACTCGATGGATGCGGCTTGAAGCAATGAAAGAGCCGGCTTGGGCTAAAAAATTCTTCGATGACGTTAGTTCACGAGGTCTTGCTCAAGCGATCAAGTCACCACTTTGATTCTGCAGACTTCTCATCATGTGTATTCGAGAAACCGAGCTTTTGAACTTCCCCACTTTCAGTGGACACACAATCAAACGAACCGACCATGAGACAGCAGTGAACTGTGCGACCTTTCGCGCTGATACCAAACTTCAATCCATTCAAAGATCGAACTTCGCGCTTGCGCACGAGTCTTAAATTTCGATTCTGAACATTCGATTCTTGGTATATGGTGTTGAGCTTCAAGTTCGCAAAGTCTCGCGGCTGGATCGATCGCTGTTGGCGTAATCAGACCACCGGTTCCGCGACGGGCAATTGCAACCCAACTGTGAATGGTGTGAATGGGAATGCCAAGATTTGCCGCCGCCTTCCGCGCTGACAAGCCTTCAACAAGAACACGATTGACGGCGGACTGACGAAACTCGGGTGTGTCTTAACGCAGAGTGACCATGAATATCCAAGCGACACGCTTCTTCTGGCGAGATCAAACTCGCTGATTCTTGGTGGCTACCAAATCTGGGGAGGGCCAAAGACCAATCGGTGGAGACCTGCGCTTCACGGCCATCATCAGCGCATCTGTCGTAATCGTCGCGTGCAGCGTGTTCGACATGCTCCACCCCAGTGACTATTCCATGACTATTCCAGTTACTTCGGCTCCATGCGTCCATCACGCCCGCGAGGTAGAGGAAGCCTTCATCCGTTGCAATGTAAGTGATGTCGCACAACCACTTCTTGTTTGGTCCGTCTGCGGTGAAGTCGCGCTCAAGAAGATC
>Ga0209086_10000389_pt1 | contig 38145 bp, 40 predicted proteins | sample M_130207_XF_Meta_FD_187312 | JGI IMG/M metagenome (GOLD analysis project Ga0209086, IMG submission 187312) | Freshwater microbial communities from Lake Montjoie, Canada to study carbon cycling - M_130207_XF_MetaG (SPAdes) (version 2) | ecosystem: Environmental > Aquatic > Freshwater > Lake... | reverse complement strand
TGACTAATGCTCCTGTAATTGCTAAAGTTCTAACCGGTTATGTTTCGGGTGCGGGAACGGTAGCGGCTACAGATTCAATTCTGCAAGCAATTCAAAAGCTGAACGGAAACGACGCTACTAACGCCAATTTGACTGGCGCAATTACTTCTGTTGGCAATGCAACTTCGCTAGGAAGTTTTTCTTCCGCTAGTCTTGCCACAGCGCTTACTGACGAAACAGGAACTGGGGCGAATGTTTTTGCTACAAGCCCAACGTTAGTCACCCCCGCGCTAGGCACGCCAGCATCGGGCATTATGACGAATGTGACGGGCACAGCAGCCGGTTTGACTGCGGGTAACGTCACTACTAACGCCAACTTGACTGGCGACGTTACCAGTGTCGGTAACGCAACGACTCTGACTAATGCTCCTGTAATTGCTAAAGTTCTAACCGGTTATGTTTCGGGTGCGGGAACGGTAGCGGCTACAGATTCAATTCTGCAAGCAATTCAAAAGCTGAACGGAAACGACGCTACTAACGCCAACTTAACTGGCGACGTTACCAGTGTCGGTAACGCAACAACCCTTGCAACGGTCGCCACCGCAGGTTCTACCGGAAGTAGTACTGCGATTCCGGTCATAACGATCAATGCTAAAGGACTAACAACTTCAATTAGCACCGCAGCGGTTGTAGCTCCCGCAGGCACTCTTACGGGTGCAACGCTTGCGTCTAATGTGTTGGCGTCTTCTTTGACTTCGTTGGGGACCATTGCGTCTTTGACCGCCACAGCAGGAACGGTTGCCACTACTCCTTCTGGCAACACGGACATAGCTAACAAACTTTATGTAGACACGGTAGCGCAGGGACTGGATGCAAAAGCCTCCTGTATTGCCGCCACTACAGCGAACATTACCCTGTCCGGCACACAAACCGTTGATGGCGTTGCGCTTATCGCCGCTGATCGAGTGTTGGTTAAAAACCAAACCGCTTCTGCGGAAAACGGTCTTTATCTTTGCGCCGCAGGCGCTTGGACGCGCACAACGGATGCGGACACTTGGGATGAGCTTCGGTCTGCTTTTGTGTTTATCGAAAAAGGCACCCTTTACGCCGATACCGGTTGGACTTGCACGATTGATTCGGGCGGAACTTTAGGCACTACAGCGGTTACATGGGCGCAATTTTCAGGCGCTGGATCGTACACCGCAGGCACTGGGTTAACGCTTACAGGTACGGCCTTTAGTTTGACCTCTCCGGTTGCAACTACGTTAGGCGGCACTAACTTAACAAGCTTTACAGCCAACGGCGTGATGTACGCCTCTAGCACCAGTGCGTTGGCTACGGGTAGCGCGCTGACGTTTGATGGAACAAATCTGTCCGGCACAGGTTCAATCGGAACAACAATTGCCAGCAAAACAGCGCAATTTAATGCGGCTGGTGGAAGTATTTACGCATCCTTTGCTGATGGCACAAACACATGGCGTATTGGCGATGGCATCATTTCGGCAGGCCAGTTCAACCTGTATGACGTAACAAACTCTCAAACAACATTGGGGTTTGTTGCTGGTGCGGCTGGATACTCTGCGTTTTATCAAAACAACGCCGAACAAATGCGCCTCACCAGCACAGGGCTGGGCATTGGTACGAGTTCTTTTTCGTCGAAATTAGCTGTTTCTGCTGCTAAAGCAACAGTTCAAGTAACGTCAACTACGGGAACAAACGGCGCATATCAAGCCTTTACAAATACTGGCGGCAATTTTTACACCGGCTTAGATAACAGCACAGGTGGTGATTTTGCCGCTGCTTACGCTGGCGTAATGTGGCATGGCGGTGCGTATCCGTTGATATTTGGTACGTCCAATACGGAGAAAATGCGCCTCGACACCTCCGGCAACCTCGGCCTTGGGACGACTTCGCCAAGTTACAAATTGGATGTTCAAGGCGCGACAGGAACAACGGTTTCTGGAACTTACGACACATCTGCATCTGGCAGCAGTATTGCGCTTTCTCGTTTGCGTACCACTGGAACAGGTCGTGGCTATTGGGACATTCGCACAGGAAACACAGCATCAGGTTTAACTGGCGCACTTGATTTTTTTGACAACATTGCGGGTGCGTCACGCTTAAATCTTGATGCTTCAGGCAATCTAGGCTTGGGAGTTACTCCTAGTGCTTGGACTTCTGCGACTGGCTTGCAAGTACAAAATGCGGCTATTGAAGGTCGTTCTTCTTTGCCCTCTTACGCAACTTTTTCAGCAAACGGATATACACAAGCAGGTGTTTGGAAATACATTTCTAGTGATTATGCTAGCCGTTATACACAATATCAAGGAGCGCATCTTTGGTACAACGCAGCCTCCGGAACCGCCGGTAACACGATCACCTTCACGCAGGCGATGACGCTGGATGCGAGTGGCAACCTCGGCATTGGTACGAGTTCGCCAAGTGCCGTATTACACACCTCAAGCGGCGCTGTTACCAATTCAATCTTTGCAACTACGAGAGCGAGTGGTGCATATAATCAATATGCATTGGGTGCAAGCGGTGCAACCATTGGTTATGCTGGTTCTGCTGGTCAGCTAACTTCTGGAACAACGGCAGACTTTACCGTAAGAGCCGAAAACAATTTAACTTTTGCTTCTGGTGGTGGAACAGAACGCGCCCGTATCGACACCTCCGGCAACCTTGGCCTTGGGGTCACGCCAAGTGCGTGGGTTAGCTATCAAAGAGGCGTAGATTTTGGTGGCGCTGGCAATTACGGAAGCTTGTCAGCGCGTGGTGATTTTGTTTTGTTAGGAAGCAATTGCTACCTTGATAGCAGCGGAACAACGTGGCGTTATAAAAACACCGCTGGTGCTAGTTATTTGGCTCAATCTGGTGGTGCTTATAGCTGGTTTACAGCGGCCTCCGGAACAGCCGGTAACGCGATCACCTTTACGCAGGCGATGACGTTCGATGCGAGCGGCAATCTTGGCATTGGTACGACTTCACCTGCATACAAGCTGGACGTAAACGGTTCCGCAAACTTTGCTGCAAACCTCAGCCATCGTGTTGGCGCGGCGTTGTTTTTTGCAGGCACTGGAACAAGTTCTGGCCTGAACTATTTGTACACCAACACTACCGCAATGGCGTGGCGCAATGCTGCTGACTCGGCAGAATTAATGCGGCTTGACAACTCCGGCAACCTCGGCATTGGGGTCGCGCCAAGTGCTGCAAGTTCAGCCTACCGGACATTTCAACTATACGATATAACTTCAATGGGGTTGTTTGGATCAGGATATGGCTCAAACTTAACAGCAAACGCGTATCTAAACTCTTCAACATGGACTCGCGGCGGTAATTCATATGCTCCTGCTAAATACGCACAATTTAATGGCGTTCATACTTGGAGTACGGCAGCGGCAGCAGGAACCACAATAACGTGGACTGACGCAATGACGCTGGATGCGAGTGGCAACCTGCTGGTGGGGGTAACGACTGCTGCTGCTCAAGGTGGTTTGACAATATATCCAACAGGTTCTGCTGGCGGCCCATTGGTAGTTTGGAACAGAGCAACAACAGCTAGCACAACAACAGCGGCTGACTTCAGAAATGCTTCAACTTCTGTTGGTTCAATTACATATACAAATGCACTTACCGTTTACAACACCACCTCGGATTACCGCCTTAAAGAGTTTATCGCTCCCGTCACCAACGCTGGCGAGCGCATTGATGCGCTGAACCCCGTTGAATACGAATGGAAGTCAGACGGTAGCCATGCGCGTGGCTTCTTCGCACATGAGTTTCAGCAGGTGTATGCCAACAGCGTGACAGGCACAAAAGACGCTGTAGATGAAGATGGCAAACCCGTATATCAAGCGATGCAAGCCAGCACCGCTGAAGTCATTGCAGACTTGGTGGCTGAAATTAAATCCCTTCGTGTACGTCTTAACGCTCTGGAGAACAAATAATGTTTACTTGGAATGTTTCCGCAATTGACTGTTACCCGCAAGCCGATGGCGAGACCAATGTTGTGTTCAACGTGCATTGGACGTTGGTTGGTACGCAGGACGCTTACAACGGCAGCGTCTACTCGACCTGTGGCGTACCGGCTCCCACTGGCGCTTTCACCCCCTACGCTGACCTGACTCAGGATCAAGTGCTTGGCTGGATCTGGGCCAACGGTGTCGATAAGGACAGCGCAGAGGCTGCTGTGCAGGCTCAGATTGACGCTCAGATTACGCCTACCGTTGTGCAGCCTGCTCTGCCGTGGGCCGTGTAATGGATGTCGAACTGAAGCTGACGCTCGAGGAAGCCGTGGGCATCGTAAACCTGTTGGGGTCTTTGCCGACCTCACAGGGCGCTCACCCGCTGTGGCAGAAGCTCAAAGATCAGGTTGAACCCATGATCCCCAAGGAGCCTGTGCAGTGAGTACGGTGAACGAGGTAGAGGCCAAGGTCGATGCTCATGTGGACATCTGCGCGGTCAGGTACGAGGGTATTGAGCGTGAGATGCGTGGCATGAACGCCAGACTCAAACGTATTGAGGCCATCTTCATTGGCAGTGCAGGCGCGATCATCTTGCTGTTGACGCACTTAGCCACCAAATGAAAGCCAAGCTGACCTTCTATGTAACGCTGATGGTCAGCATGACGTTGTGCCTTGTCGTCGTTGCGATGGTCATGACTTTAATGATGGGGCTGTTTGACCAGCGCGTTGACAACACCGAGATATTCAAACTGATCTCGCCTGCGTTCCAGACAGTCGTTGGCGGTTTTATTGGCCTGCTTGCTGGTGTGAAACTTTCCCATGATGACGAGGATGACGCCCCATGATGACTTTAATCTCTACTGCCATCAGTTTCTTGATGGGCGGTCTGCCGAAGATTCTCGACTTCTTCCAAGACAAGTCTGACAAGTCGCACGAACTTGCACTGGCTCGGATGCAGACTGAGCGTGAGTTGGAACTGCGCAAAGCTGGCTTTGAGGCTCAAGAACGTGTGGAGCATATCCACACTGAACAGCTTCAGATCCAATCAGATGCCCAGTCAAAGCAGACCCTGATCAACGCCCAACAGGCGGAGATGCAGGCCGTTTACGCTCACGATATGAGCCTGAACGAAGGCACTAGCGTTTGGGTCAAGAACCTTCGCGCTCTGGTGCGCCCGGTCATCACCTTTGGTTTCTTTTTCCTGTTGGTGGCCATTGATCTTGGCTTGTTCCTGTACGGCTGGAACCGCAACACGGATTTCGTGCAACTGGCCGACCTGCTGTGGGACAACGACACTCAGGCGCTGTTTGCGTCGATCATTGCCTTTCATTTCGGTGGGAGGGCGTTTGGCAAGTGAACGTCATTCGTCATCTTTAAGACTTGACCACCGTTTGCCTTTCTCAATGAGATAAATAATTGATGGGCCTACGTTTGCTATGATTGATAAAGAGTTTGCAGACACGCCTTGTCGTAAGGCTTTGCGTATATGAAGAACTTGTTGTTGGGAAAGTTTATGGTTTGGTTGTTTTTCGCCGCGCAAATCACAAAGTCCCGTTTCCCAAGCGTGTTTTGTGTTTTGTGCTAACGAAACCCATTCAAGATTTTCTGGCCTATTGTCTGTTTTAATTCCATTTATGTGATTGACGGTAAGATGAGGTTGATATCCATGAACAAAACATCTTGCAATCAATCGATGAACAAACACCTTTGGGCGTTTGCCGTTTTGCAATGTGGATACCACCAAATACCCACTGTGACTCAACCACGGTCGCAACTGTACAGATGGAAAATTGCTTGTAAAAACTTGTTCAACTCCATGTCTCACACGTTTGGTTGTTCGGACTCGGGCTTCATTCCAAATGCTTCCATCTGGGTAAACAAGCCAAGTGGCATTTTTTTCAACAACTTTTATTGGTTCCATAGGGTCAATACTTTAGCAGGGCATTTGTAGAAATGCAAACAAGCGCCAGAGCAATTGAACTTATCAAACACCACGAAGGTGTTAGGTTTAAGCCATATAGATGTTTTGCGTTGCTCTGGACGATTGGTTGCGGCCACGTTCTGTATCCAGAGCAGGGCAAGCTTAAATTGGCAGATCGGACAGGGTATGCACTCAAAGATGCCGATAACAGGGTTTGGGCACAGGCCGAGGTGGATGCACTACTGCGCTCAGACCTTGCGCGTTTTGAGTCAGGGGTGGCCCGAATGTGTCCTGCTGCTGCTAGTCATCAAGGGCGCTTTGACGCACTGGTGAGTTTCTCATTCAACGTGGGTTTAGGGACGCTTCAACGCTCAACCCTTCGGGCCAAGTTCAACCGTGGCGACTATGACGGCGCTGCAAAAGAGTTTCTCAAGTTCACCAAAGCTGGTGGCAAGGTTCTCAAGGGATTAGTCAACCGTCGCAACGACGAGGTGGCAATGTATGGCCGGGCTTGACGACATCACAAACCCCTTAAATCAGGCTGAGGGCGCTATCAAGGCTGCTAGGGGCGTTCTCAACGAGAGCGTTGGGTTGGTCAAGGATGTCAACAAAGTAGCCGGAGAGATCAAGCAGTACCGCGAGGATCGGCAAGACGACAAAGCCATAGCCCCTGCCTTGTTGAACAAGCGCGCGACCAAACGTGTCATCAAGCGCGGCACTAAACAGGCTGAGGCTGACTACGACTCTGACCTCGATTCCTCAATGTCAGCGGCAAAAAAAATGCTGATGGAGAAAAAGAGAGCGGATGAAGAATCTGCAATGGTCTGGGCGATGTCCAAGGACGAGCGCGACGCGTATTTTGTTGAAAAAGCGGCCCAGACGGAACGGATCAAGAAAGAGAAATTGCGCCTAATCCGTGAGGAAGACGCACGGCAAGACCGCAATCAAGCGATTTTTGCGGTGACCTTTGGGGTGATTGCGACGGGGGTAGTCATATGGGGTTTTCTCGTGTGGATCGCCGTGATGAAAGGCAGTGGTATGACTTGGTTGCCCGGCATACAGTTGATCAGGTGAAAACCCGCCCCGCCGACGCAAGTTTGATTGTCACCAGCCCACAGGAAGTTCAGAAAAACTTAGCGGAATGGCGGCGTTTTGAGGCAAGAATCCATATAATCGTTTAGTGACGGCTGGCCCGGTGCGCGGGCAGTGGTTGGGAGGGAGCTGAAGGGCTAGTCCCGAATCTAAGGCACTCTCCGCCCCAATCGATAAAGTGCAAAGTTCGTGCACTCCACGGCCTCCCGACCGGCCAATCCGGTACGTCACCTTTTTTGCCTAGTGTGCGTAAAAACAACATGCCGTCTGGTTAAATTTAGGCAAACGTGCTAAACAGTAGTACACTATGTTTGGTAAATGCTGTTAATTTACGGTAGGACGGTCTTGAGGATTAAGATATGCCAGATAGCAACGGGGCGGCTCTACCCGGCGAACCGGGGTACATCGCCCCCGTAAATGCGTCCACGGCCACGACATCGGGGCTTATCAATACGCCCGGTCTGGCGGACACAACCACGCCTTCGGTTAGCGCATATACCCCCACGTCCGCCGATACCGTAAACGCTACTGGCACGGGGTACAACCCCACAGCGTACATGGTTACGCCTGAGCAAACAACGTCCGGTCAGATCAAAAATCTAATCGATGAAAATTCACCTTTGATGCAGCAAGCGCAAACGCGCGCGGCTCAAAAGATGAATGAACGGGGTTTGCTCAATTCAAGCCAAGCCATAGGCGCAGGGCAGGCGGCATTGTACGAAGCGGCCGTCCCCATCGCGACGGCAAACGCAACGGCGTACAACAACGCCATGACCAATACGGCGAACGCGGCAAATAGGGCGTCCGAATTTGGCGCAAATGCAACTAATACAGCGTCTTCGCAAAACGCCCAATTTGGTACTAATACAAACCAATTTAATGCTGCCGCCAGCAACACGGCGAAAGCTGCTGCTGCTCAAGCCGTTAACGTAGCTACCGGCCAAACAGCCGAGATATCTGGTCGGGCGGCGCTAAACAAAGCGCAGAACGACACATCCATATCGATTGCGGATAAGCAAGCGGCGACTCAAAAGTATCTATCCGACACGGATAATGCGTCAAAAGCGGCGTTGGCCAAAATTCAAGCGGACACTACTTTGAGTGTGGCGGACAAAGACGCGCAGACCAAAGCCACGCTTGCTGCGGCTGAAAACCAGAATAGAGTGACTTTGCAGAATATCCAGTCCAATACCAACCTTACGATAGCGGATAAACAGGCATTGACGCAGACCACAATTGCGTCTGCCGATAACCTTGTCAAAGAACGGTTGGCTAATATTCAGAAAGATACGTCACTAAGCGTGGCGGATAAGCAGGCTTTGTCTGCCAAAACTATTGCTGACGCGGACAACATTGCGCGTGAAAGACTAGCCAGCATACAGTCCAGCACCAGCCTTACGATAGCGGATAAGCAGGCGCTGACGCAGACCACGATTGCGGCTGCGGACAACATTGTCAAAGAACGATTGGCTAATATTCAAAAAGATACGTCACTAAGTGTAGCGGACAAACAAGCTTTGTCCGCCAAGACTATCTCTGACGCAGACAACGTCGCGCGCGAAAGGTTGGCTAAAATACAGGCCGACGTTAACCTTACGATAGCGGACAAGCAGGCACTGACGCAGACTACGATTGCGCAGCAAGACAACGTCTATAAAGAACGTCTTGCAAATATTCAAGCCAATACATCGTTAAGCGTAGCGGACAAACAAGCTGCGTCGGCCAAAATTATCTCCGACGGCGATAACGCGGCGCGAACGGATATTGCTAACATCCAAGCCAATACGACGTTAACAGGGCTAGACAAACAGCTTTTAACGCAAACTACTATCGCTAACAACGAAAATGCGCTTAAGCGTAATCTGGCTGATTTGCAGAATAATGTTTCTTTGTCCATTGCGGACAAACAAACCGCAGCGCAGAAATACGCTTCCGATGCGGACAATACTACGCGAGTAGCTATTGCCAACCTTCAGAAAGATACAACGTTAACCGCTCAAGAACGAACAGACGCGACTAACTTGTTACTTGCTAGCCGCGACGCTGAATCTAAGCGAACGTTATTGACCTTGCAAATTCAAGGCGATAAAGAAAAAGCCAGCGCCGATAACGATAACAAAATTGCGTTGACCAAAATTGACAACGACTATAAAGCGCTTCTTCAAAGTAAGGCTAGCGCTACAGAGTTGTACGCCAATACGATGAAAAGTCTGGCCGATATCACCAGTAATAAAGATATAACGCCAGAAAACAAAAAAATTGCGTTGGCTAACCAGCTCAAAATTCTGAACGACGGGCTTAAAACATTAGCCAACATTGCGTCTGTTGCAGGCACTGACCTTGATTTTGAGTCGGGATCTGATACCGGCACCGGCACCGGCACCGGCACCGGCACCGGCGAAGACTATTACGACGACTTCGGCAACCACATCGTAAACGGTAGAATCGTCAAATGAGAACGGTTCTACTAGAAAAATTGTGGCGCGCAAATGAAGACGTGTTGTACGTTACAAAGCAAGAATTTATGGCAAGCTTTGCCGATTGGGATATTGCGCCGCATTACGCAGGTGACACTTTAGTAGGTGCGACGCTAACTAAAGGATCCGACTTTCACTTTGCGTCTTTTGGTGTTAAGTGGACGTTAACTCGCGCGGACATCCGTCGGTACTTAAGTCCTATTCTGGCGCAATACGGATGTGTGACGACTCGGACACCCAAAGACGATGTTCGTCAGAGTCGCTTTAACAAAGTGCTAGGTTTTGTGCCGACGGGCGAAGACGAGTTTTATACACACTATAAACTTGAACAATCGCTCCCCAAAAATATACGAGGTGCGTCATGCCTGTAGTAGCTGTAGCTGCGGCATTTTATTCAGTTGGCGCGGCGGCAACTGCCGGGTTCGCTACGCTGACCGCTTTCCAAACTATTGCCGTAGTAAGTTCCGTCGTTGGTGCCGTAGGTGCTGTAACGGGAAACAAAACTCTGCAAAAAATTGGTTTGATTGGCAGTGTTGTAGGCGGCATTGGCTCCTTTGCGCAGGCCAGCGGTTGGCTTGAAGGCGCGGGTTTGGCTAAGGATAGTGGAGCGGCTTTTAACAAAGCCTTTACCAGCGGCGATCTATTTAACCCCACACCGGGGGCGACACCGGTTGTTCCCGGCGCAACTGTTTCCGGCGCGGTTCCTACCGCTGAGGGCGGCGCTGGATTAGAAAAAGCTCAAAGCGCGCTTACTACCGCCGAAGGTAGCGCCGGGATAGATAAAGCGGTTACGGGGAGTGTTGCTCCGCCTAGCGCTGCTGGTGCGGCCACCGCTGCTGGCGACGCGGGTACAAAACTAACTGCTGTGCAACAGTTAGCAGAACAGAAAGCCGCAACTGCGTTAGCAAATGCAGCGGGAGAGAACGGTTTGTGGGGCTCTTTCCAAAGTTTTGCCGCAACCAATCCAACGTTAACGTTTGCGGGAGTGACCACGGCAGGCAACGCGATTGCAGGTTTGTTTGATCCAACTGTTGAAGGCACCGTAGCGAAAAATGCGGCTGAGGCGGCGTTACGGCAAAACGAAGCAAGCATACTAGCGCAGCAGAAAGCCAACATGGCGGCACCGTTACCTCAAATTCGCGGCCCGCAAAACGCGCAGAATGTTATGGGTTACGGGATTGACCCGGTTACGGGTAAAGCCGTAGCCCCCCGAACAGTTGCGCCGGGTCTTTTGAACACGGTTACGGGAGTACCCGCATGAACGGTCTACTGATACAGAACACGCTTCTTAAACAAGCGGAAGACCGCGTTGAGAAAACGGTTCCCCGGACCCAGCGCGATAACTACCTCAAGATTGTAGTTGCGGGTATGAAGTACGCACTGGACAAGGGCCCGGAAGGTGTTCTTGCTTCGCTTAAAGATAGCAAAGACCCATTGTCGGATTCAGTTCATGGTGCTATTGGAATTGTCGGCGGTTTGCGTAGGAACGCTAAAGGCACAATGCCCATCGCCGCTATGGTTCCTGCGGCTATGACGTTGATGCTGCATGCGTTAGATTTTGCCGAAAAAATGAAATTGATTACGGTAACGGCTACCGAGTTAGACAACGCCACGCACTTGTTCATGGACACGATCATGCCGTTGTTGCAGGTGCCAAAAACAAAGCTCGACGAGTCTTTGAGTCAGGTGCATGATATCCTGCGCGACCCAGACAAAATGGCACAATACAAAGGACAACAAAATGGCGCTGCTAAACTGGGGTAACGCTCTATCGCAAGCCGGTAAGGCTATGGCCACGGTCGGCCTTGAAGGTGTCAAGTCAACGCTGGAGCAGGACAAAATCCGGCTGGCTGCGGATCTGGCGGAACAATCTACGATCCGTGCGGAAGATAGAAAATGGACGGCCGAGCAAACCCAGCAGCCCATTAGGGCAGGTTGGGCGCTCGATGCGGTGAAAAAATCCGAACAAGCTAAGATAGATCTGGCAACAGACCCGACAAACGTCGGTAAAATAACTGAGGCTAAAAGGTTAGAAGCCGTAGCTTTGGATAAAATTCAGACTGATATAGATAAGCAGCACGCAAACGATCCCCTGTGGAAAGCCGCACAGGAAGTTAAATACAATGCTCTTAACCCCTACGCAGCCTCCGACGCCGCGTATAAAAACATCATGACTAGAGCTGAAACACTTAAACTTAACACGGCTATAAGTCTAAAAGACCTTACCGGTAAAATTGCTGCGGAGACCGATCCAGCTAAGAAACAAGCGCTTGTTGACGAACGAGAGGCAAAAGCATGGTCGATTGAGGGCGACCGAGCGGAGCGTTTAGCGTCGCGCGCGGAAAGAGCTTCTGTAGGTACCTACATAGCTTCGCAACAGACAGAACTTGCAAGGTTAAGAGCCGCTGGCGCGGTTGAAGGCGACCCGGACGTTGAGGCTATACGTTCGGCGCTTCCCGGCTTTCAAGCATTATACGCGAGACTAAATCTGGAAGCGTATCCGAACGTTAAAGTCCCCGCTCCCGCTCCCCCTCCCGGTTCCGGTGCAAAAGCGGCCGACTTTAATCGCTCACCATAATAACTTCGCTCTGGATCTATACCCCACATGTATGACCTCAAAGGCGCAAGAGCGGCGGGTATCTCCGATACGGATATCGCTACCTATCTGGCTACGCTTGCGCCCAGTTACGATCTACCCGCCGCCCGCGCGGCGAAAGTGTCTGACGCCACGATAGCGGACTATCTGCTTCCGCTTGTTAATAAGTACGAAACCACAATACCTGTTAATCAAGAACCGGCGTTTCAAGCTTGGAAAGCTGCAAACGCGCCCAGAGATTCCGGCGCGGATTACGATCTTCACGGCGCGTTTGAGGCGGGTGTTAAACCTGACCCCGTTACCGGTCATTGGCCCGATACGTTCAAGAAACCCAACCACCCGACCTTCTCCAATCAGTCTAAATACGCCGAGTATGGCAAGCCGGGGAGTTGGGACGGCGAGACCTACATTCCGGCAGACGGCGCGAAGCCACCGACCGACGCAAAGCCACCGACCGAATCAAAAGGAATCCTTTCTAGGGGCCTAGATTTGGGCCTAGATTTGATATCGGACACTGCGCGCCAACAGCTTCCCCTTTTAGTAGCCACAGGTATTGGCCAACAACTTGTTGATGCTGCGGTATACCACACCCCCGCAGCCTTTGCGTCCGCAATAGAAGGGCGCGGAGCTAAAGATGGAGAGCCAGACTGGAAAGACGCGTTAATTGAACGCGCCAGTGCCATATCGGAAAAACGCAACGCCAATCCAAACATACCCGACGCCGTCAAGAATTTAGGCCCTAGCTTAGGGTTTTCCCTTGTCTCTGGTTTGGGGGGCCTTGGCGCTGGTTTGGGGACTGCAACTGCGGCAACCGCAACCGGCGCGGGGGTTGTCGCTGCACCTGTTCTTGCTTGGACTTCAGGTGTAGCTGCATCGGGCGCACTAGCCTACCGCATGTCTACAAACCAATTCACACGCCAACTGTACGATGCAGCTAACGCGGACGCTTTAGAGCGCACAGGAAAACCTATTTCCGCTGCGGAATGGAAAGTTAAGCAAGACAAACTGGCACCGCTGATTACTGAATACGGTCTGTTTGAGGCCGCGCCGGAAGCATTAAGTCAAGGACTAGAATTAAACATTCTTAAAGCCCCCGTTAAAGCGGGCATTAGCAGTATTTTTGGTAAAAATATTCTTACGCGCTTTGCGACTAAAACCGCTGGGCTGTACGGCGTAGAGTTAGCGACGGAGTCTTTTACACAACAAGGTCAGCGCAATGTAGAAGTTAAAGCTACTGGTGAAGGCGCGCGGCGTAGCTGGACAAGCGCATCTGATCTTGGCGAATCGTTCAATGAAGTTGCGCCGTCTGTAATATTGCAGACCGCCATCATGGGCGGCGGTGCAAAAACTGTTCTTATGTTGCGCGACCGTATCAAACGTGGAGGTTTAACCCCCAAACAGTTTGATGCTATCCAAGAACTTAACAACATGGCGGATAGCACCCAAATTGATCCGGAAGGCGCTCGTCAAGCCGCCTTGCGGATGCTCGACCCTAACAGCTACGACCCTAACCTTATTAGCCCCCGCGACAATATCAACCCTGCCGGACCAGTTGCCTTCGTTGAGCCGGGCACGCCCCCGCCCGGCGGACCTGCCGCGCCCCCGCCCGGCAAACCTATTGCGCCTCAACAGACGGCGGCTGAAATTGAAGAGACGCTTGCTAGGAAGAAGGCTAACGCTCTAAACGGTTCCGAAGGCATTGAGCCTATTGTCGAACGCATTACGGACGCAAATGAAACGGTAGAAGACACCATTGCCGCAGCAAATTTAGCGGCTGGTACCGTACCCAACCCGGTAGCCGTACCCGATTTTGTAGCGCAAGGGTACAAAATTGTTCCGGACGTTTCGGAAGAATTTACGCGTCTTGTTAAAACCAATGATGACGCTACGGTCAACACGGTCGATATCGGTCCGAACGGCGACGTAGAAAACGACACTACAATACTGGGTAACTTTACGGTAAACGAAGCCCCGGTTTCCGTTCGGTTCGACAACCGCCGGAACATCCTTCAGGGTATTGAAGAAGACGGTTCGGTCACGGATTTGTCGGACAAAGCCAACCGCAGGTACACCGCCGGAGATGAGCTTCTAAATATTCTTCGGGACGAAGATACGAGCGTAACCGTTGAGCCGGTCGTCCGCGCGGAAACCGTAGCGCCCGCGCCGGTTGTAACTCAAGCTTCGCTTTTTTCTGAACCAACCGCAATTGAACAAAACCGAGATCGGAGTAATCCGGCATCTGTTCTTCAAATGCAACAGATTGCAAACGCGCCGGACTACGGTAGAGCTGGCGTAGGTAGGTCGTTGGCTAACGATGCTCCCGTTGTTGCGGGCGGTGAAATTCCCGCCGATCAACTCGGCAAGAAAGACTATGCGGTAGACAGCGAAGGCAAGCGCGTAAACATCCAGTATGCGGTCGTAGATGCGTCTACGGTTCAGACTTCTAATACCGTAGATGGTGCGGTTAACCCAGATTACGCGGGGACAGAAGACCTACGGGCTATTGCAGGAAACGGTCGCATCACGGGTTTTAGCGAAGCGTATGTTCGCGGAACGGCGGATAACTATCGCGGCGAACTTGAAGCCGATACAGCACACGGCGTAGACCCAGAAGTTATCCGAAACGTACCCAATCCGATATTGGTTCGTGTGATGTCCGAGGCAGACATTACGTCTGATATGGGCGACCGTACCAACACCGCTACGCAACTTGGTATGAGTCCGGAAGAAACGGCGCGTAACGATGCAAACCGTGTTGACCTGAACGAATTAACTTTCCGCGAAAACGGTGAGCCTACAGCAGAAGCAACGCGCGCATTCTTGAGGGGTCTGCCCGCAAATGAACGGGCTACCCTTTTGAATGGTCAGGTACCCACCAGCGACGCCACTACACGTCTTGAGCGCGCGGTCTTTCTTAAAGCGTACAACGATTCCGCGTTGATGGACCAGCTTACAACAAGCGAAGACGGCCGAACGGTTATCTCCGCGTTGACTCAACTAGCCCCAACCATGTCTCGTTTGAGCAACGCCGGAGAGCTAGACATACGGGATATTGTTGTTGACGCTGCAAAGATTGTGATCAAAGCGCGTAGGGACGGCGTCTCGTTGGCCAACGCCGCGCGTCAAACCGATATTGAATTTGACCCAAACGCTAACCTTATTGTTGCCTTAATGGCTGAAAAGCCGGGGGGCGTTAAAAACACTGTTGAGGTGCTACGTTCGGTTGCCGAGTTTGCGCAAGCAGAAGCGGCTAAACCTGAGACGGATATGTTTGGGCCCGTACCGCGCGCAACGCGCGCGGATGTTATAGCCAAACTTCGTGCCGCGCTGGCTCCTGCATCCGCCGAACTTGTGATGCCCGCAGTTGCATCCGCCCCCGCGCCCAAAGTAAAACTTAACCCAGAAGACAGGCTTGCGAAAGTTACGCAGATAGAAACGCTGCTTGCGATGGTCGGCCCTCTCGTTGCAAAGGCTGACTCTAAGGGCGGGCTAACAACCGTAGACGCGCAACGGTATACAGACGCCATGCGTCAAATTTCGGCGCTAAAATTTGATATTGCGCGGCCGTTGAATTTAGACAACCTACCCGACGCCGAAACCCGCCAGAGTACGCTCGACACGGATACGGTAGTGAAGGCGCGCGCCGATCTTCTTAGAGACCGTCCTATCTACACCGCGATAACGGACGCCGCCGCAGGCGTCAAGCTTAATGCCGATACTGCGGTAGACGACATTATTGCGGGACGAAACAAAGAAGTTTCCGCGCAAAAATTCTACGATAATTTTGCCGAGACCCGCGAAGCCATACGCGCGACAAACGGCGACACCATTAAATTGTTCCGCGCCGAGGGCCTGCAAAAAAATAAGCCGACGCAAAATTGGGCGACAACAGAAGTGTACGCCAGACAATTTGGCGAGAACGTCGTATCAAGAGACATCCCCGTAGATAACATCCTTGCGGTGAATGTTGGTACCAACGGCCGGTACCACGAGGTCATCGTCGGACAACCGCCCGCAACGGAAACCACAAAACAAAGCGACCTAGAAACGCGGATTGCAGACTTGAACGTAAGGGCGGCTACGCAAGGACGCAAGACCGTTGCAGGTCGCATTTTAGACCTTACCGCCAAGCATCTTGCCGCGCCCACTACGGAATCGCGGACTAAACTTGAATTGGCATTGACCAATAAAACCGCTAAAGCCGGAACCAACGTTCAAGTGACCGAAGCCGTCGCTGAAGCAAGAGCCGCGCTTGCGCCTGTGCAAACGGAACAAGCCGCGCCGTTAGCTGTAGGCGATAGCGTGCGCGTAGGTAACGCAATGGGCGTGGTTGTGGGCGTAGAGAACGGGTACATAAAATTTCACCCGATCAACGCAAACAACCCTAAAGCGTACCAGAGAGTACCGGTTACTACGGCCACCTTCCTATCCCGCCCGGATACTAGCGCCACGTCCGCAAAATCCGAAATGGTTGGGTTAACTGCAGATTTAGCGCAATTGGCGGAGCGATTTGGCGCGGATATGTATGGCAGCAACCTGATGGAGGTTGTTGTAAAAGAAGGTCTTCAGAATAGTTTTGACGCCGTTAAGGGGCGTCTGTTTCTACAAATGCAAGCCGCGAAGAAAAATCCCGCGACCGTAGCCGACTTTGAAAAATATTTGCTCGCAAACCCGAAAGTTTTTGGCCATGTCAAAATAACGCTTAATTCTATTGATAGGACGGTAACTTTTAGCGATGACGGTGTGGGCATGTCCCCCGACATCGTCAAGAACGCATTCTTAACAATTGCAGCAAGTGATAAAGCGGGGCTTCCTCCGGGGCTTGCTAGCGGTGGTTTGGGTCTTGCTAAAATGGGCATCCTTATGGGTGCGGCGCGGATTCAACTGACGACGGTAAAAGACGGCGAACAAACGTCTATAGACACCACAAAGACTGAGCTTCTTAAAAAAGCAACAACTTTCAACGTAAGCAAAACAGAAAAACCTTCCGGTACAACTTTAACCTTAACTATTCCTGAAACTTATATCGCTAAAAACGGTGATGCGGTCGATATATTTTTCAATAGCAACCCCGAGTACGTTACGGCTCTTAAGCGCCCTTTGATAGGGCCTGTAGAGGTAGAGGTAACTACGGTTAATAATTCCGGCACCAGCACCAAGGTGATCGCCACCGGGACCAATTTTGATAAAAGCCAGTATCAAGAAGTCAAAACAGCGGATACGGATTGGGGGCTGATAAACATTTACTTTGGGGTGGAGCGCGAACAATACCCCAAACATGTGGTTCTATCTAGCGGCGTGTACCAATTCGATTACGACGTGCGCGACGCTAGTTACAATAAAATTCCTTTTAACATTGTCATAAATATCCAGCCAAAAGACAAAGCAAGCGACAGAGATTATCCTTTTGAGAACAATCGCGAGCGGTTCAAGCCGCGTGTAGAAAAAGATCTAGATGCGCTAAAAGCGTATCTATTTGCCATAGCTCAAGGAGAATCCGCAAAAGACCTGAAGGAAGGGTTTAAGGACGTAGTGTCCATGCCCCGCATTGAGGTTGGAGCGGCTCTGGCGGATAACAGCAAGAAGCTGAAAAAGGCGTTTGATGCGCGGGGTAGCGGCGAAGTGCAAGAACTTGCCCCGCTACCGAACGAAGTTACTATTACATCGGGTAATGTGATTGATCGTAAAGGCGCGGTCATAGCTCAAAGCGACGCCGCTGCAAAAGAATCGGAAAAGAAAGTCGCCTCAACATTTGTAGAGAAAGAAGCCGCGCCGGATATGTCCGCGTTCATGTCTGACATGAAAGCCAACCCTCTTCAGCCCGTGTTTCTTAACAACACCAGTGTTGACTATCTTGCCGTAGGGCGTCCGTATGGCAACCCAGAAGCGTTCTTTGCTGAACTAGGGACGCTGATGGTTGAGATGAAAGAGGAGCTAGCCAAAAGCGGGCTTTACGGTTACGACGCTCTATCAGCGAAAGATTTATTCTTTGGCGGTATAGCCATAGACCGTAAGTATGGCGGTATACATATAAAAGTTCCGTTTAAAGCCGTATTTGTAAACCCGTTCTATGACTGGGGCGCAAAGACGTTGTTCGGCGTCCGAGGAAATCTATACGAAACTATGACGCACGAGATTGCGCATGTACGAGACATGCGGCACGGCGTCGGCCATAACAATGAGATGATCCAAGTACGTCAGTATTTGGAAGACGAAGGGATGGAGCAGTATTTCCGCGACGCTATCCTCGATCTTCTTACCCGCCATGAATCTACTTTCACAGCTATGAGGACTGCGTATGGACTATCAACAACAAAAAACACTGGCAAGTCTCTTGAGGAGTACGAGGCAAACGCCCCCTCAACATCGGTTGGAGGAAGTGCAACAGGGACTCAAGGTGAACTTGGGCCTGTACGAGCAGGAGAAGGACTCGGAAGGAGCGGCGATTTACAGGCCGCTGGTGGCGCTAGCGAACAAAGCCAAGTCGGTGGCGGAGTTGGAAGAAGCGCTGCGCTAAACGCCGCCAACGTAGAAGCTCTCACGGTAAACGCGGTTCTGAGCGAAAGTTACCCTACCGCAAAGCCCCGTTCCAGAGATGTAACCGCAATCGCTACGGAACTTATGCGCCGTGGGAGCGCGGCTCTTAAAAAACTTGGTGTTGCTGGCGGCGTGATCGAAGGCCCGAGCCCCCGAACGGACGATATACTTGCCTCCGCTATTGCGTCTGAAGTGAAGGCCGCGCTTGGCCGCACAGGGAAGAACGCGTCCGGCTGGTATTCTAAGCGCGTCAAAGAGGCGATGAAGATCGCCCTCAAGCTGCACCCGGAACTGGCGGACAAGAACCAGAGAATGGCCTTCACGCTCGCCCTCGCGATAACGAGCCAAGGTGAGACGGTAGCATCCAACGTAAGGTTGGCCGAACAGGTTTATTCCAGTTTCAAGAAGACCGGCATTTTCCCGACTAATGTTTCTGCGCTCAAGCAGAAAAGCATGAACGGGAATTTCCAGCGCATTAACGACTTGATTGCCGACTTGGGATTGGACGAGACCAATAAGTTCCTGTCTTCGGAGTTTACCGTAAAGCAACTTGAAGATGCGGGCTATAGTGTCGGCGGTGAGAATAAGCAGACCAAGGTCTACGGTTCGGCAATTCTTGGGCCTAAGATCGGCCAAGGGTTTTACCAGAACCTCAATAACAATTTTGAACCCGTCACGATGGACCTGTGGTTCATGCGCGGTTGGGGCAGGCTGACAGGAAATCTTGTTGGCGGGTCGCAGGCCGCGCTAGATAAACAGCGCGAACGGTTCGAAGCCGCGCTTAAAACCGCCAGAAAACCCGTTCCCAGAACGCTGACTACCCTTATCAGTTTGGCTAGAGGGATCGTGGCCAAGCATGAGTCCGACTACCGCGACAACCGCGCCAAGTACGACAGCGGAAAGAGGGTAAAGTCCGAACTTATCTACGCCGCCGAACGTATTGTTTTCGGTCAGGACGGTTTGAAAGAAACCCCGTCGAGCGGTTCCGAAAGAGAATGGATCAGATCCGTTATTGCTCAGGCTCGGGAGAAGCTGAAGGCGGACGGCATAAACATAACCCCAGCCGACCTACAGGCCGTGTGGTGGTATCCGGAAAAAGAACTGTACAGCAAACTTGGTGGACGAGATAGCGAGGGTATAAATGTCGATTACGCAACCGAAATCCGAAACCTCTACGACAGACGGCGGGCCGAAGGACAACTGGGCTCCGTGGTTGACAGACCCGGACCCGGATCAGCCGGAAATGTCGAAGGCCCAGTCCAAAGCAGCGGCGAGAGCCGTAAAGGTTCTGATGGAACAAAGGCAAAAGTAGTCACAAGCATAGAGCGCGGCGGACTTGCTACAAAAAGTGAAAGAAGCGCTGCGGTAACTGCTTGGGCTAAGAATACGTTTGGCGACCGAACAGCGCCAGACGGGTCGCTTATACGGCAGAATTTCTTACGCTGGTTTGGCGATAGCGTAATGATAAACGCCACTGGAAATCCGTTGGTGGCGTACCACGCGACCACCGCCGATATAACCGCGTTTGATCTAGACAACCCAAACCGTAAAGACGCGGGGTGGCTTGGCTACGGAGTTTACCTTACAGATTCGACTATCGTCGCAAACGCTATCGCGGATAGGAAAGCTGGCGCTAATGTCATGCCGCTTTACGTCAATCTTAAAAATCCGTATCGGGCGACGTTAGAAGAAAAAAATCGTATTCAACGCATCCAACTTAGCAAAGGTATGGTTGCTGCGCGGAAAGCTTCTCGCGAATGGACAGAGAAACTGCAATCGCAAGGCTACGACGGCGTTGTGCTTGAGGCTATGGGGGTTCAAGAGATTGTGGTTTTCGACACTGCGGGTGTCAAATCTGCCACCGGCAACAACGGTCAGTTCAGCCTTAACACCGACGACATCCGTTACTCCGTCAAGTCCGACGAGACACGCGCAAAAAGCTCAATGTCAATTGCTGATGTTCAAGCGGCTATTGCGGGCGCGGGGGACTTGCGGATTAAAACTACGGTCTACGCTACCGCAGCGGAAGCAAGCGCTGCAACGGGCGTTGATGTTCCAGCAGACGCTCAAGGAATGTATTTCCGTAACGAGCTGCATTTTATAGCCGAAAACATATCTTCAACTGTAGACGCTGAAATAGTAATCTGGCACGAAGTTACCCATGCGGGTCTTGATCGTTTGTACGGAATGGGCTCGGCGCAATACAACGCAGCCTTAACTACTATCGCGCTACAGAATCCCAACATACAAAAAGAAGCCGCTAAATGGCGCGCAGAGTTTGGCGCGGACATATTGCAACGCGCGTTAGGCCAAGGACTATCGGCTGAGAAAGCCGATCAGTACGTTCGTATACGCGCTATAGACGAAGCTCTGGCCGTTATGTCGGGCCAGAACGTCACCATTCGCGGGCTGGATAAGTTCATTGCGGCAGTGCAGAAAATCCTCCGCCAAGTCGGCCTGACCAAACTTGCAAACGCAATGGAAGGCAAGACAAACGCAGAAGCATTAGCCCTCATCAATCAAGCCCGAGGCGCTGTGTTGGCCGACGGTTCGTATGTGGTGACCGGTAATACCCCCGCGTTCAGTATGGGTGGCCGGACCGAACCTACGCTTCCGGTACCCGTGGGCAGAAAAGAAACGTTGCAAGATCAAACAACGTATAACTTTGTAGACCGGTTTGTTGACGTAAAGAATTTAATGAAGACCATTAAGGGTCTTGTCACCACGTTGCCGGAAACATTAGACGCCTACAGCATGATTGAACGGCTCACTTCAATAGTGGCCAAAAAAGTAGGAGATTTTGGCACGCGAGAACTTGGTCCGCTTATCACTGAGATGAAAGCGCGGGGTGTCAGTGTAGCCGAACTGGATAATTACCTGTGGATGCGCGGGGCTCCCGATGCCAACAGGATCATTGCGGCTCAACCGGATTCACAATTTCCTGATGGCGGTGCGGGCGTAACAACAGCGGACGCCCGAGCGTATTTGGCAAACTTAACTACCGAACAGCAAAGAGCTTTTGAGGCATTGGCTAAACGTGTGGACGCCATTACCGCTAAAACGCGGCGTGAATGGGTCAATTACGGCATGGCGACGCTGGACGATGTTCTCAAAATGGAACGCGAACAACCGTTCTACGTCCCATTTCACCGCGAAGGTAAAGGTTTGAGCGCAGGTAGCGGTAAGGGTGTCTCCGTCCGGGGCCCAAATACCTATCACCGAAGAGGGTCAACGCGCCCCGTAGTTGACGTATTGGCTAACATTGTCCATCAAAGGGACCGGGCCATCACGAGAGGGGAGAAGAACCGCGTTGCGCGCGTCATTTACGCTTTGGCTAAAGCTTTCCCCGATGCAGATGTGTGGTCACTTGCAAAGCCAAGTCTTACATCTGCGATAGACGCCAACACTGGGGAACCGGTGGACGTATTGGACATGAGCTATCAGAAAGACGATAACGTCCTTATGAGTATTCGTTTGGATAGCGACGGTAAAATGGTTGCTCAAGGCGTAACGTTTAATGAAGATAACGAGCAAGCCCTTCGGATGGTCGGCGCGTTAAAGAATTTAGACTTGCCGTCTCTGCAAGGCATAATTGGCGGTACTGCTCTGGTTACACGCTTCTTTGCGGCGTTGGCTACGCAATACAATCCTGTGTTTGGCCTGTGGAACCTTGGCCGCGACGTGCCGACTGGGTTGCTTAACCTTAGTTCAACGCCTATTGCCGGAAAACAACGGGAACTTTTTGGCCATGTCGGTCCTGCGCTTGCGTCAATATACAAGGGCGAAAGAGAAAAGCGGGGTGGCCGCGCTTCAGCCGCAACCTCATACGATTTGTATTTTGAACGCTTGCAAAACGCGGGTGGAACTTCCGGGTGGCGTCAGTCGTATGAGACTTCTGCTGATCGTAGTAACGCGCTGCAAAAAGAACTCGATAGCTTATCTAACGGTACTGCGAAAAAGATCCTACCGGCTATTGGCGGTTGGTTGTCCGACTACAATACCGCGATGGAAAACTCCACCCGGTTGGCGGCGTTCATTGTTGCCGTAGAATCGGGAATGTCAGACGCGCAAGCCGCTAGTCTTGCAAAAAACTTGACCGTAAATTTTGACCGTAAAGGCGCAAAGTCCAGTCAGTTTGGCGCTTTGTTCGCGTTCTTTAACCCGTCTTTACAAGGTACGGTACGAACTTTTGAAACGCTCAAAGGCCCCGCCGGTAAGAAAATAATTGTGGGCGGTCTTTTGTTAGGCGCAATGCAATCAATCTTGCTGGCTATAGCCGGGTTTGATGATGATGACCCGCCGGAGTTTGTGCGCCAACGCAACTTAATCATACCTACCGGAAACGGAAAGTATGTCATGTTCCCTATGCCGTTGAGTTTTAACCTTATCCCTAACATTGGACGGCTGGCTATGCAAACAGTCATCCAGCCAAAAAACATTGGTAAGAATGCATTCTCGGTACTAGACGCTACGCTTTCAACTTTGAATCCTTTTGGTTCCGGATTGACGGCGCAGACCCTCACGCCTACGGCGCTAGATCCGTTTATGGCTATAGCGTCGAATAAAGACTGGACCGGAAGACCTATCTCTCGCGAAGATTTTAGCGCGTTGGACCCAACACCGGGGTTCACCCGCGCCAAAGATAACGCTACTGCCGTCAGCAAAACTATAGCGGAAGCAATCAACGCTATGACGGGCGGCAATAAATATACACCGGGTGGTTGGAGTCCGACGCCTGACTTGATCGATTACATGGGCGGACAACTTACGGGCGGACCGGGACGCGAACTCGTCAATTTGGAATCGTCTGTGGAAGGTTGGCTGAATAGCAGAGACGTACCTTCGTACAAAATACCTGTAATCGGAAAACTCTACGGAAACACAAAGTCCGAAGCCAGCGAAAAAGCTAAGTACTACGAGAACGTAACTAGACTTAACGAGCTGGAGAATAACGTCAAAGGCATGCAGAAAGACCGCGTATCTTCTGCGGCATTCAGGCAAGACAATCCGGAAGTCCGACTCATCCCTGCGGCGAACATTATCAAACGAGAGATATCGCAATTCAGAAAACAAAAAGATAGGCCCAATAACGACGATGCGAAGACAGACGCTCTCATACTTCGGCAAATGCGACGGCTAAACGCCCTTGCGGATCGTTACGACACGCCTACGGCTCAACAAGAATTCTTGCGCAGCCTTGCCCCAAATTAACTTTTAACGCGCGTTTGGGTCGTGGGAAGCGGGATGGTTTGTAACGTCGCACGCTTTCTTGCAAGCTTGCAAGATAGCTGCGTACCCCGCGATATCGACACAACCGTCGGTGTGCGGGGTAACCAGATAGCGTGCAACTTTTAACTGGATCATGCAAAGAGCTACTTGTGTTGGTGTCACGTCAATACCCAACACCGTAGACCAAAGCCGCGCCGTTGTTGCCATACTACCAACTGCGTCGCCGTAAATACGCCCGCGTTCGGTGAGCGTTCTCGCAGCGGTTACAAGTATTTCGGTCATATCACAGCCTCCATAGTTTAGATGGGAACCCGTTTACAAACGCCGCGCGTTTTTTAGAAGCCCTATACGTTCGCGCGCTGCTCGTAAAGTGCTGTATCGCTGATGTAGCCGAGCCAAAAAAGTCACACGACGTTCGCCGTCGCGTTCTTTCTCCAACATGTCCAATACTTCTTTTTCGCTATACGCGCTCAAAGTACGGTTAAGTTCGCGCCAATTCAATTTTAGCCTCCAAATCTTTTATGTGCGCCGCTGCACGAGTTAAACCCCTTTTGGCCGACTGGAACATGCGCTTGCGTATTACCAACTCAGCCTTGGCGGCTTTCAATTTAACTTTCTGTTGTTCAATTCGTGTCACCGCAACACCTCCATAGCAATGTCAGACATAGACCGTTTGTTCTGTAACGCCGCCCATATCTGTTCGTCTACCGTATTGGCTGTGGTTAGCACGTAACACCAAACGTCGTGCCGTTGACCGGAACGATGCAATCTACCAATAGTTTGTTCATATAGCTCTAATGACCACGGTAACGACAAGAACACAATCCGGCACCCGCCGAACTGTAGGTTTAACCCATGCCCGGCCGATTTCGGGTGGACAAGCAGCAATTCAACCTTACCGTCGTTCCAAAGGTCAATTACGTTTGGCGAGTCTAACGTCGCCGCTTGAGGATACCGCCGTTGCAACTCGGCTAATTCTTCGCTGTACTGGTACGCAATGATTGTATTGGCGTGTTGGTTTTCGGTTAGAAGATTGTCTAGCAGATCAAGTTTACAATAGTTGAGCCAACGCGGCGTTTGAGTCGTGATGTACTTACCGGGAACCGCTGACGGCGTTTTGTTAGTTATGTACACAAACCCGCTGGCCATTTGCTGTAGTTTGCTCGTCACAACCCCGGCGTTAGCCGCAACCGCTGCCGTGTCTGGAAATTTAAGAACAAACTCTTTCTTCATCTCTTTGTAGTCATCCATTGGCATTTCGCATTCCAACTTTACGGTATGCAACGGAGGCAGTTTGTCTTGGTACTCGCCCGGATCCAACAAGAATGTAGCGGGTTTAATGCGCTCCATAACTTGTTCTAGGCTACCTTTGCGGGGTTCCCAAGTACCAAATTCTGGGTTGGTAAGCGTGAAATATTGTTGCTGAAACGCACCCTTACTCCGGCCCAACAATGTCTGGTCTATAATTTTGCATTGGCCAAACACATCTTCCAACCCGTTGCTGGTGAACGAACCGGTCAACCCCCAACGGATGGGGAACTGTTCGATGATCTTGTGGAGCGCTTTGAACCGCGTGCCGGACGGGTTCTTAAGACGCGTTAATTCGTCAAATACGACGGCGTCAAAGTCCAACGATTGCGCGGTTAGCCATTGCAATGAGTCGTAGTTAGCCACCACGATTTGCGCGGTTGAACGCAACGCAACGGTGCGTTTGAGCAAAGTGCCTACGCAAACAGCCAACGACAACTCGGACGCCCACAACTTGGATTCTTTGGTCCACACGCTGGTTGCTACACGCAAAGGGGCCAACACCAGAAACCGTTTAACGTGCCCGTCGCGGATCATGTCGCGCATAGTCGTTAAAGCAATAGCCGTTTTGCCCGCCCCTACCGGGGCCAAAATCATCGCTTTGTTTTGCGAATATAGAAAATCAACAGCGGTTTCTTGGTAAGGTCTAAGCTTCATTTTCCGCCTCAAACGAGTACAAAAACGCAGGGGTATGCTTACCTAAGTATGCGCTGACAACGTTATATGCAAAAAACTCCCACGCATCTTCGTCGGCCATGCCGTTTGCTACCAGCTTGGCTACTACCTTGTATGCGTCGTAACATAAACATTGCTCTCCCCCTGCGCGTTCAATTACACCTACGATGCAAGAGTCATACACCTCTTGCGGCTCCATGCGCATCAATTCTGGGCAGGCTTCATTGAGCTGATCGGGAGTCATACTTCACCTCACGCGTTTTGCTTGTTTTGCCGTGCGTTACATCGCTCAACGCATACCATTGCCAGTCATCGGTCATCTTTTGACCGCACACAGAACAGGCAAACCCATCGGCGGTTTTCCTTACGTCAGAAAAACCACAAGTCTTTGGTAACGGCCTATTGGTTTCATTGCGGGTCATGGCTTCACCTCACGCGCTGCAAGCATTGCGTCGGCGTATTCGTACGCAGACTCTGCATATTCATACGCGTATGAATCGCGGGTGGAATCGGCAAGAGCCCCCGCCAACGCTTGTCCCGCAAACCAATCGCGCAGGGTCATGCTGTGCGCCATGGGCGAGGGGTTCATATTTACGGTGTAAGGGGTGTCGTAGTTGTCACTCATGGTTGCGCTCCTTCAGTGTTTGGGTGGTTTTTTCAAACATGATCCTCTCCTTGATGCCGTGATAAGCCTCAACTTTGCGCACTATGTTTACTATGTTTTGCGACAACGGTTGTCCGGGATACACGCGGTTCCAGATCTTATTGATTTGGTTAACGTCCATTGGTTGACGCTGTTGCGCGTCTTCTTGGCAAGGCTTACGAGTCATAACGCACCCGTTTGAGGCTGACCATGAACATATCAATTTCTTCTTTTGTGCTGAGACAAACGTAATGTTGTTTTAAACGTAACATGTCTTCGGCAAAAACTTGTTGAAGCGCTGACAACTTACCTCCGATTGTCTTTAGCTCCACAAACCATGTGGTGCCGTTGGGCATGCACGCAATGCGGTCCGCTACGCCGCGTCTGCCCGGCGAAGTGAATTTCCATGTTTTTCCGCCGAAACGTTCTACGGACCATACAAAATGTTTTTCTACTTCAGCTTCACGCATACATAAACTCCGGGCATTCGCGGTTTTTCCAAGCACCGATAGACCTTTTGTGATCTCGGTAGTATTTTTGATACGACAATACTGCGTCTTCTTGCTTGCATTCATCCGGCATCGCTAACGCAAAAACCGTTAACGGACCCATAGGAACCGACGCCGGAGCTAAACGTAACAACTCAATCACGGCTTGACACTTATGTACTTTGCCGTACCGATAGGTGTATTCGTGGCACAACGCCATACCTAGCTGTACCAACCAGTCGTAATTGCCGGTTGTCGCGCCAGCCCACAATGTGCAAGGATGATTTTTGTGCGTCGGTTTGTACGGCGCGTTGGGGGCGTTGAGCGTAGACAACATCTGTGCTGATTCCAACGGCATCTTAACAATGTGTTTGTCAAGGTGCATTCGGGCAGCTATGGTAGGGTCAAGGTCAAGGGCGAATATGTTCATGCCGCCGACTATAAACGGTCAAAAACTTCTTGACAAGTTGTTTTTTAGGCTGTAATTTTGCGACTACTGGCAACACATTGAGAAGAGGTTCACTTGGCTAATCATTCAACAGTCGTTGGCGGAAGCACAGCAAAACGCGTTTTGGCTTGTCCGGGTTCGGTGGCGCTCTGTGCCACGATGCCGCCAAGGCCCAGCAGCACTTTCGCAGATAAGGGTACGCTTCTTCACGATGTGATCGTCCGTGCGCTTGAAGGCGAGACGGACTTCTCGGGGGTAACGTATGCAAACGAAACGTTTGAGCCCGAAATGCTCACGAACAAAATCGAGCCCGCGTTAGCGTTGCTGGATCAAGTTGACCCCAACGAAGTGATGGAGTACGTCACAGAAGCTCCTGTTACGTTTGGCTCTTACATTCCGGGCGCTTTTGGAACGGTAGACGTACTAGGCCGACGCGACGATACCGCTGTAATTTTGGATTGGAAATTTGGCGACGGTGTGGTTGTCGAGGCCGAAGAGAACGAACAGCTAATGTTCTATGCGGCGGCTGCGATGCGCACGCCAGCCACGAAATGGGCGTTTGAGGGCACGACTCGTATTGAGTGTGTCATCATTCAGCCCCCCTTCATCCGGCGTTGGGTAACTACACCCAAAATTGTTCGTTCGTTCGAACGCAAGTTAAAGAAGGCGGTTGCCGAGTCGGCGCGCCAAGACGCGAGGCTTTCTATTGGGCCTCATTGCCGATGGTGCGCTGCGAAACCCGTCTGCCCGCAGATGACTGGCGCAGTCGAACGTGCGGTTAAGACTCAGCTATCGGGGCTGGACACGCAAGCCCTTGGTACCGCACTGCAAACTGCTGAAGTGTTGCAGGGCTGGATAGACGACTTACGATCTCTTGCAACGCGGATGTTGGAGGGGGCTTATAAGGTTCCCGGTTGGAAATTGGTTGCAAAGAAATCAAACCGAAAGTGGGTGGATGAAGATTCCGCTATGGTTCAATTGCAAGCACTTGGCATCGACCCTCGAAAAATTGAGTTGATTTCGCCAGCGCAAGCGGAGAAGCTACTCAAGACGAAATTACCTGACGGCCTAGCAGTTGCTGTGTCGTCGGGCAATACCCTTGCGGCCGAGGCGGATCCTCGACCCGAGGCGGTACTACTGGGCGCGCAACTTTCTGCCGCCCTAGCTAAACTAGGAGCACTCTGAAATGGGCAATGAAGTAAGCACTTTTTCTGCGGCGGGTTTGCCGCAGGTCAACTCTCTCACCACTGCGTTGCGGAGCCTGCAACCCGCGTCTGGGGCTGGTGGTTTTGCAATTCTGAAGATGGATAAAACCGGACACTGGGTTTACGGTGCCGATCAAACCGAAGTGGAAGACGACAGCTTGTGGGCTGTAAATCCGTTTTCGTTCATCCACGGCTACATTGCGTGGGGTGATGGTGTTGTACTGAGCGAGAAGATGACTTCTATCAGCAACCCAAAGCCGTTGGTCGAAGGGTCACCTCCGGGCGCTACGCGCGGTTGGGAAGACCAGATCGGCATGTCGTTGAAGTGCATCTCTGGCGAAGACGCTGGACTGGAAGTGCGTTATTCCAGCACTAGTGTGGGTGGAAAGCGCGGTGTTCAGGAGCTTGCTGCTAAACTGGCAGAGCAGGTTGAGAACGATCAGACCAAGCCTATCCCCGTTGTCAACTTGAAAAAAGAACACTATCAGCATAAGTCCTATGGCCGAATCTTTACGCCCGTATTCGACATCGTAAAGTGGGTCGCTATGACTGATGACTTGCCGACGGCTGAAGAGGCACTGCCGGAGCCAGCACCGGCTGGGCGGCGTCGCCCTAGATCGGTTTAAGATCCTCGGGAGGGGGTAGGTCACCTACCCCCAACCGCAGACTGGCTATGCTGACACGCCAGAAATTAAGTGTCGGTTTTTTTTTTGTTGGAGATAGAACCCAATGGATGTACTAATCGCTTTGTTGATTCAGAAATCAGCCGATGCAAAAGTAGCGGGCGAGGCCATGCAATACGCGCAGGCCGCGCTCAACGCTGCAAACGCTTTGAGAGCGTTGGACGGTTTGAAGTCGTAACGTCCAACTGACTGGAGAAAGGGGGCCTGCAAGGGCCCCCTAATTTTTATGGCTATACTTTGGGGTGATTTCGAAACGCGCTCACGCTGTAACCTTAAGACAGCAGGGGCGTACAATTACGCGCAAGACGCCAGCACCGAGGTGCTGTGCTTTTCTTACGCTTTTGATGACGAACCTGTACAAACTTGGGTACCGTTTTGTACAGATCGTGTACAACGTGTACAAAAACCGCCGTTTCCTGTGCGGGTTGTGAGGCACATCAAGTCCGGCGGACAACTGCGCTTTCATAACGCGGGGTTTGACCGGCTCATATTTGAGTTTGTTGTTTGCGACGGCTACGGTGTTCCGAAACCTAAGTTAGAACAATGGTACTGCACCGCCGCGCAAGCGCGTAGCAACTGTCTGCCGGGGTCGCTCGAAGATATTGGCCGCGCGGTAAGCAGCAACATGCGAAAAGACTTTAGGGGCTCGCAGCTTATACGCAAGATGTGCGTGCCTCCTTTCGAGTACACGCCCGCTCTGATGGCCGAGATGATTCAGTATTGTGAGCAAGACGTTCGTGCCATGCGCGCGATTAGCCAAGCATTGCGGTCGTTATCGGTAGAAGAATTGGCCGACTACCACGTCAACGAGCGGATCAATGACCGTGGCGTCAAGCTCGACCTGCCACTGGCGCAAGCGGCAGTACGTTACGCTCACGCAGAACAAAACGATATACAGACACTTGTCACCGAACTTAGCGAAGGCGCTATCACTTCCGTCCGGTCGTCTAAGATGCGCCTGTGGGTGCAAGAGCGTCTGAGTCCAGAGGCGCGCGAAGTGATGTGGACCGGCGAGAAATACTCAATCGATAAAACCGTCCGTGCAAATCTACTACAACGAGACGATCTGCCACCGGAAGTTGCAGATGTTATTCAGTGCGCCGACGACATTTGGGCTAGCAGCGTTGCCAAGTTTAACCGCCTAGCGGGACTAGCCGATGTAGACGACCGTCGCGTGCGTGGAGCGTTCGTCTTCGCAGGCGGCGGCGCTACCGGGCGCGCGTCATCCTACGGCGCGCAGGTCCACAATTTCACCCGCAAATGCGCCAAAGATCCTGAAGCTGTTCGAGCCGCGATGGTGGCTAACCACCCTGTTGTACCGCAGTTTGGGCGGCGTGTGACTGATGTTCTCAAAGGTATGCTCAGACCCGCGCTAGTGCCTGCACATGGGAAGATGTTCTTTGTTGCGGACTGGGTCGGCATAGAGGCGCGCATGAATCCGTGGCTCTCTGGCAATGCCAGTGACGTGCTCGACGTATTTCGTACAGGCCAAGACATCTATGTTCGCGAAGCTCAGAATATTTTCAATACGCGGGAGATTACTCCCGAACAACGGCAGGTAGGCAAGGTCGCGGTTCTCGCCTGCGGTTATGGCGGCGGGCACGGCGCGTTCAAGGTGATGGCTAAGACCTACGGTGTGCAAACTACCGAAGACGAAGCCCGAAAGCTTGTTTACAAGTGGCGACATGCGAACGGATGGGCGGTTAACTATTGGTCGGAACTGGAGATAGCGTACTTATCGGCTATGAAACACCCCGGCCAAGACTTTCGAGCCGCGCGTGTGACTTACAATTTTGACGGCACCCACCTCTGGTACGATCTGCCCAGCGGTCGGCGGCTGTGCTACCCGTTTGCGCGCTTGAATGGCGACCAAGTCTCTTACTTAAAGTCATCTTGGAAGCCTCAAGCGGATGCCGCTGAATGGCCGCGACATACGCTTTGGAAAGGGCTGGCATGTGAGAATTTGTGCCAAGCAGCCGCAAACGACATCTTGCGGCATTCTCTTCGCCAGTTGGAGGACGTAGTCCTGCACATCCACGACGAAATTGTCGTCGAGTGTGACGAAGATCGAATGGAAGAGATGCGCCGCGTTATGTGCGCCCCTCCCCCTTGGGCCGAGGGTTTGCCACTAGATGTAGAAATCAAAACTATGGGGAGGTACGGAAAATGAAAGATTTCATCGCGTTTCTGACAGCGTTAGCTCCAGAAGGCGAGACGCTTTTGCTCGTAAAGCAGAAACGCACAGCAGGTGTACACAACGACGGTACACCTAAATACGTTTGGCCCGCTATGTTGCCGACCGCGTTCCGCGAAGGCGGCGCGTGGTACGCCAACACCGCTAGTTTTATCACCAGCCGTTTGAACGGCCGTGTCTCAGCGTCTGCGGCTAACGCTACGCATTGCCTTGTTATGATCCTTGACGATATCGGCACCAAGAGCAAAGTGCCGCCACTACCCCCTAGTTGGATCATCGAATCGTCGCCCGATAATTTTCAGTATGGCTACGTTTTTAGCTCGCAGCCTTCAACCGGCGAGTTCAGCGCGGCGATTGTCGCTATTGCCGAAGCGGGCTATACCGATGGCGGCGCGATCAACCCCGTGCGAAACTTCCGTATCCCCGGAAGTGTGAACTATAAGCGCAACGATTTTGTCGCCAAGCTCACTACGTTCAACCCCGAGCTTGAGTACACGTTGGCCGAAATTTGCAGCGCGTTGGGCGTTGTTCCTGAAGCTGCCGATACAACGCAAGTTCGCGCGTTGCGTATCCGCGATGACGGTAAGGACGATGTGCTGGCGTGGCTCGACAAGCGCGGAAACATCATGGAACCCGCAAACGCTCAGGGTTGGTACGGGGTGTTGTGCCCTAACGCCTTGGAACATTCCGACGGCAACACAATGGGCCGTTACATATCCATAAACCGGGCGTACACCTGTTTTCACGAGCATTGCGGAGACTGGGACAGCAAGCGCTTTCTAGCGTGGGTCGAAGCCGAGGGCGGACCCAAGCACCAGCCGGGGCTACGCGACACTCTGATTGCGGATGTGATGGCTACGGCGCTGGCTAAACTGTCGCCTAGTACAATGTTTACCGATAGCGCGGATGCTGCTTTGGCGGATGTTGAACGTCGCGAGTTGGGCCGTCTGGATCGAACAGACTGGTGGTCGCGATTTGCCTACGTCCAAGACGACGACACTTACTTTGATATCGGAACGCGCCGCGAACTCTCGCGCGGTGCGTTCAATGCACTCTACCGTCATATCAATTGCCGTTCTATCCACACCGGCCGCAAGGTCGAAGCTTCGGTATCGTTTGACGAAGACCGCGAAGCGGAGAAAGCAAAAACCCTTGCAGGCATTACTTACGCGGCAGGCGAGCCGGTGTTGGTCCCGCGCAATAACGAATTGTTCGGTAACCGTTGGCGCAACGCGCGCCCGGTCTGTAACGCCGGAGATGTCAAGCCGTGGCTGGATCACTGCGCCCTTCTGGTACCCAACGAAGCCGAACGCGAGCATTGCTTTAACGTCATGGCGTACCGCATCCAAAACCCCACGCAGAAAATCAATCACGCTGTGCTTCACGGCGGTCTGGAAGGCTGCGGTAAAGACACGATGTGGGCTCCGATGATTTGGGCCGTCTGTGGGCCGCAGCTTCTCAACAGGGGCATCATGGACAACGACACGGTGTCCAGCCAGTGGGGCTATCAGTTGGAATCTGAGGTTCTCATCATCAACGAACTTCGAGAACCAGACGCTGCGCAGCGCCGCGCGTTTGCAAACAAACTCAAACCTATCATTGCCGCCCCGCCGGAGTACTTGCCAGTCAATCGCAAGGGCCTTCACCCTTACATGATGCTTAACCGCATCTTTGTTCTGGCGTTCTCCAACGACCCGTCCCCTATCTCGCTTTCTACTCAAGACAGGCGTTGGTTTTGTATCTGGTCTGAAGCGCCGCGTATGCTGCCCGGCCCGGCCGCTGCTCTTTGGGCGTGGTACGAGCGGACCGGTTTTGCTGCTATCGGTGCTTGGTTGCACACACGCGATGTATCCGCGTTCAATCCAAAAGCTGCGCCGATGGAAACCGAATTTAAACTCAACCTAATTGAACACGGCATGTCTACCGCAGAAGCTGTTCTGGTTGACATGATGCAACAGCGGCGCGGAGAGTTTGCTAAGGGCGCTATCGGATCGCCGTTCCATGTCGTCTGTTCAAAGGTCGGCACCGATATGCCTATCGGAACCAAAGTCCCGCAAGCTGCATTGCTGCATGCGTTACAAGAGGCAGGATGGAAGGACATGGGCCGTATTGCTTGCGGCGAGTACCCTAACAAGAAACACGTTTTTTGCGCACCCACGTTGACGCATCTAAGTAAGTCCGACCTTCGGCGTATCGTCGAAGACACTCCAGTTAAATTGAGCGTAGTACGATAATTACAGGGAGACGTTATGAAGTATCTAATGATTGCGTGTCTGTTAACTTCGGCCGCTTCGGCGGCTGAATTTTCGACGTGCGAAGGTGAGTTTGCTTTCTGCGGTGCAAGCCCTGCAACGCCAACAGGTCGTTTGATCACCGTGCGCACTGCGTCCGGAACGGCGCAATTTCGAGAGGCCGTCGCAGTTTGCCCGGTTATGAAAGGCACTGCGTTGGCGGATCTTAACGGCGGAAACATGAAAGGTCGTTGCAAAGCCCCTAGAGGCTCAGTGTGGAGTTTGTTCTTCCCGTTTAAGGAAGTGCCGCAAGCGCCGAGTTGGGCCGTGTCCCCAACTAACCCTCACACATTTACAACAACCGAAGCTTTCCAGATGACCAACATGTTTAGCTTCAGTTGTAAAAAAGCAAACAAGGTCAACGGTGTGCGCTTGGCTAATTGTTTCGGCCCCATCAACGAAAATCTTAACGGCACACACTTGCCTGTCGGCGCTCTTGTCTTTTCTGGCGCGCCTGCAAACGTAGCGTTCGCCGTCTCAGCCGCAGTCCCGAAGTAGATAAAAACCGTTTTTATTTGGGCTCAACGTTAAGTTTTTGCCCGTTGGCCAGTCTGCGAGCAATACACGGTTCACACATCCACCGCCGCGATTTACGCCCCGGCGTTGGAGTGCCACCAGAAAGCTTGATGCGCCGTCGAGCCGTATTGCGGAAACAATACGGACACAGGGGAGATTTAATTTCCATTCGCTTCTGATACAGCCTTGGCTGTGCATTGTTGAATCTGTTCGTAGGTCAATCGAACAGACAAAGACTGAACCATATCAGCCGCAAGTTTAGCGCGCGCCTTATCCGGGGCCGTAAGCTTCAGATAGATTGCCAGCGTTAACGCTTCGGCTTGGGTCTTTGGCGCGGTTATCATTTATTGACTTTGGCATAGGCATCAATGAGCGCACTTGCATAAGTCGCTAACGGTGCGCTAGGAACGCTTAAAGCCGCCATAGCGTCGTCTAAAGCTTTCACGGCTTTGTCCCGCTCGGTGTCCATTTCGTCAAACGTCGCCGCTTGATGCGCCGCGCGAGCATGCGCCCGAGCCACATCAAGAGCGGCGTTAAACGACAAAATATCTACGCTTTCCATATGTTTAACTCTCTTTGGTGATTTTTTTTAGATACCGATCCATCTCATGCATCCGCTCGCTGTAACGCATCGTTGACCTGTCAGGCGGCGGCAAAATCGGGCGTAGCCCTTGCCATTTATCCAACAGCGCACTGATGCCGGTAACCAACGCGGCCAGCAGACACACCGCGCCGACGATGACGCAGATGATGATGAGTGTGGTCATGGTGTTGTGTCCTCCGTTACATCATCAGTTGTTGGGTAGTCGAACCCATTGATGCCCCACGTAACGCTACCTAATGAATCGCCCACGTTGTCCGCTGCGACTTGCTCATTCTCTGCCCATGTGTAGAGTTTGACGGTCACGCAGTACTGCTTCTGTTCTTCGCTTGTTTTAATTTTCATTTCGTTTCCTTTGTAAACATTTCAACCCGGTTGGCGTTGGGTGGGGCCGGTTGGCGTTGGGTGGGGCCGGTTGGCGTTGGGTGGGGCCGGTCGCTCATTCGTCGCCCCCTTGCGTAACGAGTCGCAGCATCACCAGTGTCAGAACGGCGCACAACACAACCCGCCACTCGCAAGCTATGGCTTGCAAAATAACGAGCCCCGCGAGAAAACCGTAAGCAAAGCGCATGAATGATCTCACGGGGCCGCCTTTCGCGGCCGCGCGCGGTCTAGTATGGTCAGGGCGTGGGCCAGCCCTTCGAGGGCGATTGTGTACGCGCGCCAGTCGGCGCGGTCGTTGGACGCTCTGGCTTTTGCGCTTGCAGCGGCCGCATACGCTACGGCTTGCGCGTGTGCCTCAAGGGCTGACGTGTAGCTGTCGATCATGCCGCTACCCGAGCCTTAACGGCCGCCATGACTGCAAAACCACCATGCGCCGCTATGGTCACCGATTTGGTGAACCCGGCACTGGCACCGGCACACAGCCCGCAATCTGCGCACGTTGTGCGCGCGCCGTCCAATTCGGACGGGCCCTCAAACAATATGCGACCGTTGCTCATACCAACTCCTCCGGCACATCAACTTCATCGCCCAGTTTGCTGGCAACGTAGCAGCGCATGGCTGCGATCAGTGGGGTGGGGCCTTCGTGCGGGATATGCTCGTCACGGTCAGCAAAAGCGTCCCATCCATCGCCGTTAGGAACCAGCTCGATCTTCTCCCTCTCAAAGATCGGGCCCCCCGTTGTCCAGTCAATTGACGGGCCGTAGTTCATGCTGGCAGTCCATCCCGTTGCTAGAACCCGTGTCTTGTCGTTAATTTCAAAACACATCGTGATCCCGTCATAGATAAAGCCCGTGCCTCCCTCGCACACTGCAATGGCGTAGTCCAACGGCTTGCCTGTTAATTCACTCGTTTTGATTTTCATTTCGTTTCCTTTAGTGTTTGCAATGCAATTGCCACCAGTGAACCGCCCGTAGGCGGTTCTAGTTGGCAACTGCTACAGCGAACGGTAATTTTTCGCAGCGCGGTACGCGCCAGACTTGCTAGCCCACGTCCTAACGTCGCCCGCGCTTGTGTGTATGTGACCGTAGTCCGTACCTATGACGCAATAGCAGTAAACCTTCCCCGTGTTAAACCGCGCTACCGTGGGCTGTTTAGGTTCACGGCTGCGTATATCTATGCCAGTTTCGAAGGTAATCATTGTGTCGTTTCCTTTAGTGTTTGCAGTGCAATTGCCACCAGTAAGCGCCCGCGCGGGCAGGCGCTTTAGCTGGCAACTGCTAAAGTGCGCCGCGCTTGCGCAGTGCCAGCGCAATCAGGGCTCTGTGGCGGGGGGTCATCTGGCGGGACGGTAACTCAAGGCACCGCGTGAGCCAGTCGGTGGACATGGTCCGGCAAAGCCGGAAATACTCCGCGCGAGTCATGCCGCCCCCCTTGCGGCCGCAATAGCCGCCCGGGCTTGGTCTACGATAGGTTGCGTCTCTTCGGACACTTTCCCCATGTCTGCCTGTTCTAGCAGCGCCTCAAGCGCCGCTACTAAACCTTGCACCCTGTCATCCCTTACCGCGTCCAACGCCGCTAGCGCTTGCTCCTGCGCCTGTAGCGCTTGCGCATAGCGCGCCAGATAGTGCCGAGTCCCGGACGCATCAGCCTTGCGGCCAGTGTTAGCCGCGAACGTGGCGGCTTGCGTGTACACCTCTAATGCCGTGCTCATGCGTCCCCCTCTTCCTCGTCCGCCTCTTCCTCGTCCGCCTCTTCCTCGTCCACCTCTTCCTCGTCCACCTCTTCCTCGTCCACCTGCACCGGGTCCGGTGCGACCCACTCCCCGGCCGCGTTGCGCAACCCGGCCGCAATTTCAGCCTCCCTATCGCGCGCCCAACGAGCCGCGTCCGTCGCTCTCTGCGCGTCGCGCTGCGCTAAATATTCCGCTTCTAGCTGAGCCTCATGCGCCAACATTAAGTCCCCCATAGTGCTCATTCTTCTAAACTCCCTTGATGCCGATCCCAAATAGCCCGATCCACCACCGCCTTAACGGCCGCGTTAGAGCCGCTGCTGGCACACATCCACATCGCATCCACCATCTTATCGTCCGCGCCACAACCCACTAATTGCACCAATTGCGCACCCACATCCATCTCCGGCGGTATCCCGTCATCGCTCAGCCAGTCGTAATCCGTCTCTACCGTGGCCTCCAAATCGATGCCGTGAAAGTCAATCTCAAGCTGGTACCGATAACTCATCGTAGACCCTCCTGTAAAAGATTCTTTTACAGCCTATACGGTGTTTTCGAGGATTGCAAGGGTTTTTTGGTCATCGGTTGGGTCATGGTTGGGTCATGGTTGGGGGGCTAAATGGCAAAGGGAAATGCCTATTTTTATAGGCTTTGAAGCTTGTTTGGGTACTTTTGTCATTGGTTAGATTAGATCTTAAGAAATAATATATATACAGAGTTCTGCCGTATTTCCGGGCGAGAAAATTAGCGAATGGCAAAACGGCAAAATGACCCAAAGATTGTGGTATTTCCGCCACAAGTTGGGCTGTGTTTGGTGGCTGGCGGGTGTGGGTTTTGGGCTGCAATAGAGGGACAGACTGCAAAATAAAAAAAGTTCTCAAGGGCCCGCGCATACCGTCGGCGTTGAGTGGCTCGGCGTTGAGCTGAGCTGTTCGGCGTTGAGTGGCTCGGCGTTGAGCTGAGCTGAGCTGTCCGGCGTTGAGTGGCTCGGCGTTGAGCTGTCCGGCGTTGAGTGGCTCGGCGTTGGGCTGAGCTGAGCTGAGCTGAGCTGAGCTGAGCTGAGCTGAGCTGCCCGGCTGCCCTGCCCGGCTGCCCTGCCCGGCTGCCCTGCCCGGCTGCCCTGCCCGGCTGCCCTGCCCGGCTGCCCTGCCCGGCTGCCCTGCCCGGCTGCCCTGCCCGGCTGC